>OBWU01000081.1_pt1 | contig 38842 bp, 59 predicted proteins | sample 1476551 | NCBI WGS metagenome assembly OBWU01 (sample SAMEA2580135, study PRJEB22360) | human gut metagenome | biome: human gut; feature: human-associated habitat; material: faeces | place: Denmark | collected 2008/2010
GCCGGGAAACTATAATCAGTTCCCCGGTTTAATGTTGATTATTGGAAATCATTCAGTGAGTGCGGTCGTATTCTGCAATTGCTTCCATAGCTTCATCAGCGGTATATAGAGATGCAGGGTGGTTAATTGCATTGATGAAGTCGTCGCGGTCGCGCTGACGGTGCCTTAGTTCCAGTTCCGCAATACGGGTCTCAGCCTCTTTGAGCTTTTTGGTTAGCCTGTCGTGACCATCAACAATCTTCAGAGCCTCGCGGTTCATGTATTCTTCCACCTGTTCTACTGCATTACTCAGTTCGCGGGTGCTCACAACACGCTTTCCCGTTTCGCAGAGGTTATGCAGCGGGGTGAAGAATTCACGACGTACCAACCGAGCAGCGACGATAATCAGGATGCTGCCGGACTCTCTGGCAACCTCCGGGGTAAGTTCGGTGATATTCATGCTGCACCCCCAAATATCCATTGATTACCGGCATGCGCCTGGAACTTGCATGACGTATCTGGCAACAGAAGTTCCTGAACCACTTCACCTGTTTCGACGTAGTAATAATTGCTGTCGGTAACGTTATTGATGAATAGAGCCTCACGCTCGCGCTCTGTTATGCCGCCAATGATTTTCATCACCTTCTTAGTGATCGGGCGGAAATCCGGCTCTACGCCTGCCAGCTTTGCTGCTGCGTAGTTATGATGCCCGTCCATCAGGATGGTGTACTGAACCCCACGTAAAACGATGGGGTAGACCGCTACTATGAACCGTTTAAAGCGCAGCGCTCTGCCTGCCACTTTCGACCTGTCCAGATAGCGCTGGCTGCTGATAAGTTGACCTTTGATGATGCTCATGCCACCACCTTGTGCGCTTCCGCATCGAACTTACGTCCCTGATACCAACCGCGACGCAGCCAGCGACGGATGGTGCGCATAGCCTTTGCATCACCACGTACGGGCTCAGGGAAACCCCCGTATTTCACAGTTTTAGGTCCACGCTTGCGCTCTGATTGCATCATTCCGCACTCAATGATGTGATCGCGGTAGAAAGCCAGCCACTGCTTGAGATTACAGACAGGGCAAGGAATGTCACCACCATTCGTCAGCATGCCATCTTCGTATGCGTCGCAATCCCACAGGTAGCCATCACAGCAAAGGCTATCCGGGTAATGCGCGCCAAATTCATAACCTTGATATCCGCAGCTCATAAAGTTCCCTCCGTCGCATCCTGATAACCTTCAGGAACAAGGAAATTGAAAACGCCGTGTGGCCGCAGGCCAGTATGGAAAAAGCTCAATCGTCCCTTCATGGGTGCGAATCGCAGCGGCTTCGCGTAGTTCAACTGAATTCCGACCGGGCCGAAAAACCACGGCGAGTCACTGAGTCGGGTGGTTCCGTCGATGCGGACAACCCCAACGATGCCGCCCAGCTGGAAGTTGTTGGCGGAAGGCATCATAAGCGCCACTTCTCGACCGTTCGTCCTCTCCAGGATGCTACGAGCTTCTTTCACCTCGGCCACAGTAGGCCGTTTGCTGGAGGCGTGAATAAGTACCAGCCCGCGATATTTCGTGTCCCAATTTCGGTTCTCAATATCTTTGTATCCGTTGACGATAAGCCACGCCCACGGCTGGCGTATAGACAGAACTTTCATATTTCGTCCTCCAGTTATTTATTCCAGAATGAAGGCCGTAATTGGGCTGTCGCTGGTCTGGTTGGTAATGAGTTTCGGAATGAAGATTTTGCAGCCGTAAGTATTTCTTTCTTCTTTTGCTTCTCATTGCATATAGGACAGTAATAGGCTTGCTTACGGTATGCACCCTTTCCGATGGGGCGATACTGCAACTCTTCGCGTGCAAAGGAGCCGCCGCAGCTGTAGCAGTGGAGTGTTTCGGTTTCCATATTTATTCCTGTATTAAGGTGTGTGGATACCTGCCATTTAAGGCATTAATTCATTTGCTCGATAATTAAAATGAAACTTCGGTATTTATTTTGTATTGTGCCGTCAGTAAATCACCGTCTACAGAAAGCAAATCGCCATATATTTCCATGCTGCACTCTATATCTTCAATTTCTAAAGCTGAATACAATCTAATACATCCCAGAAACATCCGGTCTTCTATGTGCTTTGCTGCTTCATATATGAATTTCATTGAAGCCATAGCCTGTGACCACATATCTCTGTCTTCAATAAAGTGAGCAATAGCAAGTTTGCTTTGTGCTGCCTGAATATGTGGATCGTGTTTTGGTAAACTAGCCATTTAACACCCCCGTAACATGTAGAATTTTGATGATCGTCGCTGACCAGGCAACAAGGCAGATAGCCAGAACAATTACCAGTGAACGAATGCCGTTTCTGCTCATCTCCTTACCCTCATGTGTATTGAGTTCCAAACAGACCTTGCAATGCAGTGCCGGGTGCCTCCCGGTGATACCAGCCAGTTAACAACTGATGCCGACCTGCTTTTTCCCGCAACATGGAAACCGCCCATGCTTACCTTTTTTAACTGTGCCGCGTGCGCTTAGCCGCATTCACTGCATTGCAAGGTCTGTTGATTTGCCTGTCTTTTCACCACTTCAGGCTCGGTGGTATCCTCTGTTCACCACAAACAAGGAGGAATACTTATGGCTTCTTTTGACCGCCAACTCCAATTGCAGATACTTCAAATTGCGCTGGAGTTTTATCCAGACGAAATTGGCTGCATACCCAAAGAACTATCGTCACTAGACGAAAAAACACTCCTGCAAAACATTGCCTATCTTCAGCAGGAAGGACTTATAACCGGTGGAATTGAAGATTCATTCGCCGGTAAGTCTCCTGATATCAGATTAATAACCGCAACCCGCGATGCTGTTAACCTACTAAGCGAGGAGGGCAGCATTTCCGCCTCCCTTAAAATCGTCACCGTTAAATTGCACGATGAAACGCTGTCCGCTCTTAGGGATTTCATTAACCAGAACATTTCTGACCCAGAAGAAAAGAAAGCGTATTTGCAGCGCTTAAAAGAGCTTCCCGCTGACGCCACAAAACACATCGTGCTTGAACTACTGACTCAGGGGCTGGGTCAGATCCCGAACGCAGTTCTTTGGCTACAAACAATGCTCCGTCATCAGTGAACTCGGTTTCGATGCGAAGCTTTTCAAACTTTATCCAGCCGACGCCGCCAGGGATTTCTAGCCAGAAATCTTCCCGATCATCGGTTGACAGTGTGATCGCTCTTTTGACAAAAACCATTGCGTAGATACGTAGTGGTTTTTTTTGTTCGGTTAATTCCTGAGTCATGCCACGCCTCGTTTATTTGACCCTTATCGCCGGGTAGCGGAACGTTTAACCTATCGCACCGTTGTGTCGATAAGTAGAGAATACTACATAAAGTAGATTGGTCAACACCTAAAGTAGAAATAAGCATCTACTGCAAGTTGCTTTTAACGATGCAGAGACATAAAAAAACCCAGCGTTGCTGGGTTTAGAGCGGTTGTTTCTGATTTATTTTTTGTCTGGATCTGCGTATTCGCTATAGAACTCCAGGAGCTTCTTATAGCGAATCTCAAAGGCCAGAAGCATGTTGTTTGCTTCTGCATCAGGGAATTTTCTGAAGACTCGAATCAGGCGTTTCTCTTCATCGCTTAAGCTCGCGAATTCTGTTTCATCGCCCTTCTCTGGTTGGGTGAGGGTGACTGTCTCCGGGGCTGCGTTGGATTCAGCACTGTTTTCTACTGCCCCGTAGTCTAGCCAGGCTGGAGGCACGCTCAACCATTCCGCAATTCTCATCAGCTTTTCATCGCGCGGTTTTGCTGTGCCAAGCGTATACCGCCTAGCCATTTCGTAGGTGACCTGTCCCGCATGACTTAATTGCTTAACAGACAAGTTCTTTTTACTCATCTCTTGGTTAAGTCGATCTGCGAAGTCTTGATGCTTATTCGATTTTTCTACCATAGGTAGAAGATTACGGCAGAGAGTGTTTTTAGTCATTTCTATTTTAAGTAGTTGCATTTTCTACTTTGTGTAGTATTCTCTACTTACCAACTCACAGGAGGTAAGAATGCCTACACCATACAAAAACATAACGGAGAAAGCCGTTAGAGCGATTGGGAATGTTTCCTGTGTCGCCCGCATGTTCGACTTTAAGTCGAGCCAGTCAGTAGCAAATTGGATAAACCGAAATTGCGTCCCTAGTGATCGCGTCATCCCACTCTGTCGCATGGGAGGGTGGGTAGTAACCCCTCATGAACTTCGCCCGGATCTTCATCCAACACCGATTAGTGGGCTTACGGAAGAAATTATCACCAAGCGGCAGAGGGAGTCTGATTGATGGAAATCAAACACGAGCACGTTGAAATAGTTCTGTTGGCCTGGGCTGCTGAAGTCGGTCAGGCATATGCAGCTAATGCCATTACTGAAGAGTACGTGCGTTCCGGTGGGGCTGAGCTTCGTCTGGTTCCGGGTAAAGCGTGGGCCAATCAGCAGAATATCTTCCATCGCTGGCTGAAGGGTGAGACCGAACAGCAGCGCGAGAAAATCCGTCTGCTGCTTCCGTCAATCCTGCGCGTTTTGCCGCGTGAAATCCGTCATCGTCTGAGTATCTACGACACGATCGAGCGTCGGGCATTGCTGGCGGCCCAGCATGCCATCGGAACGGCTATTGATGCCCACGACGATGCTATTGAAGCCATATACAGCAAGGCGTATCAGCCTCTCGCTGTTGAAGTAACGAAATACCACTGATTCTGGAGGTGACTATGTGTAACCAGTCTGCTGCTGAATTGATTGCTCGCCTGAAACGAGCGTATCCGGCGTATGAGCCGTCTGAAGGAGATTGTGCAGGCACTGGCATCCCTAAGGCCGGTTCTCGCTTCCAGCACAGACACAAAGGCCACATGGTGACGGTACTCACAGCGACAGAGAAAGATGTTTCGTACCGCAAAGCCTGCGGGGCTATGGGCTGGGTGGGATTGAGAGAGTTTTTACGGCTACACAATGAGGTTTGGGAATGAACAATCAGGTGTTTGAAATTGTTCAGGCCATGTCGGGGCAGGGGAACTGCATAACGATCCCCGGACCGTATCTGGATTTCTTTGCAGGAGACAGGCAGCAGCATTTGCTGGCGGCCATTCTCAATCAGCTGGTGTTCTGGTCTGGCAAGTCAAGTCTGGAAAATGGCTGGTTTTACAAAGAGCACGCAGCGCTTGCGAAAGAGATCCGCGCTAAAGACGGCGATGTGGTCAGAAAAGCAATGTTCAAGATTACAGAGAAGTACCTGGCGGGGGTTATTGAGGAAGAGCTGCGGCAGGTAAGCGGCACGCCGAAGAAGCATTACCGCGTCGATCAGGAAGCGCTAATCGCCAAAATATTCCCGCAAGAGGGAGATTCAAATAAACCATTGAAAAATATGGATACGGCTCAAGAGCTGAATGGAAACGACTCAAGAGCCGAATCGAAGCAAGTGATTGAAAGTAATGGAAACGGCTCTCAAGCCGAATGCATTCGCCCCAAGAGCCGAATGGAAACGGCCCAAGAGCCGAATCCTGGAAACGGCTCTCAAGCCGAATCCTATCTCTATACAGATCTTAAAAACAGATCACTACATGCAGATCATAAAAACCACGCGGGAGAGATTCTTCCTGTGGATAACTTTGCAGAGTCAGGACGTGAACCAGTCATCCCGGAAGCAAACATTCCTGACGCTACCGGAGACAGTAACCTGGCTACCGATGACGACTTCGATCTCGCGATGTGGTTCTGGTCGACCATCATCGAGATGTACGAACGCGCCGCCGAATTTGACGGCTCTCTGGCAAAACCGAGAGAACCGAGCTTTGTCGCCTGGGCTAACGAGGTTCGCCTGCTTCGCCAGGAGCATGGATGTAGCCACGACCAAATTCGCACCATGATTGAGCGCATTCAGCGCGATCAGTTCTGGTGCCCAAAAGTTCAAACCATGAAGACATTACGCAACAAATGGCCAGAGCTGGCACTGAAGCTGTGCCCGGTAAATCTCGCAACCGGAGGCAACCTCGGTTTTAGCGGCAAGGTTCAGGCAGATATTCCCAAGGGTTTCAGGGGCTAAGGAGTTTTTTTAATGAAAACAACCAAATCCAAGAAAACACAATACAACGGTGAAATCACGATGATCGAATTTCTCAAAGCTAATTCTTATTTGACTACGCGTGAAATCGCCAATGCGCTGGGGCGCGGTATGTCGTCAGTGAATGGCCAAATTCGCCAGTTGCATGGAACAGGGCAGATTGTCCAGAGCGGCCTACGCAACGGCGCAGCCTTGTGGCGCTTTAACGACATGCCGTTTGGCTGTGCGAACCGTATCCGCATGATGTTTGAAAACCTTCTGAGGGAATGTCGCGGGGTCTCTCAATGAAATTACAGAAATGTCCTGATTGCGGCGCGGTACCTGAGTTTCACTGGAAAGATTATACGTTTGGCTCATGTTCAGGCGCCCTGAAATGCCCGTATGACCATTACCGGGTCCAGCACAGTTACTGGGCTGGTGGAAAGAACAAAGCCAGGCATGCTCTGGAACAAAAATGGGTGGAAGCGGTGAATAAAAACGAGGTTAAAAATGGCTAATTCATTCAGACAAATGCGAGACGGCGACGTCATCAAACGCACCGATAGTGGCATGTTCATCAGGATTGAAGAGTTGCATGTCAAGCCGAATTTCAATCGCCGTGAGGACGACGATCGTACCCGCCAGGCTGATGACGAATTATTTAATTACCTGATGAATGGTGGCACCGTTCCGCCGCTGGAAGTGGTTGTTCGTGATGAGGGTGGCGTCTGGATTGTGGAGGGGCATCGTCGCCACCGCGCATATCTGCGCTGCCGCGAGGCAGGAAAGCCAGTTGAGCGTATCCAGATTATTTCCTTCACCGGCAATGACGTTGAGCGCATCGCTCGTATCATGACGAGCAACAACCAGCTGCCTCTGACCGCGGTTGAGCAGGCCGCTGTAGTGAAAGACCTGGCCGCATTCAACCTGACAACAGCGGAAATCGCAAAGCTGGTGCACAAGTCGATCCCGACGGTTGAGAAGCTGCTGACGCTCAGTACGGCAGACCACTCAATTCAGATGAGCGTGAAATCTGGTGAAGTATCGGCATCCGTAGCGGTAGACCGAATCAAAGAGCACGGTGAAAAGGCTGGCGAAGTGCTGGCGCAGGATAAGGCTAAAGCCGCTGCTGCTGGTGTGAAAAGGGTCACCAAAGCGTTTGTGTCGCCGGAAATCAGCGTGAAGAAAGCGCGCCGCGCGGTAGAACTGCTGGCGCTGGCGCAAATCAGTGACGAAGGAGTTATCGCCCTGGACGCCCTGGCACTGGCTGAAATGCTGGAAATTATCGATGAGCAGAAAAAAATCGCTGCGGATCGCAGTAAGGTGGGAGCATGAGCATAGTTGGAGATTATTTCTTTGAGTTCCCTGCGTCTCGTGGCGTTCAGGGCGGAGCGATTGTCCTGATGATGACAGTGCCAGCACGAACCCTGGCACGTGTCCTCGCCAGTGATAATTACGGGGATACTTTAGAACGTTCACAGCGTGAAATTAACCCAGCACGTGCTAAGAAATTCTATGAATACCTGGTTAATGCTCACGAAAATAAAGAACCCTTCATTATCCCTCCGCTCGTCGGTAACTGTAACTCAGAGATTGAGTACCATGAGTTCGGCAATACCAACGTTGGTGTTGTGCGCTTCCCTATGGATGCAGAAATTAAACTTTTTGACGGCCAGCACCGTGCAGCTGGGATCGCCGAATTTTGCCGCACAGTTGGCGAACCTATCCACGTACCACTAATGCTCACACATAAGCTCTCGTTGAAAACACGGCAGCAGTTCTTTTCCGACATTAACAACAATGTTTCGAAGCCATCAGCAGCTATCAACATGGCCTATAACGGGCGTGATAAGAACGCTCAAGAGATGGTTAGTTTTATCAGTTCACACGATTTATTTTCTGAAATAACCGATTTTGAGCACAACGTTGTTCCGGCTAAAAGCGACAAGTGGGTGAGCTTCAAAGCCCTTAGCGATGCCACGGCGAAATTCTCCAGCTCCTGCTCACAAGATGATCTTGAGGGGTTATGGAATGCATGGCTAATGCTGACAGGTTTAGATGATATTCGCCGTGGCACGAACCAGGCCGAGTACAAGCGAGAGTATATCCAGTTCCATGCGGTGATGATTAACGCCTTCGGCTACGCAGTACAGAGATTAAGTGAAGGCCGGGGAGTTCGTGGGGTCACGCTGATGATTGAAGACCTGGTAATGAATACCAGCATTGCCGACCGTGAAGATTTTTTCCTTATTTCTGCATGGGATGGTATTTGCGCCAGCTGCGATAAATCCAGACCAACAGTCATTGCTAACGTCTCATCTCAGAAATCAGCTGCATCACGCCTGATGGACGCCATCGTGAATAAAAACTTGTCTGCCCGTAGCGATAAGGAGCCTACCAATGACCAATAACCAGTTAACAGACAAGCGCTTGGAGCAACTGGCGAAACGTAATTTCTGCCAAACCAGAGGAGAGGAGTACACACCGTTTGGCGACGAGGTTGTCTCGATGGCTGCAGAGCTACAGGAACGCCGCAAGGCCGAGAGGGACAGCGAGCCGGTGGCGTGGTTGGCGATTTATCACGGAGAGGTGTACGACGATGCGATCGGCATTACTCGCTCCGTTGTTGAGGCTCAAGCGGATCGTTTCGGCTGGGAGTTGGCGTTAACGGAAATCATACCGTTATATCGCCACACGCAGCCAGCTCCAGAACGCGAGCAGATCCGCCGCGAGCACGCCGAGTGGTCACAGGCCACGTTCGGTGGTGTCGGACCGGTAGGCCCGTTGAAGCACCTCAGCAAAGAAGCGCTGGAAGCCGCTGCCGAACTCGACGACCTCAGAGAGTGGGCTGATATACAATTCCTGCTGTGGGATGCACAACGCCGTGCCGGTATCACTGACAAGCAGATTACCCAGGCGATGATCGAAAAACTGGCGGTGAACAAACTGCGTGATTGGCCGGAGCCCAAAGACGGAGAGCCAAGACTACATTTGAAATAATAGCTACTTTTACTTTTAAATTTGCACATTTGGTGGTTGTATCTTTTTACTACAAGTAGTTAAATCAGTTTATCCCCGCGAGAGATCCGAAAAGGAGGGCCTAATTTTGTCCGAGTTTTTGTATTCCCCCGCATGCCGCTGCAGAGCACTACATCTGAGCGTCTGACCAGGGGATGAACCAAGATTGGATAGTGAGAAGAAAGTGGCGCGTAAGGCTGAGCTGAGCGTGCCGGCTGACCCGGATGGGGAGCAGCTTTCGCCGATGTCGTAGTGGACGTCGGTCAATGCATGAAAAGCTGAGAGGTCAGACAACCAACTTGCCAGAGGAGCATCTCCTGCGTGATGCTTGAGAGCCAACCGAAAGCAATGCGAAAAAGCATAAACTCGGTCTTCCAGTCGCCTAAACTACCGCCTCATGGCGGTATTTTTTTTCTTGCGAATTAAAGGATATGATATGAACGAAGCATGGGCGGCAATTACCGCAGGGGTGATTGCGGCAGCGGCAGGTGGTATCGGTTTGGTAATGACCAAAGAAAACAAGACTTCTGAATTCCGCCAGACATGGATACAAGAGTTGAGGCTCGCCCTTACCACATTTAGTTCGATTCTTTTAACAGTGCGGAATTTATCTGCAGAAGGTAATCTTGTCCCTGAAGGTGATAAGCAAAGAGTCAGTCAATTGCTATCTGAAATAAACCTTAGGATAAATTATGGAGAGCAGTCTCCTGAAGAAGAGCGGTTATCAGAAGTTATAACGAAAATGCTTGAAGACGCCTATGCAGGCAACGCGCAATTTACCACAACACAAGCCGATTTTACACAAGCATCATTTAACGTTCTAAAAAAAGAGTGGAAAAGAGTTAAAAGAGGCGAGTTGATTTATCAACTTTGTATGTATCCTTGCCTAGTCATCACGGCGTTCGCCATAATTTGTTCCGGCATCTATGCTTTGAACAATATCCAGAGTTTATGGCAGTTCCTCACACATTGATTTTCCATAATCAACCGGCCATAATTCCTTTGTCAGTCTGAGCAACTGACAGCTGCTATCCGGCGCCAAGAGGGGACACATGGCGCACAAGATATCTAGAAAACTATGGATCAATGATTTGTATGCAATAACCTTGCTGATCTTGTTGATTGTTCAGATTGTTGCTGTAAATGCAGTATTTGTCTGTGTCGGGCTTGGTTTTTTAAGCTTATCTGACGAAGTCTTGAAGATTTTCGCTGGATGTACGATGTCCCAGGTTTGCGGGCTGCCCAATTGCGTTGTCAAATCTGTTTATCCGAGATAAAAATTGAAAAGCCCTCTCTACGGAGAGGGCTTTTCATGTCTTTGAGCATACAATTTTCATGTGCGTCTGATCTGCGCAGCATCGAAATGGTTAATGTAGAACACCAAACAGTAACTCTTCTGACTTAACCTGTCTGGCGGTTGCCGTCCACCGATGGATATTTCCTTTTATAGCCTGGTAAATAGGGGGTTGCACCAGAGAAAAAGTGTGAATGACTTTTTTATATTCAATCCTTTTTTGTAATGTATTGAATTTATTGTTGTTTGTATTTTTGTTGTCATTCTATTTTGTCCGTGAAAATAGGGTCTTGATGGACGATCTAAATATGTCATTGTATTCCAGAACGTCGCGAGTTCATTTTTAGCCATCCCTGTACAGGAAAAGCAAAAACCACTATTTATGGAATATTCACAAGGTGCTAACTAATGAGTGAGAAAGAGATCATTGAAGCAATTCGCATTCTGGGGCGTTATGTCATTGATAGTCTGCCTGGGGGGGATTTTGTTCTTACCCCACTGGAGGATGGGGAAATCATAATTACCAAGGAATCTCACAAGCAATGCAAAAGCTTCTTCCGGAAGAAGAAAAGCTGATTTATACTAACCATCTCGGCTGAACACCGAACCTATCGCGCCATCACCGGAGTAAAGTGATGCCGCAAAAACTCAGCAATACCATTCTACACCGTGCCTTTGTGCGCGGTGTTTCTGTTTGTCTGTCGCACCCAGGCGGTGCGATATGAGAGACCCTCGTCGCAGATGCAAAGCACCCGGCTGCGGTGCCTGGTTTAACCTTACCTATTCGAATGTTTACTGGTGTTGCGAAGAGCATAAGAGCCAGTACCTTGCGCATCAGCGCGAAAAACAAAAGGTTAAGGCACAAAACAGGTTAAAAAATAAACCCGTTCACCATATCCGCCCTCAACCAACGACGGCTGCAAAACCTCTCTGCCACTGGCTGGAAGTTACGGAACGGGTAGTAAATACCCTTTGCCGTGAAACTGCCATTGCTAATGGAGAGGGGTGTATTTCCTGCGGTACTCACGACGCCAAAGTCTGGCATGCCGGCCACTACAGAACCGTTGCTAAAGCCTCTCATCTGCGGTTTACCCGCATCAATATCAACCTGCAGTGCGATGACTGCAACGTCGGCAAGTCCGGGAATATCAAAGCCTACCGGGTCGGGCTGGTGGCAAAAATCGGTGAAGCCGCAGTTCAGGGGCTTGATAACGACAACCGGATTCACCGCTGGACCATCGAAGAGCTGGAAACCATCCGCCTGCAGGCTTACGCCGACTTACGCGCACTGAAAAAAGCGCTGGAGGTCGCATGACTAATCCTTACTGCGAATCTCTCACAGCCCTACGTAACGCACCATCCCATTACTTAAAAGAGGTTGGTGACCAGTGGCGAACGCCGGATCCGCTTTTCTGGGGTATCAACGCAATGTTTGGTCCGTTGATGCTGGATCTGTTTGCTGATGACAGCAATGCAAAATGCCCTGTCTGGTACACCGCAGAAGATAACGCGCTGACACAGGACTGGTCGGAAATGCTTTCCTCAATCGGTGGTGCTGCATTTGGTAACCCGCCTTACAGCCGCTCTCAGTACCATGAAAAGCAAGCTATCACCGGCATGACTCACATTATGAACTACGCAGCTGCGCAACGAGAGAAGGGCGGCCGCTATGTTTTCCTTATGAAATCTGCAACGAGCGAAACCTGGTGGCCGGAAGATGCGGATCATGTTTGCTTTATTCGCGGGCGAATTGGTTTCGATCTGCCTGTCTGGTTTAAACCCGCCAACGACAAACAAAGGCCGACCAGCGCGTTTTTTGCTGGTGCCATAGCTGTGTTTTATAAGACCTGGCGAGGAGAGAAATTCAGTTATATCAACCGCACCGAACTGGAGGCAAAAGGCCACGCATTTTTGGCGCTGGCGCAGTTTGCCATTGATAAAAAGGTGACCGCATGAGCCGTGACGCAATCGAGCGGATCCGCTACCGCTGGAAAAAGCTTCGCCTTTGCCGTCATCGCGGCACTGTATTAGTTGACTACCGCATACTGAAAAACTTTATTCGCACCTGCCAGATCCGGGGAGAGACAGCATGACTCCAATGCAACGCCGTAGACATAATGCGGCCCTTAATGAGATTGCCCTGGCTACGCATAAGCGCTATCTGGGGCGAGCAAAACTCTTGACCGGCATCCAGTCAGGCTGGATTAAATCATTGCTTACCGTATGGGGCGATACCATGCGCGGTGAAGCCGCGCCACGATTGCCAAGAAGCCATGAATGCTGGCGAGTTATTAGAGGAGATCGCTGGTCTGATAAATCTCTTGAGCGCTTTACTGCGGCAATTAAGCAGGCGAGGGAGGAGGGTTATCGCGGTCAGCATGCGTTAAATAGAGCACACGCAATTTTATGGCCGAAACCCACTACCAGCATAATAGATACTGCTATAAGAGATGATGATGCGGATTTCGTTGAGGAATGTGTGTTAAAGGCATTCGACACAACGGATCCGGTTTATATCGTAGGGGTGAGCTTTTACACCACTCGTAAAAAAGTCGCGGATATTGCCCGCGAGCTGGAAAGAGCAGCTCCATGGCTTACGTTCAAGATGGCAAAGGATCGGGTTAACTGGTGCTTACAGGTATTTCAGGCGAAAACTTTCCTGTCTGCAAGGCAAAGCCTGAAAGCTGAATCTGAATGATTTTTTAGCAATTAGTGCTTATTTTGTTATTGGTAGTTGATTTCAGGTCTAAAAATTAGATAATCCGTTCATGCTTGGCAGAGCTGCGCCACTCGGCAGCGACAAAAAGCGACAATTTGAATATAACGAAAACCCCGCCAACGCGGGGTTTTTGCTTTCCGGCGATACGACAGGGGTATTCGCGAGATGCATTGCATCAGTACCCCTGTCACATCGCCGTATAGCGACTTAAACCAACCAAAAAAGGTAGGTTCCATGATTGTTAATTTAAGGTAAAAATTTACCGTGAAGTTACCCGGTCAACCTCCTGACTAGGGCGGAAGTTGTCAGCCAGAGATGGAGTTAAAAGTCCGCAGGCCACGGTATGACAAGCCAACGGTCTTCCGAAGCAATTCGGCTTCACGAACATTCACATTTATTTGTACTAAACATACTTTCGCCTGCTCGCTGCAGGCTTTTTTTATGGATGACCTCTTTAATCATATGGCATGAGAGTGGTATTTGACTGCAAAACAATTTGATAATAAATTGTTAATGTGGTGAATCCCCCTATGCGGAGGGGCATTGCCAGTCTGATATGTTTTTTTGCGCATTGCGAGTCGTCTGTGGACTGGCGGCGACTTACCGGGAGGCACCCGGCACCACACCTAATAAAAAATGATGATAGCTGTAAGGCCCACTTCGGTGGGCTTTTTCTTTGGGCAAAAAAAAGCCCGCATGGTTTCATGCAGGCAAGGCAGTTACATTTAGATTTTGTCCCGGTATATGTTTTTTTGTCCGGAAGTCGAAAGATACTGTCTCGAATACATTTTGTAAATAACGGATTCAAATCACAAGGCCATGCATTTGCATGGCTTTTTTATTATCAGGTCCCGCAGGAATCATCATCGACACGCTTCGTTGTTAAATCCAGCCTGACGGGCCTGACCCTTTTCAAACACACAGCTTCCCGATTTTTCATCGGAGGCGGTAACTATGGCTAAACGTATGCAAGACAAAGAGAGCATTGCCGGGATGTCCTGGCTGGTTCTGCTGATCATTGCTTGCTGGGGTGGACTTGTCCGCTACCTGATAGATGTGAAGCAGAGCAAGGCAACATGGAGCTTGATCAATGCTCTTGCCCAAATGGTGGTTTCAGGGTTTACCGGCGTTATTGCTGGCCTGGTGAGCATTGAAAGCGGACTGAGCATTTACATGATACTGGCCACTTCCGGAATTAGCGGGGCAATGGGTTCTGTTGCTTTGACCTATTTCTGGGAGCGCATTACCGGAGTCAAGGCGCCATGACAGCAGATCAGATTATCGAGGGCATCCTCGGTAAAGAAGGGGGTTACGTAAATAACCCGAATGATAAAGGCGGCCCAACGCGCTGGGGTATCACGCAGACTACCGCCCGCGCATATGGCTATAGCGGCGATATGAAGGCGTTACCACGGGATACAGCCAAAGCAATTTATCTGTCGCAATACTGGACTGAACCGAAGTTCGACCGCATTGCCGAGTTGTCGCCAGTAATTGCACAGGAATTGTGTGATACCGGCGTGAACATGGGGCCGCGTGTCGCCAGTACATTCCTGCAGCGTTGGTTATCGGCGCTGAATATGCAGGGCAATCTATATCCGGACCTGAAGCCGGACGGCGCGATAGGCAACATCACTATTGCAGCGCTGAAAAGCTATCTGGCCGTTCGCGGCAAAGATGGCGAAACCACGCTGCTGAAGGGGCTGAATTGTAGCCAGGGCGCTCGCTATCTTGAGTTGGCCGAAGCGAGGCCAGCAAATGAGACGTTTCTGTACGGCTGGATAAAAGAGCGGGTGAGCCTGTGAAAATGATTATTTTCTGCCTTCTGGCGCTGGTGGCCGTGCTCGTTCTGTTACTGCTGCGCAAATATTCTCGTCTGGAGTTTGTTGCGCATTCTCGGTTGTTGCTTAAAACATGGTCTGTCCGCCTTGGGGCTGCTGGCGCGCTGCTTGGCGTATGGGCTCAGTCATTCCCGGATGCCGCGCTTCATGCTTGGGCAATGCTGCCGCCGGATATCAAAGGTATTTTGCCGCCAAACGTTGTGGCGATGATTAGCCCTGCACTGGTAGTTCTCGCCATTCTTTCTCAGTACGTCAGACAGCCAAAGCTGAAAGACAGGGCGGATGAGCAGCAGGAGTCGCAATGAGCCTTGAATTTATAAGCGGGCTGGTAGTCGTTCTGCTTGGATTAATCGTAGGCGCATTTGGCATTGGTCATGCTCGCGGAACCAGCAAGGCGGAAGCCAAAGCCGAACAGCAGCGCACCGAAGAGAACGCCGCTGCTACCGTCGCCGCGGCAGAACGTAAAGCAGATGTTATTCAAGAGGCCAGCAATGCACAGCAGACTGTTAGCCATATGCGTGATGACGATGTTGATCACGAGCTGCGCGAAAACTTTACCCGCCCCGGTGGTGGTTGATACCGCCTGCAACTGGGTGCGGATCATCTACCTGACTGACCACGATATAGACGTGATGGATAAACAGACGAAGCGCGACATTCTGGCGCACAACAAATCCGTGCAGGCCAACTGCCCGCAATCAACAGACAGGGTTACACGATGACCAAGACAAAGAATATTGAATTTCGGCTGAGCAAACTTGAGAAAGGGCCAGACAAGAAGGTTCTGGCCATCATGGAGATAAGGTCGAGAACTATTGCAGGTAGCGTGCTGAAGCAGATTCCCTGCCAGGCGTTGAAAGATCGATAATGTCATTGAAGATAGCCTTGTAGGCTTTATTTAACTTCTCAACTGTTTTCGGGGTGATATCACTCGTAGGCGGCGCGTCGATACCATCCATTAATTCTATTTCAGCAAATTTTCTCAAAACCTGAAGGACATTTTCTTTTTGTTCTTCGGGCATCGTTTGCACGATAAAAGCAACAACGTTTCTCAGCGCCAGGATTTGAGCGTGAGTTACGTAGTAATGATCGATCATATTTTCTCCCTGTTCTGTTGAGTTAGGCGATTTAACAGTATAGAGGAGAAATGTTGTCCGCCACCCTGTAGCAGCCTTTAATCGTGATGCCTCGCAATAGCGGGTAAATTTCCATATCCAACCAAAAGAGAAAAACCAATGAGTGAAGCAAAACCGCAGGACGGCAGCACTGTAAAAGGCTACCGCACATTAACCACTGGCGACATTGAGCGAATGAACCGCCTTAAAGGCGTCAGCCGCCACTTCTGTAGTTTGCTTGATACCGATCGAGGTGAATTGTTGGCTGTCCGTAATGGCCCGGCAATGTTAAGCGCTGAGCAGGCTCGGGAGATTGATGAAGCTTTGCGCTGTCTGGCAATCGCTCGCACCAAAATGCAGGAAGCCTGTATGTGGGCATGCCGCGCGGTGGCTCGCCCTGACGCTGATTGCTAACACAACTTGCGAAAAGAAATCCACCGAAAATAAGTCAGTCGATGCTTGATGATTAGCAGATAGTCTGCTAACGCTATCGTGATAGTATTTCAGCGGAGTTTATCTATTAAAAGGAATGCGCGATGTGGACGTACTGATTGACAGTGCTTTCGAGGGATATCTCTTCCTCTTACTGGATATGTGGACAGTTTTAATTGTTGCTTTCGTCGGGTTGGCTCTGTCATTTTATGGCGTGCAAATGCGTAGAACTGCCGTCACCTTCTTTCTGCTTGCTGCGATAATCGGGACTGCTGGTTCGATCTATACTTAAATGTAGGTTGCAGAGAATATGCAGAAAGTCAACCCGCAATCCAACGGTGGCTATTACTGCGGTTACTCGTGTCATATGCCCTGAAACACATAATTTGAACCCAGGTCGCCAATGGCGGCCTTTTTTATTGCCAGAAGTAGGAGAAGAAGCATGTTAACAGTAAAAGTGATGTCGCCTAGTGGCGGCGAAGAAATTCATTGTGGACTGAGCGTTGGTTTCAACCCCAACCAGCAGAGTATTGCCGTATCGGGAATGGACCAGAACGTATTCCTGAAGCAGGGAGAAGTGACCTACGTGATGAACGCAAACGGCAAGACCATTTCACGTTACGAACACCTGGAACGACAGTAGGCATTACGGAAGCTCTTCAGCGAAGGGCTTCGATAATGCTCCCCACATCGCTTAGAGGTAAGACATGGTCGAAATCACCGACGCCCAGCAGATTCGCCTGAACCTGCTATCCACCCTGAACTATGACACTGCCGCCGCAAAAGTCGCTGTAGAGTTTGTTCAGGATAGTCCGCTTAAGTACCAGTTATTCATCCAGCAATACAGCCGCGTCACGACAGAAACCGAAGTGGTAGCAAAGACGATGAAAGCAGTACAGGAAGCAACTGAAGCGCTGCCGCTCTTCGATACGAGCGCTGAACAGTCGAGCTAGGCATTACAGCAGGCATTCACTGAGTGCCTGTGATAATGCAAATCTCATAAGGACTTAATCATGCCCGCACTAATTCCCCGAGCATGCCGTAAGCGTGGATGCGCAGGCACAACAACCGACCGCTCAGGCTACTGCGAGAAGCATCGTAATGAAGGCTGGCAGCAGCATCAGCAGGGCAAGAGCAGGCATGAGCGCGGCTATGGTAGCCAGTGGGATATTAAGCGAGCCCGCATTCTTAAACGTGACAATCACCTGTGTCAAAACTGTCTGCGTAACGGTCGTGCGGAAGCAGCTAAGACCGTGGACCATATCAAAGCTAAGGCTCATGGGGGTACCGATGATGATTCGAATCTTGAATCCATTTGTTATGCCTGCCATAAATCCAAGACGGCTGTTGAACGGCTGAAGCGCTTTTAAATATTGAGGTGAACATGACTGGATCATCGAATGACTCAGGGCTTTTGCACGCCCATACCATCTGTGTAGTGGGTGGATGCGGGTTATCGGTACGGTCCCGTAATAGCCCGTATTGCGAGAAGCACTACATGCGTGTTAGGCGTCATGGCTCTACAGAGAAACTTAGCACCAGGAAGGATGGCAAGCTGGAGCACACTGGAGGGTATCTCCTAGTGTATGCGCCAGATCATCCCTTAGCATGCGGCAGTTCACGGGTGTATGAGCATCGCAAGGTTTATTACGACAAATATGGCGCTGGTCCATTCAGTTGCCACTGGTGCGCTAAGACTGTGGGCTGGGACACTCTTCACATAGACCACCTCGATGACTGCAAGACCAACAACGAGCCTGACAATCTTGTGCCAAGTTGCCCCGTGTGTAACCAGAAGCGAGGCGTAGACAAGATGAGAAGGGCAATGCGAGAGAACTCAAGTCGCAGATATACCGCTCATGGCAAGACGATGTGTCTTAACGAATGGGCTGACTATCTGGGGATTTCCCGGAACTCTATTGAGTACCGACTCAGGGCGGGCTGGGATATTAACAAGGTCTTCAGCCCTCGAATTGGTAACAGCGGTCCCCCAAGCCGCAAGTTGGCGAAAATCGTGCACGAAGCTGTCAAATGATATCAATTCCCATTTGGATGACGACAGGGAGGGGGCGGGTCAAATCCCTGACGGCAAAGGCCCAAAGGACCGCCGCCTCAGTCAATTTTTTATACCCGCGAAAAATGAAATTTAACCAGGAGTAACGCTTATGGCTGGAACGGCGGGGCGTTCCGGGCGTAGACCAAAGCCAACGGCGCGCAAGGAGTTGGCCGGAAACCCCGGCAAGCGAGCCCTGAATAAAGAAGAACCAGTATTCACCCCCATCAATGGCGTAGCACCTCCGGACTGGTTTGCCGAAGAGGAACTCCCGTTAGCATCCATCATGTGGGAGCTGACAACCAAAGAATTATGCGGACAGGGCTTGCTCTGCGTGACCGATCTTGCAGTGCTGGAGCGCTGGTGCGTTGCCTATGAGTTCTGGCGCAGGGCGGTAAAAAATATTGCTGTTGATGGGTTATCCATCACTGGCGCAATGGGCGGGAAAATTAAAAACCCTGAACTTACGGCCAAAAAAGAACAGGAATCGGAAATGAGTTCTACCGGTTCAATGTTGGGGCTGGACCCCAGCAGCCGACAGCGCCTGGTCGGTCTGGCCGGGAAGAAAAAGAACGAAAACCCATTCCTGAAGATGATCACGCCATGAGCCGAAAAGCCTATCCTAACGTTAACGCTGCAAATCAGTATGCAAGGCATGTCGTCGCCGGAAAGATTCCGGCATGCCAGTATGTCATTGATGCCTGCCAGCGACATATCGACGATTTGTCAAAATCGCAGGGAAAGAAATTTCGATACCGTTTTGATAAAGACTTTGCTGAGCGTGCAGCCCGGTTTATTCAGCTTCTTCCACATACCAAGGGAGAGTGGGCATTCAAACGAATGCCGATCACGCTGGAACCATGGCAACTCTTTATTATTTGTTGCTCATTTGGGTGGGTTCATAAAGGTTCTAGGCTGCGCCGATTCAGAGAGGTCTATACAGAAATCCCCAGGAAAAACGGGAAGTCAGCAATAAGCGCCGGTGTGGCGCTTTTTTGTTTCACCTGTGATGGTGAATTTGGTGCGGAAGTGTATTCCGGTGCAACCACTGAAAAGCAAGCCTGGGAAGTTTTTCGACCGGCACGGCTTATGTGCAAGCGGACACCGTTGTTAACTGAAGCATTCGGGATAGAGGTTAACGCCAAGAACCTCAGTCGCCCTGAAGATGGGGCCAGATTTGAGCCGTTGATTGGAAACCCTGGCGACGGTCAGTCACCGCATTGTGCCATTGTTGATGAATATCATGAGCATGAAAGTGATGCTCTATACACGACTATGATCACTGGCATGGGGGCCCGCAGACAGCCGATTATGTGGGCCATAACAACTGCGGGTTATAACATTGAAGGCCCTTGCTACGATAAGCGTCGTGAAGTTATCGAAATGCTGAACGGAACGGTGCCGAATGATGAACTTTTTGGCGTCATTTACACCGTTGATGAGGGGGATGACTGGACTGATCCGGCGGTTCTTCACAAAGCCAATCCTAATATGGGGGTATCGGTTTATTCTGACTTCCTTTTAAGCCAGCAAAGCAGGGCCAAAAATAATCCCCGCATGGCCGGGATATTCAAAACGAAACACTTGAATATCTGGGTTGCTGCCCGCGCTGCGTATTTCAACCTGTTAAGCTGGCGAAAATGTGAAGATCAAACTCTTACCATTGAGCAATTTGAAGGCCAGCCCTGCATTCTGTCTTTTGACCTTGCGCGCAAACTGGACATGAACTCTAAGGTTCGCTTATTTACCCGTGAGATAGACGGGAAACGGCATTACTACTGTATATCTCCGCGTTTCTACGTCCCTTATGACACCGTATACAGCAATGATATTGACGATCACCGAACCGCTGAGCGGTACCGGAAATGGGTTGAAGCAGGGCTTATCACTATCACCGAGGGGGCAGAAATTGACTACCGCGTCATACTGGAAGACGCCAAGCGTGATAATCAACAGACCCCTGTTGAACAAAGCCCCATCGATCCACATGGTGCGACAAACTTATCCCATCATCTGGCTGACGAACAGCTTAATCCGATAACTATTATCCAGAATTACACCAATATGTCGGACCCGATGAAAGAACTTGAGGCTGCTGTAGAGTCCGGGCGCTTCCATCATGACGGCAATCCGATAATGACCTGGTGTATTTCAAACGTCGTAGGTAAGCATCTACCTGGAAATGATGATGTGGTGAGGCCAATAAAAGAGCAGAACGAAAATAAAATAGACGGAGCTGTAGCTTTAATAATGGCTATTGGTCGCGCAATGCTCAATGAGGAACGCGATTTCCTGTCTACTCTCGACCCGGGCGAAGGGCTTTTAATTATATGAAAACACTTATCACTGATGCCATTGGGTTGGCCGGGTTCGGTTCGCTCGCTGCAGGCGTATATCTACAGTTCGGACTGGCACCATCTTTGATGATGTCCGGTTGCCTGCTACTGCTTTATGCGCTGGTGGCGGCTATGAGGGGGAAAAATGCTTCTTGATGCCTTGTTTCGTAGTGAACCTCTGGAAAGCCCCGGCACACCGATCACGGGCGAATCGGCAGAAACAGATAACATTTTTGCCAACGATGTGTTTGTCAGCCCGGAAACGGCCATGAAACTGGCTGCTGTTTACGCTTGTATTTATGTCATTTCATCAAATATTGCGCAGATGCCGCTCCATGTGATGCGGAAAACTAATAATAAGGTTGAAGCCGCTCGCGATCATCCTGTGTTTTATCTGGTTCACGATGAGCCGAATGTATGGCAGACCAGCTATAAATGGCGCGAGTTAAAACAGCGTCATATTCTGGGCTGGGGTAATGGTTATACATGGGTAAAACGTTCCAGGCGTGGGGAAGTCTCCGGGCTGGAATGCTGTATGCCGTGGGAAACGACGTTACTTAATACCGGCGGACGTTATACCTATGGTGTTTATAACGAGGAAGGGGCTTATGCCATTAACCCCGACGATATGGTGCATATTCGCGCGCTGGGGAATAACCAGAAAATGGGGCTCAGTCCTATTATGCAACATGCCGAGACAATTGGTATGGGAATGAGCGGGCAGAAATACACCAGTTCATTCTTTAGTGGCAATGCGCGACCAGCAGGTATTATTTCAGTCAAGCAAGACTTGAATAAGGAAAGTTGGGGATGGCTTAAAGAACAATGGCAGAAAGCAGCTGCCGCTTTGCGTAGCCAGGAGAATAAAACAATGCTTCTCCCTGCCCAGTTGGATTACAAGGCTCTTACTGTTTCTCCGGTCGATGCCCAGATCATTGATATGTCGAAACTGAATCGCTCAATGATTGCCGGAATATTCAACGTTCCGGCACATATGATTAACGATCTCGAAAAGGCCACTTTCTCAAACATTACGCAGCAGGCTATTCAGTTTGTCCGCTACACGATCATGCCGTGGGTGACGAACTGGGAGCAGGAACTCAATCGCCGTTTGTTCACCCGCGCTGAGCTGGCCGCCGGGTATTACGTTCGGTTTAACCTGACCGGTCTACTACGTGGTACCCCGCAGGAACGCGCTCAGTTCTACCACTTTGCAATTACTGATGGCTGGATGAGCCGCAATGAGGCGCGGGCCTTCGAAGATATGAACCCGGTAGATGGCCTGGATGAAATGCTGGTTAGCGTTAACGCCGCGAACCCGGCAGACGACTTTAAGGCACCAAAAACCGACGAGGAAAATACCAATGAATGACCGTGAAACGCGCTGCTATAGCGGGGAGGTTCGCGCGGAACAACGCACCGATGAGCCTACCCGCATTCTGGGTTACGGATCGGTGTTTAACAGTCGCTCTGAACCTCTCTGGGGATTTCGCGAAATCATCAAGCCCGGAGCCTTTGACGATGTGCTGAATGATGATGTTCGCGGGCTGTTTAACCATGACCCCAATTTTATTCTCGGACGGAGCGCCGCTGGAACGCTGTCCTTGTCAGTCGACGATCGCGGCCTGCGTTACGACATTACAGCACCGGATACGCAGACTATCCGCGATCTGGTGCTGGCACCTATGCTGCGCGGTGATATTAACCAGTCGTCCTTTGCTTTTCGGGTAGCCCATGACGGTGAAAACTGGTACCAGGACGATGAAGGGATTGTTATTCGTGAAATATCGAAGTTTTCCCGGCTGTTTGATGTCAGCCCGGTGACCTATCCAGCATATCAGGAGGCCGATTCCGGCGTCCGATCAATGAAAGCCTGGCAGGAGGCGCGCAACAGCGGTGCGCTACAGAACGCCATTAATCAACGAATGGCGCGCGAGCGCCTGCTGACCCTTCTTAACGCGTAAGGAAATACCATGAAACTGCATGAAATGAAGCAAAAACGTAACACCATCGCCAAAGATATGCGTGCCCTGCATGACAATATTGGTGATTCGCCCTGGACTGATGAGCAGCGCACCCAGTGGAACGCTGCAAAATCAGAGCTTGATTCCCTTGATGAGCGTATTGCTCGCGAAGAGGAACTGCGCCGCCAGGATCAGGACTATATTGAAGGAAATGAGCAGGAGCAGCGCCAGCAGCAAAAACAGAACCAGGGCACACCAGAAGCACAGGCCGAAGCGCGCCGGGCTCAGGCGTTTGATAAATACTTACGCCAGGGGTTTTCTGAGCTTTCAGCAGAAGAACGTCAGGCTGTAAAAGAGCATCGTGCTCAAGGGGTATCTCCTGACGAGAAGGGCGGGTATACCGTCCCGACGCAAATGCTGAACAAAATCGTCGATGCTATGAAAGCATATGGCGGTATTGCCAGCGTTGCCCAAATTCTGAGCACGTCCAACGGGCAGGATATTACCTGGTCCACCTCTGATGGCACCTCTGAAGAGGGTGAACTTCTGGCAGAAAACTCTGCAGCTTCTGAAGGTGATGTGACCTTTGGAACTGCTGTACTTGGTGCCAAAAAACTTTCTTCAAAAATCATTCGCGTATCCAACGAACTTCTGCAGGATAGCGGGGTAGATATTGAAGCTTACCTGGCTGGACGAATTGCCCAACGCATTGGCCGCGGCGAAGCAAAGTATCTGATCCAGGGTACTGGTGCCGGCACGCCTACTCAACCCAAGGGTCTTGCAGCATCCGTTACTGGCACCGTGAATACTGCATCAGCAACTGCGTTCACCTGGAAAGAGATGAATGCGTTGCGCCATGCTGTCGATCCGGCCTATCGCACTGCTCCACAAATTCGCTGGGCCTTTAACGATAAAACCCTTCAGGTTGTGGAAGAGATGGAGGACAACCAGGGGCGTCCTCTTTGGTTACCTTCTATTATCGGTGGTGCCCCCGCCACCGTTCTGAACGTACCCTATGTAGTAGATCAGGGGATCGCCGATCTTGGTGCCGGGAATAAATTCATCTATTTCGGTGATTTTAACCGCTTCATCGTTCGTCGCGTCACCTACATGACGTTGAAACGGCTGGTGGAGCGTTACGCAGAATATGACCAGACTGCGTTTCTGGCATTCCATCGTTTTGACTGCGTACTGGAAGACACGGCAGCTATCAAAGCGCTGGTGGGCAAACCGGCATCTGGCGGCTAAGGCAATAATCAGCTTCAACCTCCACCGCTCCGGCGGTTTTTTTGTGCCCGCAGTTCGCTGCGGGCCAGGGAAAAACGATGAGCACAACGATTGAAAAGTTAAGGGCTCAGTGTCGGATCGATATCGACGACACAACGGAAGATGAGTCGCTTATGCTCTATTATGGCGCTGCGCGCCGTAGGGCGGAGAACTTCATTAACCGTAATCTTTATGAAGATGAAGTGCCGGAAACTGATCCTGACGGGCTGGTGATTGCTGACGATATTTTACTGGCATTGATGCTGCTGGTTGGGCACTGGTATGAAAACAGGGAAGAAGCTACAGATGCGGCCAAGGCCAGCATTCCCTTCGGCTTTACCTCTCTGATAGAGCCGTACCGCTATATTCCGCTGTAGGAGAATTTATGCAGGCAGGACGATTACGGCACCGGGTCACCATTCAGAACTTCACAACCTCCAGAACGCCTTCCGGCCAGCCGGTTGAAAAGTGGGAAGATGGGAAAACCATCTGGGCCGAGGTTAAGGGGATAAGCGGTCGGGAGCTGTTAGCCGCTGGCGTAGAGCATGCTGATGCGACAATCCGGGTCTGGGTGCGTTTTCGCAGGGATATTTCAGCCACATCCCGATTGAAGGTACTGACCGGCCCGTTTAAAGGCGCAGTTCTTAACGTTACCGGGCCTCCGGTTCCGGATATCAGAGGTACCCGGCTGGAAATTCTCTGCAAACAGGGGACCGAAAAATGATTGATGTGAATCTGGATTTTTCCGGTTTGCAGGATATCGCCCGAGACCTGCAAACCCTCAGCAAAGCTGAAAACAATAAAGTCCTCCGGGATTCGACCCGCGCCGGGGCCGAAGTTCTCCGGCAGGAAGTGATTGACAGGGCTCCTGAGAAAACCGGGAAGCTGAAGAAAAACGTTGTTGTCGTCACCCAGAAAAGCCGCCGACGCGGTGAAATTTCCTCGGGGGTGCATATTCGTGGCGTTAACCCGCAAACGGGGAACAGCGACAACACCATGAAGGCCAGCAACAAGCGGAATGCGTTTTACTGGCGCTTCGTGGAGCTGGGAACATCTACGGCGCCAGCACATCCGTTTGTTCGTCCTGCCTTTGATACCCGCATGGAAGAGGCTGCGCAGGTGGCGATGCAGCGGATGAATCAGGCTATTGATGAGGTGCTGGCTAAATGACAGAAGATGATCTCTATGACCTGCTGTCGCCGCTGGCAGACGGGCGGGTTTATCCGTATGTGGTATCGCTGGGCAGTGACGGTCTTCCCGATGTTCCCGCGCCTTACATCATCTTCTCGATACCGACTGACGTATCCGCGGATGTTTTCTGCGGCCAGGCAGAGTCGACACTGCGCATTCAGGTTGATGTATGGGCTGAAACGAATGACGAAGCCCGGGCGTTACGCCTGGATGCCCTGGCTCGCCTGCAGGTTCTTTCACCTGTCGAGGTGACAAAAATCCCTGGCTACGACACGACAACCCATCTTCATCGGGCAACCCTCGAAATAACGGTCATTGCCTGACTGGAACCAATCCAATCTGACCGCCGCTGGCGGTTTTTTCATTTATGGAGGCTGCAATGTCAGCATTGTACGAACGCGCCCAAAAAACGGTAGTAATGATTACATCAGTGCCGGTCACTGCGGAAGAGCTGGCATCGGCGACCTGGCTCAACCTGAGTTGTACCATTAAACAGGCCAGCTTTACCGCCGGTCAGAAAAACGATATTGACGTGACAACGCTATGCTCCGAAGAAACGGAGAATATCAACGGGCTCCCGGCACCGTCTGAGATGTCTCTCTCCGGTAACTTCTACCGCAACCCGGCACAGGATACGCTGCGTACCGCTTACGACAATGACGGCGTATACGGCTTTAAGGTTGTGTTCCCTTCCGGAAACGGCTTCCTGTTCCGTGCTGAAGTTCGTCAGCACACCTGGGACTCACAGACTAATGGCGTCGTTGCCGCGACATTCTCTCTGCGCCTGAAAGGTAAACCAACCAACATTGACGCCTCTGGCATTCTGTCTTTTGCCACAGACCTTCCCGCATCGCAGACGGTAGCGGCCGGAAGCGCCCTGACAATGAGTGTGGTGGTTCAGGGCGGCACAGAACCTTATACCTACGTCTGGAAAAAGGGCTCGTCCACCGTCAGCGGGCAGACCAGCGCAACGTTTAATAAGGCCAGCGCAGTATCAGGCGATGCGGGTGTTTATTCCTGCGTGGTTACTGATGCCGATGGCACTGTTATCACCTCTGCTGACCACACCGTCACTATCAGTTAATGGAGCGCCGGGGAACCGGCGATAAACTTAATGTCAAAACAGAATCTTAAAGCGCTGGCTCTGGCCCCGATGGCGGGTTTCCGTAAAAAAGAAGTCACCGTTCCGGAGTGGGAAAACGCCAAAGTTATCATTCGTGAACCATCGGCTGAGGCCTGGATTCGCTGGCAGGGGATTGCCAGCCCGGAACAACCAAAACTAGCGGAAGGGCAGGAAGCGCCAGAGGTGCCAGAACTGACCCCTTCAGAACGTGCTTTCCGCACGATGCGGGCAGATGTCACACTCTTCATTGATATTCTGCTGGATAGCGACCTGCAGTACGTTTTCACCGTCGATGACACCGAACAGGTTGAAGCAATTTATGGCCCTGTCCATTCCCGGTTGTTGAAACAGGCGCTTGACCTCATTCGTGATGCGGATGATGCCAAAGCAAAGTAAAAATGCCTGGCATGCAGTTCCTGATGGCGCTGGCGCTCCGGATGGGCCGCACGCTGGGCGAACTGCGACAAACCATGACGGTCGGCGAATTCAGGATGTGGGCTGAATTCGACCGTATCAGCCCGATCGGTGATATCCGTGGCGATATTCTCAATGCCCAACTGGTTTCAGCGATGTACGGGGCGCAGGGCGGTAAAGTCACCATCGAAGACGCTCAACTCAAGTGGAGCACAGAAGAGGACGAGGCAAGCGACAGCGGCGATCCTTTTGCAGGCTTAGAAGCCGCTTTGCTCGCGGCTTCAGCTTGAATTAAACAACGATAGCTGAAGTCTTTCTTAACCAATGGTAGGATTTACTCATATCTTTACCAACAGGGGCGCTGTGTGAAAAAATTAATAGTTTTGGCATTATCCATTTTAGTGCTGGCCGGATGTAAGCCCGGCGAAGAAAAAGCAATAGATATTGCTAAAAAGGAAGTTGCTGCTGACATGAAAGATCCAGATAGTGCAAAGTTTCGCTATCTAAGGTTTGTAAAAGCAGGTGAAAAAGATGGGCTGGTTGGCGGATTTGTTTGTGGTGAAATAAATTCAAAAAATAGTTACGGTGCTTATGCTGGTTATTCAAAGTTTCAGTTGGCTTTAACAATGAAATCGAAAGGTTTTTTCTCTAAAGGTGTAAGCTATACTATTGATGATAAGAAGATATACAAAGCCCTCATTGGTTCTGATTTGGATTTTTATTATAAGATATGCGGTCAGGATGAGTGATTGATTAAACTAATGAATTAAATTAAGAGCCTCGCACAAGCGGGGCTTTTTGTTGTTAGAGGAATAGCAATGGCAACCCTTCGCGAATTAATTATAAAAGTTTCAGCTAATTCTCAGTCCTTTCAGACCGAGATCGCTCGCGCCTCTCGCATGGGGTCCGATTATTATAAGACAATGCAAAGGGGGGGGCGGCAGGCGGCTGTTTCTGCACGCGAGACAAGACAGGCACTAGCCGAAGTATCTGCACAATTGTCAGAAACTAAAAACGCAGCTATGGGTATGGCTGGTGCGTTTGCCGGAGTTTTTGCGACTGGGCACCTAATCGCCCTTGCTGATGAGTGGAGTTCTGTGAATGCACGTTTAAAACAGGCGTCAACATCAACCGATGATTTCTCCAATTCCCAACGATTACTTATGGACATCAGCCAGAAAACAGGGACAGCGTTCAGTGATAACGCAGGTTTATTTGCTCGATCGGCAGCATCAATGCGTGAGTTTGGTTATTCCTCTGGCGATGTACTGAAAGTAACCGAGGCTATCAGCACGGGCCTTAAATTATCTGGGGCCAGCACGTCAGAGGCTAGTTCTGTTATCACGCAGTTCAGCCAGGCGTTAGCTCAGGGAGTATTGCGTGGAGAGGAGTTCAACTCTGTTAACGAAAACGGTGATCGAATCATCCGTGCTTTAGCGGCAGGTATGGGCGTTGCCCGCAAAGACCTCAAGGCGATGGCTGATAACGGACTGTTGACAATAGATAAAGTGGTTCCGGCCATTACCGCTCAGTTGCGAGTGATGCAGGCTGAATTTGAATCAATGCCAAAAACGGTTTCAGGCTCAACTCAAAAGGTTGAAAATGCTTTTCTTGCTTGGGTTGGCGGTACAAACGATGCTTATGGTGCCTCTGCAGCGCTTGCTGGTGGGCTTGACTCCCTGGCAGAGAACATTGATACAATAGCAATGGCAGCAGGGGCATTAACGGCGATTGGAGTTACCCGTTTTCTTGGTAACTGGACGTTGCAATTAAAGTCGCACACCGAAGAGCTTATACGGGCCAGAGGTGCAGAAATTTCGAGTACAGCGGCCAAAATTGAGGGGGCAAATGCTTCACTTACACAGATCGAATCAGAAAAATCACTTCTCCTTTCAAATCAACGATCGCTCGTGGCTCAATTAGAATTGGCGCAGACTGAAAAACAACGTGCGACTATCAGAACACTTCTGGCCAAAAACTCAATGGATATGGTAAAGGCTAACAAAGCCGAGACCGCGACCGTTAATGAGCTATCAATGGCAAACCAGAGGCTGAATGCGCTAACCTCTGTTACAAGAACGGCATGGGCTGGCGTATCATCCTTATTTGGTGGCATTCCAGGGATTTTGATGCTGGGGGCAGGCGCCTGGTATACATGGTATCAGAATCAGGAACAGGCGCGTCAGTCTGCGATACAGTATGCCTCCACCCTTGATGAGGTGGTGGAAAAAGCGAAAGCCATGAGCGAAATTCAAATCAGAGGTTCTATTGCCGATTCTGGTGAATCCATTGACGCGCTCAAAGATAAGCTGGAGGACTTGAGGGATGCTCAAGCCGAGGCAGCTGCTGAAGTTCAGAAATATACGTCTCTCGCTCGACAAATGGGCGTTCAGAATGATCAAAATAATGGTTACGTACAGAACGCTGCTAAATATCAGCGGGAATATAACAAAATATCCCGAGATATTGCTGATACTACATCTCAATTAAACTATGCTGTAGATGCACAAAATAATTTACAAACAGAATTAGCCTCAAAAGTTCAGGCGTCGGCAGTTGCTTTTGACAAAATAAAAAACTCGATAATTGGTGCACTGAATGTTAATGAAGCAATGGCAACTTCGCTATCAGTTACCATTCAATTCATGGACGAATTAAGAAAACGCTCTGGGAGCGGCCAGCCCCCAGCAGTTCAAACCAACACAGCTTACGATAATTTTATAAAGCAACAGAAGGAGAGCATAGCCCTCTCTCAAAAAGAAGGTGTTGAGCGGGCCAAGCTTAAAGCGCTTCAGGATGCCATCAAACAGGGAGCGGTTAGAACTGATAATAAAGGTAATATTTTACCGGGGCAGGATGAGCAGATCGCAGCTATTCAAGGTAATGCTGCTACAGACTTTAAACTTAACGAATCGCAAAAAAAACCTCGCGGAAAGTCAGAGGTAGAAAAAAATGAGGATGCATATACCCGCATTGTTAAACAACAAGAAGAACAGATTGCACTCGCCGGACAAAGCAATGAACTGGCAAAAATAAAATATCAGATAGTTCAGGGGGAGCTAGCCTCACTCGATCAAGCTAAAAAAGAAACCCTTCTTCACAATGCTGCGCTAATTGATCAGAAAAACATTGCTGAACAGTTAAAAACGTTCCGTGATGGGCTGGCTGACAGCAACGCTGCTGCGCGTGACCGGGGAAATATTGATTTTCTTGGTGCCGGGATGGGGGATAAGGCCCGCGACCGCATGAAGGAAATGGCAGATATTCGTACTGATTTTCTCAAACAGCAGCGCGACCTGCAGCGGGATTTCAGCAAAGGTCAGATTTCTGAGGACCTGTACAAACAGCAAACGGAAGCGCTACAGGCGGCGCTTACTGAACGGCTCCAGATTCAGGAGGACTACTACAAGAAAACCGATGAACAGCAGTCAGACTGGCGGGCTGGGATCAGCGATTCACTGATGAACTACGCCGATCAGGCTGCTGACCTCAGTTCAATGGCAGCATCAGCGACCAGCGAGATTCTCAATAACACCACGAACTCCATTTCCAACAACCTGACCAGTGTCCTGACTGGTGCGACTTCATTCAAAGAGGGGATGTCGAATATCTTCAGCTCACTGGGTGAAACGGTGATTAAGACGCTGATCCAGATGGCAACACAGGCATTAATCACCAAAGCGATTATGGCGTCGTTCGGCGGTGGTGCTGGTGGGATGTTCGGTAGTCTTTTTGGTGGAGCAAGTGGAGCTGCAAGTAGTGGAACTGCGCTGCAAAGCTTCGGATCGTCTTTTGCCTTTAATGCCCTCGGTGGTGTCTACGATTCGCCTTCACTTTCCGCATACAGCGGCGGTGTATACAGCACTCCGCAGTACTTTGCTTTCGCGAAAGGAGCGGGCGTGTTCGGTGAAGCGGGCCCGGAAGCGATTATGCCCCTGACCCGTGGCGCTGACGGTTCGCTGGGGGTTCGTGCGGTTGGACGTGAGTCACCGGCAGTCCAGGATGCTGCAAGGCAGATTGAGGCGCAACCACGAATCGCGGTCAGTGTTGATGCCCGTAGCACGTTTAGCGGGCAACCTGACGACGCAACAATGCTGGCAGTAGATCGAAGGAATGCTGCACTGGAACGACGCATCATCAACACACTCACTGCTGAAGTAAATAACCCCCAGAAGAAATTCGGACGCGCCATCTACTCCAATCTACAGCCCAAAAAACCAAGATAGACTGCCCGGAGGGAAAGTTAATGGCGGATATTATCTATCCGGATGAGTACCTGCCCATGCCACTTATGGACGGGTACGGTTTTAAGCCCATATCACCTTTACTGCGAACGGAAATGACGTCCGGTCGCGCAAGGCAGCGGCGGCGATACACCTCAACACCCACTCAGGCATCAGTGAAATGGATTTTTCAGACTGATGCGCTGGCGCAGTTGTTTGAGGCCTTTTTCCGGGACGCACTGAAAGACGGACAGTCCTGGTTCTATCTGAGGCTCCAGACCCCGATCGGGGTAAAGCCCTACAAAGCCAGGTTCATTGATATTTACGAAGGTCCGACACTTGTCGCACCGAAATACTGGCAGTACAGCGCAACGCTGGAGTTATGGGAACGTCCGTTACCGCCTGCCGGGTGGGGCAATTATCCGGAATGGCTCGCTGGCCAGTCATTGCTCGATATTGCACTGAATAAGGAGTGGCCAAAGCATGACGATTCTTGAGCAACTTTATGCCAGTAGCGGCTCTGAAGTCATTCACGACACGTTGCAGATCACGGCAGGTGATCAGAACTACTGGCTTACCCGTGGGTGGGACAATATCACTGTCACATTAGAAGACGGGCAGCAGGCAACTTTTGAGGGATGCGCTATCGATATTGCATTACCTGCAAGGAATGCTGACGGCACACAAGACCTGAAATTTGCCATCAGTAATGTTGACGGTGTGGTATCTGATGCGATTGACAGAATTCTGGACGAAATGAAATCGGCAACACTGACTTTTCGGCGGTATATCTCCTCTGATTTATCTGCACCTGCGGCATCGCCTTACACCCTTGATGTGAAATCCGGATCGTGGACGGCAACAGCGGTGCAGGTAACTGCCGGATATATGAACATCCTTAAAACGGCCTGGCCGCGAAATCGTTATAACCTGGCTGAACATCCCGGTCTTCGTTACATGTCCTCCTGAGGTATTCACATGTTCAATTCTGATAAATACCTTTCGGTCAAATGGCTGAAGGGCGGGCGCGTTTATCCTGGGCTCGACTGTTTCGGCATTATCAATGAAATCCGCGGCGATCTCCTTCTCCCGTTATGGCCGGATTTTTCCGGCGTGACGAAAGATGAGGGAGGGCTCGATCGTGAGGCCAGGAAGTTTATGAAATCCCTCACACGCTGTGAGCCTTGTGTCGGGGCCGGGGTAGCTTGTTATTCAGGATCAACCGTGACGCATGTTGGTATCGTAGTTTTACTGGATGGCCAGTTGCAGGTTGCAGAATGTAATCCGGGAACCAATGTCACCTTTCTACCTCTTCCGCGATTTGTCCGTCGGTTTAACCGTGTGGAGTTCTGGCAATGACGATAAGAATTTACCCTTCCCGGCTCCCCGGAGAACCGCTTGAAACTCATGAGCACGGCAATATTACGCTGCATCAATGGATGGTCAGAAATGTTCCTGGGTACAGCCAGGACAGATCGCACCCAGTTGCCGTTGAATTAAATGGTCGCACACTTCCTCCCGATGAGTGGCCGCTTTGCCAGTTGAGCCCGGACAGTGATGTCAGAATTTATCCTGTTCCCTATGGAACCGGGCTGGAAATTGCCGTCTGGGTTTCTGTTGCAATATCAGCTGCCAGTGCTGTCTACTCGTTGTTCTTCGGGCCGAAAGTCGACCTTGGTGGTTATTCATCGGGTAGCGGTCGTTCGCTGGAGCTAAACCCGGCAAAAGCTAACACGGCGAAACTTGGAGACCCGATACGTGAGGTGTTTGGTCGATGCCGTATCTATCCTGATTATCTGGTGCAGCCGGTTACCCGTTTTGACCCAAATGATCCAACGCGAATGACGGTCGAAATGTTTCTTTGCGTCGGGCAGGGGAGGTTTTCGTTTACGGGAGGAGATAAACGGATTGGAGAAACCCCGGCAGCCTCGCTGGGTGATGGTTTCAGCGATAAGGTGTACCAGCCAGGAGAGGACGTATCTTCTGATCCGAGAAGCGAAAACTGGTTCAACTCGACAGAAGTCGGCGGAACATCAAGCGGAACAGGGCTGGATATGGCCCAGACCTCGCCTGATTCCGACGATATTATTGCTGACAGCATGACTGTATCTGGGGTATCAGTAACGTTCACAGGACTGGACGCGGATGATGATGACGATGACGACGAGGATGATAACTCTCTGCCTGCAAGCTGGGTCGCAGGAACTATCGTTGAAATTAAAGCCCCCACCAACTTCCTTATTTCCACCTCGTCAGGTTACAGCGTATTTGCCAGCAAGCTACTGACTGAAATCGCGCCGGTGGTTGGGATGCCAGTAACGTTGAGTTTTAACAGTGTTGATTACGATCTCTTTATTGCAACCTGTACGCCGGGACAGGATGCCATTCCGGGAGAGGGCGGCAGTGCGGCTAAAATTCAGTCCAGCGCGGCACCGACAACTTACGATTTCTCGCTGGGCAGCACAACGTTTACGGTGACCTGGCACGGAACAACTTATACCGTCTCTCTTGTTGCTGATTATGTGAATATGTCCGGCCTTCTGGCTGCAATTACTGAGGGACTGACCGGCTCCGGCCTGGTGGCGCAGGATAATGGCGGAACGGTACTAATCGCTGAAGAGACAAGCCCGTTTGCGGGTGGAGAAATCACTTCATCCTCGCTCCCGGTAGCGGTCTTTGGCGATGCGCCTGTTTATACCGCAGGCAGTGAATCAACCGGCGGTAGCGCAGCTATCACCGCAAACGTCACATTAGCGTATAACAGCGCGACCGGTACACCTTTTTCGGGGATGCCGGAAGGTACCCAGCGTCTTTCTCTCTCTCATCGGGGTAATGAGTACCAGATAATTTCAACTGATGGCACAACGGCTACCGTTGCGCGTCTGGTTAATGGTGCGGTTGATGCCTCCTGGCCAGGTTTTTCAGCGCGGACGATGATTGACTATGAAGCCACGGGGCTTAACGACACGCTGAGCTGGCTGGGACCGTTTCTTGCCTGTCCTGAAAATGAAGTTGTGGACGCCTTTGAGGTGAATTTCTCCTTTCCTAACGGCATCTGCGGTTTTGATAACAAGGGCAAGAAACGCATCCGGCATGTTGAGTGGGAGATTCAGTATCGGGTTTATGGCACCGGCTCCGGGTGGATCAGCAAGCAGGGCGAATACGCGCTCAAAAACATTAATGGGCTGGGGTACACAGAAAGATTTTCGCTCGACTCTCCCGGCCTGGTCGAAGTGCGGTGCCGTCGCCGGAACGAACAGGGCAGCAATAACGCGCGCGACAATATGTACTGGCAGGCTTTAAGAGGGAGGCTTCTGGCAAGACCCGCATCCTACTCAGGTGTAACAACCTGGGCAATTACCGTTGAAACCGGGGGGAAGCTGGCTGCACAGTCTGACAGGCGCGTCAGCGTGGTCGCTACCCGTGAATATGACGGAGGGGGAAACAGAACCATTAGCGGCGCATTTCGTCATGTAGCAGGCAGTCTGGGTTTTAACGCAAACCAGATTGACACCTCTGCGATAAATGCTCTTGAAACTGCCTGGTGGACGCCAAGGGGAGAATATTTTGACTATGAGGCAAGTAGCGACAGTGCTTCAGCGAAAGATATTTTCGACAAAATCACCGAAGCAGGCATGAGTTACTTTTTGCTGTCAGACGGGCTCTTATCTGCCGGGCGAGAAGGTATCAAAAGCTGGACCGGGATCATTACCCCCCAGGATACGGTAGAGGAAATGAAGACCTCATTCAGGGCCCCTTCTGATGATGATTATGACGGTGTTGACGTCACATATATTAATCCGGTTACCTGGGCAGAAGAAATCGTTCAGTGCCGGACGGCTGATAATCCTGTGCCTCGCAAAGTGGAGTCGTACTCACTGGGCATTGTAATGACAGCAGATCGTGCATACCGAATAGGCATGCGCAGGCTCATGAAATATCTGCATCAGCGCAGGACCTATGAATGCACAACTGAGCTTCTTGGCTGGTGTTACCAGTTTGGTGATCACATCATTCTTTCAGATGATATACCGACGGGTAAAACAATCAGCTGTCTGATAGAAGGCGTGACATTCGATGATGAAGTTATCACGTTAACAGTCACTGAGCTTCTTGACTGGAGCTATGCTAATCCGCGCTGCTGGATTCAGTTTCAGGGGGGACGGCCGTCGACTCGTTTACTAACGCCGACACGTGTCGATGACTTCACCCTTACTATACCGTACAACGACGACCTACACCCGGAAGACTGGACAATGGATGACCCGGATGTTGAATTACCTCGCCTGTTGTTTTGTGACAGTGAGAAGGGGGCCCGGCACGGTATCGTTCAGGAAATAGTCCCGTCTGATGACTGCACCTGCCAGGTCACCGCCCCGGAATACAAAGAAATTTTCTACAGCTACGACGACGCTACCTACCCCGGCGACGTCGCTTAACTTTTCAAAAAGCACCCATTCACCCGCCTCATTCGGCGGGTTTTTCATTTTTGGAGCACAATGTATGGCCGACAACGAAAAGCTTGGCTCGACATCACCACAGGTGTTGCTGAAGAACGCGATTAACCTGGATAAGTTAGTCAATGGCCGGGAATCAGAGTCATTACCGGATCGTTTCGCTGTACTCCGCCGCACATGGTTCGGCATGGAGAGGGCCCATGATCGTCAGATGCAAAGTCAGGAAAATCGTTTTGATACATTCATTGCGAGCTCTGGTTATAAGGTAATTGGTGACTACACCGCCGGCCCGTTGACGATCACTGAGTATAACCAGCTTATTCGCTATAACAACGAGCTGTATAAACTCACCGCAGCGACAGATATCCCGTTTACCACGGCTGGTAATACTGACGAAACATGGACCGATACTGATGCTGCGCATTTTGTATCTGTCGGTGATGCAGCGCTTCGCCAAAACCTGGGTTCAGGCGAAGGCTTTAAACTACTAGGCCAGGTTCGTAGCGCAGCAGCACTGGCAGCGCTGGCAGGTGAAGACGGCGAACGCATTTTACTGCTCGGCTATCATGATGGCTGGGCTGCTTCCAGCGGTGAGCTTTCAGGCGGCGGTGAGTTCCATTACGTCAGTTCTCTGGCGGACGTAAACAACGGCGTAACTGTTTTTAACGGATGGTGCCGGAAGTTCAAGGACACGGTAATCACAACGTACGATGCCGGGCTGGGCGACAATGACGGTGTGGATGCGCGGGAGCGCCTGACGACGCTGTTTAAAGTGGTGCCGGACGGGTTTACAGTCAAAATTCGCGGCTATCACCTGACGTCAGGCCCTGTGAAATGTGAGGCTAAAACCGGCCTCACCATTGACGGCATGAACGGCGTTATTTCAGCAAAAGAGCTGCGTGACGTTTACACCGTTTATGACGTTGCTGAAACAGACCCCAGAGTGGCAATGACCGGAGTTCTGTCGTGCCTTGATTGTCCTGGTATTAAAATATTCGGCCTTGAGATTCAGGGGGCGATGAAGCTCTCCACTACTAATGATGATGGTACTCATAAAGGTGAGGAATACGCTCTCCTTATCCGCGCATGTGATGGTGGTGAGATTTATGGCACGCAACTTCATAACGTATTCGGGTATGGGTGTCGGGGGCTATATCAGAGCAACGTTAAGTTCCATCACAACTACGTTCATCACTGTTTGCGTGAGTCCGGTGTTAACCTGGTGACGGGCGGGAGTCACGGTTACATTTATTGCAACCGGTTTGAATATATCGGGCTATATGGCGTCGAGGTGGAAGGGCAGCCGTACTATTCCGGCATGACGAAAGTAAAGGTATGGGGTAATTTCATTAGTTACACTTTCCGTGGAATTTGTGTTGTAGACCAGTGCCTTGAGTCTGAGATTAACGACAATACGGTTTCATTTTCCCACACAGCCTTATCAGCATATCGGACGTCAGATTACGCTGTAAGAAGCACGGCGTTTAAAGCAAACACTGTACTCAGTTGTGCGAGGGGTATGTTTGCGAATGGTGCCCGTAATGCGACATTCTCTGATAACGATATCGACCTGATTGATGTGCCGGAATATTTATACACGTCACCCTACAATAATATTTTTGAAATAGACCAGACCAACAGAGCTGTATTTTGGTCTCCCTACCTTGCTGAGTTTCAGCATCTTTTTGGCGATAACATCAAGTTTGATGATGTAGTATATTCAGTTAGCGCAGTTGAATGGGACAGCACAAAAACGGGATACCCGAAGGATAATGCATCGCATCCTGATGGAATGTGGAAAGTCACGCTGACCAGCGCATTACCAGAAGAGCTTGACGACACAGTATCTCTTGCCATGACACAGAATTTCGGCAACACGATTGGTTATCAGTCTGCTGGAAATATTCATGGAGTAACCGCAAGCAATAATAAGATAAAAAACGCCTATTATGCCCTGTATTGCGCGTCCAGCCTTATAGCGGGAGAATCCGGAGTTCAGGAGACAGTAACAGAAAATACAATAAATGGTTCAACGATTTGGCTAACAGTGAGTGGCTCAGGATTCAGACTCATCGACCGCAATGAACCAAATGCCAACGCGACCGTTACCGCCAGTCTGTGGACAACAGCAGGCTTCAAAGACGTCAGAATGCGCAACACGATGGGGATCAGCCTACCAGCCCGGACGGTAAATACCTCGCTACTGAAACCACGCCTGTATTCGCAGATATCGCGTCGTGCGGTTGGGGTAAGAATCACGCTGCTTAATGCAAGTCCCACTAACCAGTGGACGGGCACAGGTACCCTTCAGGTTACGTTGAATGACCAGGTTGTTGTCGGTTCGGGTAACTTCACGCAGGGCAGTGAGGACCCTATCCAGTTGTTCACACAGATGGAGGTTAGGGAGGGCAGCAATACGATTCAGGTGAATACCAGCAATAACGATTTGCTGTATGCGGCCTGCCAGATTGAATTACTGATACCGTAAGGAGTAATCATGCCAGTAACAAAAACCATTTCAGCAAAAACACGCTCATTTTATCCAGAAGTAGGCATAGCTGTTGATTCTGAAGAACAGAATATTGAGGTGACCTACACCGTAATTTCAGTGACGATTAACGCGGACCTCTCTGCCACTGCCAGAGTGAGAACGCAGATTACAGGCTATGACGATACCAGTGAGATTTCGGTACAGTTTACCTATCCAGGTAGCGGCAACCCGATTGCCGAAACTGAGAAGGTAATCGCTATATAATAATATTTATTAGTTTGAAGGCCGCAGGTGAATTTCAATGCGGCCATTTTACCACTTCAATTCTATAATTTTTTAAATTAAACCCAATGAACTAAAAAATTATAAATAAATTCATCTAATCATTTGTTGTTCGAATTCGCGTGCATGATACCACTTACGTCTTTGTTCAGCGAATTCAATTAATTTTGACCTGATAGCCTCTCTCTTTCGTGATAAATCATAATAAGTCTGCATATCACGTGATGTGTTTGATAACAGTTCCTCAACTGTTTTTAGATCTTCCATTACAGCAAGGGCATCTTGATGTAATGGGAATGGATCATTATAAATTTCGGTTGCTTTTATTTTATCTTGAGGTGGTGTGTTAATATGCTCAATTTCCTTTATTGCTTCTTCGCTAACCTTGTTACCCGACAAAAAATTATTAGCATTATGCAAAAAAGATGATGATGTATATAATAATAATTCAGTACCATTTCCACTGCTTTTAAGTTCCGTCTGGCTTTGTTGAATAAATCGAACTTTTGCTGAGTTGAAGGATCAGATCACGCATCTTCCCGACAACGCAGACCGTTCCGTGGCAAAGCAAAAGTTCAA
>OBWU01000090.1_pt1 | contig 34885 bp, 30 predicted proteins | sample 1476551 | NCBI WGS metagenome assembly OBWU01 (sample SAMEA2580135, study PRJEB22360) | human gut metagenome | biome: human gut; feature: human-associated habitat; material: faeces | place: Denmark | collected 2008/2010
GTGGCTCTGCAGCTCGGAGGTGGTCATGCCGGGAGCCATTTCAGAGAGCACGGAAGCGGCAGCCATCGAAATGGAGCAACCGTCGCCTTCCCAAGAGATCGACTCGATGGTCTTCTCGCCATCCTTCAGCTCGTCAGAGAGCACCACGCGCAGGTTGATTTCGTCACCGCAGGTGGGGTTGTACTGGTGGTTATCGGCGCTTGCGTGGCCGGCGGGTACCTCTACGAGGTGCTCGCCGCTACGCTGCTTGGAATGCTCCAGAATGATTTCCTGGTACAGGGATTCAAGAGACACGGTGTTCTTCTTCCGTCAGTTGGTCTGTCTGAAAAATTGAGGCGTTATTGTCTAACGCGTCTACGTTTAGAACCCGAAGTAGGGGCGCACCTCGGCAAGTGCCTTCAGGAAAGCGTCCACATCTTCGGTGGTGTTGTAGATGTAGGTGGATGCACGGGTCGAGGCGGTCACACCGGCGCAGCGGTGTAGCGGCTGGGCGCAGTGGTGGCCCACGCGCACAGCGATACCCTGGGTGTCGAGCAGCTGGCCCACGTCGTGCGGGTGCACACCCTCAATGGCGAGGGCTACCAGGCCGGCACGCTTGGAGGGGTCGGCGGGGCCGAGCAGGCGCACGCCCTCAATCTTCTGAACACCCTCAACCAGGCGAGCGCCCAGTTCGTGCTCCCATGCCTCAACGTTCTCCATGCCCAGGTGCTGCAGGTAACGCACGGCGGCGGCGAAGGCGACTGCCTGCGAGACGCGCTGGGTACCCGCTTCAAACTTGATGGGGGCGGGCATGTATTCGGCATCCTGCAGACCCACGCGGGTAATCATGGAGCCACCGGTCAGGAAGGGTGGCAGGGCCTCAAGCAGTTCGGCACGACCGTAGAGGGCGCCAATGCCGGTGGGAGCCAGCATCTTGTGGCCGGAGAACGCCGCAAAATCGACGTCCAGGGCGTGGAAGTCTACGGGCATGTGCGGCACGGACTGGCAGGCATCCAGCACAAGCGGGTACCAGCACAACGAGAGCGCCGGGCTTGGGAGCCATGGCGACCATGCGGGGCACATCGGTAATCGCGCCGGTCACATTCGAGACGTGGGTGAACGCCACGATGCGGGTCTTCTCGTTGATGATGCCCTCGGCAGCAGCGTAGTCGAGCTGACCGTCCTCGGTGGAGGGGATGTGGCGCAGGATCGCGCCGGTACGCTGAGCAAGGATCTGCCAGGGGATGAGGTTCGCGTGGTGCTCAATCTCGGTGGTGACGATTTCATCGCCGGGGCCCAGCGCAAAACGCTCGGCGGCGGGACCGCCGATACCCTGCGAGGCGTTACCAATGGAGTAGGCAATCAGGTTCAGCGCCTCGGTTGCGTTGGAGGTCCACACTAGCTCTTCGTCGGTAGCGCCCACGAAGTTGGCGACGGTGATGCGCGCGTCCTCAAACAGGTCGGTTGCCTCAACCGCGAGGGTGTGTGCGCCACGGTGTACGGCAGAGTTAGCGTGCAGGTAGAAGTCGCGTTCTGCGTCGAGCACCTGAAGGGGTTTCTGGCTGGTCGCCCCCGAATCCAGGTAGACCAGAGGATGCCCGTTAACCTCAGTGTTGAGGATAGGAAAATCCTTACGAAGCTGGCGTACAATGTCGTCGCTCAGCGGGGTGTTGGCGGGGGTGGAGTATTCAGCCACGGGTACCTTCTTCTCTCGCTCATACGCTCCACGGTCGGGTGTTTTCCCGTCGTGGAGCGTATAACGTCATTCTTTTCTAGCTTATTCCCTCACCGGGCTCTTGCATAGTTAGGTAGAGCCTAGTTCACACATCGGCCCGCATCATGCATTACCCCAGTTCAGTGTTGACCCAGTTCAGTGTTTACCCGGCACGGGTCATACGGCTAGGAACCTGCGCCGTGGTAGCGCTGCTGGGTTGCCAGAAGGCCTTCCTTCACGAGCATCATGGTTGCATCCGCTGCGTTTGAGATGAGGAAGGGCAGGTCCTTCGCTTCGGTGCTACTGAAGGGCTTGAGCACGAAGTCTGCGGTGTCCATGCGTCCGGGAGGACGACCGATGCCGGTGCGCACACGGTAGTAATCCTTGGTGCCCAGCGCCTTGGTGATATCGCGCAGACCGTTGTGGCCGCCCTCTCCCCCACCGATCTTGAGCTTAATGGTGTCGAAGGGAATATCGAGTTCATCGTGCACAACGATGATGTGGTCGGGGTCGATGCCGTAGAACTTGGCAATCGCACTGACCGGGCCGCCAGAGGTGTTCATGTATCCAAGGGACTTCATGAGAATAACCTTGGGGCCGCCAAAGCCGAGGCGCCCCTCCACCACAACCGCGGAGGCCTTGGAGTGCTTCTTGAAGCTGCCGCCAACTTCCTTGGCGAGCTCATCCAGAACCATCTGACCAATATTGTGGCGGGTTTTAGCGTAGCTGGGGCCGGGGTTTCCTAGACCCACGATGAGCCAGGTATCAGACATCTCTTCGTGTACCTTTCTGAAGTTCTAAGGGACTGCTCCCGCTTCTTATCTGCGGGGTATGCAAACGGCCCGCACCCCGTATGAGGATGCGGGCCGTTCCCAGCCCGGCTTATGCCGGTCTATAAGCGTTGAAATCCGCTACTTACGCAACGAACACCAGGTCGATGTGCTGCAGTTCGGGGCGGATGGGGTGGCGCTGGATGTCCTGAACGCGAGCCTTGATGGTCTCACCCTCAACCTCGATAACCAGCACTGCGTCTGCGTTACGAACTGCCAGGGTGGTCTCGTGACCGGGCAGGGTCAGGTGCTTGGGCTCTGCGCCGTTGCCGTAAACGACAGCGGGGATCTTGCCTGCAACGCGTGCGCGGCGTGCGTAGCCCTTACCGAAGTCAACGCGGGGCTCTGCAACAATCTTGAATTCAGCCATGGGAATCTCCATTTCTGTAGTCTGTACATAACGCGCCAAGAGAAACGGCGCGGATGAAGAATCCGTACGCCACCTCGTCGATAACGGCTCACCGCATTTGCGGTGGCCCTCGCCTTGGCCAAGACAATATTGTACAGGTTCCCGGCTCTTCTTCAAGGGCCGGGAACCTGTGATATGGCGCTTTTCACGCCTTTTATGCTGTTATCAGCAGATATTAGGACCAAATCCTAGAGGATTAGGAACCCATTTCTGCAAGGTAGGCGGCGAGCGCCTCGCGGTGATCGCGCGGGGTGAAGCCTGCAGCAATCAGCTTGGACAGGTCCATTGCCGAGTTCGTCGGACGGTGAGCGAAGAGCTCAGCGTTGGCGAAGTATTCCTCGGTGGTGGTGTCGCTGACTCGTGCCGGGTCGTGGCCGGTGCCCTCGTACACTGCACGAGCGAACTGTGCCCAGTTGATGACTTCACCGGTGTTCGACACGTTGTAGGTGCCGTATTCAGCGCCGGAGAAGAGCAGGTGCAGGGCAGCTGCTGCCAGGTCCTGGGTGAAGGTCGGGCGGCCCCACTGGTCGGCGACCACGGACGGGTCGATACCGCGCTCAGCCAGGGATGCCATGGTGCCAACGAAGTTCTTGCCGGCGCCAACAACCCAGCTGGTGCGCAGGGTGTAGTGCTTACGCCATGCGGCAGCGGCAACCTCACCGGCAGCCTTGGACGCGCCGTAGACGCTCAGCGGTGCCAGCGGGTGGTCCTCCGGGTACTCCTCGCCCAGGGGCAGGGAACCGTCAAAGACGTAGTCGGTGGATACGTGAACCAGCGGCAGGTTAGCTTCTTCACAGATAGAGGCAAGAGCGCTCACACCCAGGGCGTTAGCTGCCCAGGCTTCACGGCGACCCTCGGGGGTTTCTGCCTGATCCACTGCGGTGTACGCTGCAGCGTTGATGACCGCGCGGAAGGAGCGCCAACGGAATGCGTCGCGCCACTGCTCGGGCTTGCCCAGGTCGAGGCGGTCGCGATCCACAGCCAGGAAGGGTACGTTCTGCTCGGTGAGCTGGCGAACCAGCTCGGTGCCGAGCTGACCGCCCGCGCCAATAATCAGAATCGGGTCGGCTTCCAGGGGCTTAATCTCGTTCAGACGCGGGTGGTTACGGTCCTTCTCGGAGAGCTCAGCCTTCGCCAGGTCGATGGGCCAGTCGATTGCGACGGTCTCATCGGCAAGGTTCAGGAAGCTGTAGCCGGATACTGCGTCCGCCGACCAGTGGTCGTTCACCAGGTAGGTGTAGGCGGTGTTCTCTTCCAAGGTCTGGAAGGAGTTACCCACGCCGCGGGGCACGAAGATTGCGGTGTCCGGGCCCAGCTCCACGGTGACGACCTTGCCGAAGGACTCGCCCGCACGCAGGTCAACCCACGCACCAAAGATACGGCCGGTCGCAACAGAAACGTACTTATCCCACGGCTCGGCGTGGATACCGCGAGTGGTACCTACCGAAGCGTTGAACGAGATGTTGTTCTGCACCGGGTTGAAGTCGGGCAGACCGGCTGCAACCATCTTCTCGCGCTGCCAGTTTTCCTTGAACCAGCCGCGGTTATCGCCGTGAACCGGCAGGTCAATGATGAGCAGGCCGGGAATCTCGGTTTCAGTAACCTTCAATTCCTTGGTCATTACTGGCCAGCCTTTGCGTACTTAGCCTCAACTTCAGCCTTCAGGGGCTCCCACCAGCCGCGGTTCTCGGTGTACCACTTAATGGTGTCGGCAAGACCGGACTCAAAGTCGGTGAACTTCGGCTCCCAGCCGAGCTCTGCACGCAGGCGGCTACCGTCGATTGCGTAGCGCAGGTCGTGACCGGGACGGTCAACCACGTGCTCGAAGTCGTTCTCGTCCTTGCCCATTAGGCGCAGGATGGTGCGCAGAACGGTGATGTTGTTCTCTTCGCCGTCTGCACCGATGAGGTAAGTTTCGCCAATCTTGCCCTGCTCCAGGATGCGCAGCACAGCAGAAGAGTGGTCGGATGCGTGAATCCAGTCACGAACGTTCAGGCCCTCGCCGTACAGCTTCGGGGTCAAACCCGAGAGGATGTTAGTGATCTGGCGGGGGATGAACTTCTCGATGTGCTGGTAGGGGCCGTAGTTGTTGGAGCAGTTAGAGATGGTTGCTTCAATACCGAAGGAGCGGACCCATGCGCGCACGAGCAGGTCGGAGCCTGCCTTAGTGGAGGAGTAAGGGGAAGAGGGGTTGTAGGGGGTGGTTTCGGTAAACTTTGCCGGATCGTCCAGCTCGAGGTCACCGAAGACCTCGTCGGTGGAGATGTGGTGGTAGCGAGTGCCGTGCTTACGGACTGCTTCCAGGAGGCTGAAAGTACCGATGAGGTTAGTGTGAATGAACGGTTCGGGGTTGGACAGGGAGTTGTCGTTGTGCGATTCCGCTGCGTAGTGAACGACAGCGTCTGCCTTGCCGACCAGCTCGTCAGCCAGCTCGCGGTCGGCAATGTCGCCTACGACGAGCTTGAAGCGGGATTCGGGAAGACCCTCCAAAGACGCAGCATTTGCGGCGTAGGTCATCTTATCCAGCACAGTAATAGTGTGATCAGTGTTATCGATGAGGTGGTGAACAAAGTTCGAACCAATAAAACCGGCACCGCCGGTAACAAGAATGTGAGCCATACGGTAGATTTTACCTGGCTAAACAGCGATTTTTACGCCTCAACAAAGAGATAAACATGACACAATAAGAAGTTATGAAGGGAATTATTCTTGCCGGCGGTACCGGAAGCCGTTTGCACCCTATCACTCAGGGTATTAGCAAGCAGCTCACTCCGGTCTATGACAAGCCGATGATTTACTACCCGCTGTCCACTCTCATGCTGGCGGGTATCCGCGATATTTTGATTATTACCACTCCTGCTGATCAGGAGCAGTTCCAGCGACTGCTCGGTGACGGTTCCCGTTTCGGTATTAATCTCGAATACAAGGTGCAGCCTTCTCCGGATGGCCTGGCACAGGCATTTATTCTGGGTGCCGACTTTATTGGCAATGACCCTGTAGCGCTCGTGCTCGGTGACAACATCTTCTACGGCCCCGGTCTGGGTACTCAGCTTGCCACCTACGAGCAGAAGGACGGCGCGACCGTCTTCGCTTACCAGGTTGCTGACCCTCGCGCCTACGGTGTGGTGGAGTTCGATGAGGACTTCAACGCGCTGTCCATTGAGGAGAAGCCTGAAAACCCCAAGAGCGACTACGCTATTCCGGGTCTGTACTTCTACGACTCCAAGGTTGTAGAGTATGCACGCCAGATTAAGCCTTCCCCGCGCGGTGAGTTGGAAATCACTGACCTCAACCGTGTCTACCTGGAACAGGGTAAACTGAAGGTTGAGGTTCTACCTCGCGGTACCGCATGGCTCGACACCGGAACCTTTGATTCACTCGCTGATGCCACTAACTTCATCCGCACTGTTCAGAGCCGTCAGGGTCTGTCAGTTGGTTGCCCGGAGGAAATTGCGTGGCGCCGCGGTTGGCTCTCCGACGAGCAGTTGCGTGACATTGCTACCCCCCTCGTCAAGAGCGGTTACGGTAGCTACCTGCTCGGATTGCTCCGCTAATAAACACCAGGGGACTTTCGTATCCCTTCACCACCTGCAACAACACTCCACGTCGCAGGTACACTAACTCAAACTTTCTGGAGTATTCTCACTACCATGACCATTTTGGAATTTTTCCGCACCACGAGGGCTAACCTCTGGCTGCTGATCATTGGCATCGTTGTCGGTGCCGCAGCGGGCTTCGGCTATGCCTCTCTCCAGCCGAAGGTCTACGCTGCATCCTCCTCGGGCTACGTGACCGTGGGCGAATCCGGCACTGTGGATGTCCTCTCGGGTTCTTCCGCCGCTAAGGAACGCGCTCGCTCCTACGCAGCTATCGTCTCCTCCGAAGCCGTGGCACAGAAGATTAAGCAGAACAACCCCGACCTCTCCCTGACCACCGGTCAGATTCGTGCGAGCCTCACCGCAACCGCAGGTGACAACGCTGCACTGATTACCGTGAGCGCGCAGGCTTCTTCCCCGAAGAACGCACAGTTGCTCGCTAACGGTGCTTTGCAGGCTACCGCCGACTACATCAAGGAAATTGAGCAGAACCCCGGTAACGCTCAGGCTCTGGTGAACGGCGAAAACACCGCCGCTTCCCCGACCACCAACAACACCGTTCGCGTTATTCCTCTGAACAACGCAAGCGTCAACCCGCCGTTGGTGGCCCCGAACTACCAGCAGAACGTGCTCATCGGCGCCGTTGCTGGCCTCGGTCTGGTGTACCTGGCAATCTTCCTGCGCCGTGCTCTGGATCAGCGTATTCGAACCCGTGACGACGCTACCAAGGCAACCGGTGCAAGCATCCTGGGCGTTCTGCCTGTCAGTGAGGACCTAAACGAAGAGAACATCGTTAAGGGTGACACCGACGATCACATCGCACAGGAGTCCATCCGCCAGCTGCGTACTAACCTGCGCTTCGTGAACGTTGACACTCCCCCGCGTTCGTTCATCGTCACCTCCGCAGTGCCCGGTGAAGGTAAGTCGACCGTGTCGCTGTCGCTGGCTCGCGCAATGGCTGACGCAGGTTCGCCTGTCATCCTCATTGACGCCGACCTCCGCCGCCCGACCGTGGCTAAGAAGCTGAAGCTCGACGCTAAGGTTGGTCTGACCCAGGTTCTGGCTGGCCAGGTTGAGATCGCTAACGCTGTGCACCAGCTGGGCGATTCGAACCTCTTCGTCCTGCCTGCAGGTCGTATCCCCCCGAACCCCTCTGAGCTTCTGGGCTCGGATAAGATGCGCCAGCTGATCAAGGAACTCTCCGAAGAGTTCATCGTGGTGGTCGACGTTCCGCCGCTGCTGCCCGTGACCGATGCATCGCTGCTTTCCAACTCTGTGGACGGCGTGATTCTGGTCGGTTCGATTGGCCGCAGCCACCGCGAGCAGATGACCGAGGCGTCCAGCATCCTGAAGAAGGTCAACGCAAACCTCTTCGGTCTTGTTCTGAACCGTGCACCCCGTAAGGGCCTGGGTAACTCCTACTACGGCTTCGGTTACGCAAGCACCTACGTGGGCTACGCAACCTACTACGGTTACGGCAAGGACGGCGACAAGAAGTCGTCGAAGAAGTCCTCAGCTAAGAAGTAATAGCGTAATAAGCACCCTAAATCTTAGGGAGCGACTTAGGGCGGGATGGGCAGTTTTTCTGCCCATCCCGCCTTATACTTATCTGGTATACATGTGCACCGAAAGGCTATTGTGACCACTCACTCACCCAATACCCCGGAGCCGCAGACTACTCCTCTCGCGGCACGGATTCGGCTTGCGCACGCCTACTTCCAGCGGATTGCCGACATGCACTCCATCGATATTCTGCATGTCAAAGGCTACGCTTTCTCTCAGGAAATTTACCGCAAGGGTAGGTACAGCTCCGACGCTGACCTGCTGGTCCGCCCCTCTCACGTGGACCGCTTTGTAGAGATCCTTCTGGCAGATGGATGGCGTATTCAAGCGCACTTCGAAACAGGCTCCGTGTTCGAGCACGCAATGACGCTCTACCACGCTTCATGGGGCCTAACTGATATTCATCGGTTCTTCCCCGGTCTAGGACGCCACGGCGACTACGAGAGGGCATTTGACCGTGTCTGGGCGGCACGCAAGACCCGCATGATTGCTCACCGCCCCTGCGTTGTCCCCAGCGATTTGGATGCGCGTCTTCTCGTGGTGCTTCACCGCGCCCGCGCGGCATCGCGCTACAGCGCAGATATTAACTACCTGGTCTCTCTGCTCTCGTACAGCGATTGGCAGCGCCTGCGAGCCCGTGCCGAGGAGCTTGATTCTTCCCTCGCATATAGCGCGGCTATGGGCGGTCTGGAGCAGTACCGTGATGACCGCGACTACCTGCTGTGGCTGTCGGTTTCCCAGGATGTGCCCCACTATATTCAGTGGATTGGGCGCCTGCAGTCAGCGACGACCCTGCACGATAAGCTACGCACCCTCAAGAACATTTTCCTCGTGAATAAGGACCATCTGGCGATGCAGCTGGGACGCACCCCCACTAAGGCAGAGATACGTGCAAAGTTCTTTGAGCGTTTCGGAATCAAGGTGAATAAATGAGCAATCCAGTAGATTCCCGTCAGACCGTATACGGCATCCCTGAGAACATCGCGTACGTTCATTCTGAAGAGTTCGCGAAGTACTCCCCCACGGCAACTTATCTCGCGAATCTTGCCAACGGTGAGCTGTCTGTTCTTCAGGATTCAGCCTCCATTATTTGGAGTATTTTTGAAGATCCGATGTCTCTGCAGGATGCTATCGATGAGCTCTGCGAAATGTATGAACAGCCCATAGAGACCATGGGACCACAGATTGAGGGTTTTATTCCTGAACTGCTCTCCAAGGGGCTCCTAGAGGCCCGCTAAGGCTCTCAGAACGAATAAAAAAGGCGGGGCGGTAGGAACTTTATAGTTCTACCGCCCCGCCTTCATCTATGAGCAGTCTAGCTCTTTTAGTCTTCGGGCAGAGCCTGCACGTAGGTCTTCAGACGGCTGATGAAACGAGCCTCCGAGAAACCGTCAACGTGCTCACGGATGTAGTCGGCATCCCAGTCGTCCGGGTTGAAAGCCTTAAGAGCTTCCACCAGCTGCTCCACGGTCGGCTGGTTGATGAACATGCCGGTCTTGCCTTCCTGAATGGTATCCAGGAAGCCGCCCGCACGGTAGGCAATCACGGCCTTGCCGCTAGCACCCGCTTCTAGCGGGGTAATGCCGAAGTCCTCATACGAGATAGCCAGCAGCGCCAGGCAGTGACGGTACGCATAACGTAGCTGCGCGTCCGAAACGCCCGAAGCAATACGAATAGTCGGGCCCGCAAGCGCTTCCAGATGTTCCTTTTCCGGACCGCGGCCAATCACCAGTAGCTTCTTGCCCAACTCATTGCAGGCTTCAATAGCCTTATCAACATTCTTGTAGGGCAGCAGGCGAGAAACAATCAGGAAATAATCGTCCGATTCGGTGAACTCTTCCAGACCCGGGATAGGCTCAACCGGTGCGGCGGCATCTACCGAGTGCGGCGGGAAGAAAATCGGAACGTCCTTTTTACCGTAGACGTTCTCGATGCGCTTCTTAATCACGCTCGCGTTCGCCACGTACACCGCCGAGCGGTGAGCCGCCCAGTGATCCCACAGCATCAGTGCAGGACGCAGAGTCTTCAGCAACAGCGGCACGGGGCCGGTGCTCTTCTCACCCAGGTACTGATCGCTCAGGTACAGCCAACGCGCCGGCGAATGGCAGTAAATGAACTTACGACCGGCGAAGTTGAAGCCGTGCGCCCAACCGGTTGTCGATACCACAGCACGCTCAGCCGGCACCTTCAAGAAAGAAGAAGCAATCGGCAGAATCGGCAGAGCCATGCGGTGGTTACGACGCAGGTAACCAATCTTGTTCAAGGGACTCGTGATAATCTTCGCGTCTTTGAACTCGGGAAAGGTGCCCTCCGGGTCGTACAGAGTCGTGTAAATCGGTGCGTCCGGGAACGCACGGTGCATCGCCAGAACAACACGCTCCGCGCCACCGCGCTGAGTCAGGTAGTCGTGGGCAATTGCAATCTCTTCAGTAGCCTCAGGCTTCACCAGCGGCACGTAACGACGCACCAGGCGGCCAAGCTTCTTGAGGCTCTTCGGGATATCCGCGAGCACCGCGTCAGGGTTCTTCGGCCCGGTAAACGGAGCGGAGGTCAAGAGCTGAGTGAGTGACATTTTCTTTTCCTCCTAGAAAACTTTCTGAGCTCGCTCAGGATAGTGAATACCGGCGTAGGATGCAGCCTCAACCTGCAGTGCCACAAGCTTCTCAGCAGCCTTAGCGGGCAGCTTGAGCAGAATCTTATCGCTCGCATCGCCCAGAGCCTTAATGGTGTTCTCGGTGGTGAAACGAGCGAGGGTCTTGACCAAGAACCCCCACGGACCCGTCGGGTTCGGGGCAGGGTGTGCTTCCTCGCCGTGCTTACGGACGAAGATGGTGCGGGCGGAGCCCGAGTGCAGGGCGCGCAGAGCACGCACTGCAGTGGTAGTAGCCTCGGCGTAGTGCTTGACCTCGACCTCATCAGAGATGATGATGCGGCCACCAGCGTCATGAACCATTTTGCCCATGTCTACGTCTTCCCAGCCGTAGAGGCGGTACGCGGGGTCGTAGCCGCCAGTACGGTCAAAGTACTCAGCAGAGATAGAAGAGTTGCCGTTCCAGTACAGCCAACGGCCTTCTTCAGCTACGCTGAGGGCACCTTCTTTGAATCGGGCATCGCGGAAGTTACCGTACACACGAGAGTAGGGAGTGTCCGGGTACACGTTCTTCAAGGTACCAATCACACCGTCGTAATCACGGTGCAGGCGGATCCGCGCTTCAACGTAGTCGGCAGCAGGCTCAAGGTCGTCATCGCAACGGATAAGAACATCCGCATCAGCCGCACGGTGGCCAGCGTTCAACGCAGCCACGCGGCCGCGGTTCTCCTCGAAAACGATCTTGGTCAGGTTCAGCTTGCCTTCTGCAATGTAGCGGTCAAGCACAGCTTCACTGTTATCAATATCGCCGTCGAGGACCACGATAACCTGGAAGTCCTTCTCGGTCTGGGCGGCAAGGGCATCCAGCGGGTAGTGCAGAATATCTGCACCACCGCGAGAAGGGATGATAACCGCAGCCTTGTAGCGGTGAGTAGTCGTCATAATTTTCCTTCGGGGTTTGAGTGAGAGGATATCCGTTGGGAATGGCCTATACGTTTAGAAGCACCTTAGCGGATAAAACGCTCCAGAATCTCACCAACACGGACCTTACCTGCTTCAGGTGAGTAGTTTTCCTGCCAACGCCAGAACAGCTCGGAGGTACGTTCTGCCAGCTCTTCAGTCTCTTCACGGATTTCCTGACCCAGCTTCTCAATGGCCTGGGCGAGTGCCTGCGGCTGGTTCACCGGGACGATGTAGGGGTAGGAGCCGTTGCCGCCGACGACCTCCATCAAGGGTGCAGCGTCGCTGATAACGACAGGGATGCGTGCGCTCATCGCTTCAGCAACCACAAGGCCGAAAGACTCTTCAGCACCCGCCGAGGGGACAACCAGCATGTCAATGTTAGAGAACAGGCGGTCCGGAGTGGTCCAGCCCAAGCGAGTGCTGAACGGTGCGACACGGGCCAGAGCAGTCTCAACCTCAGCACGGCCCTCTTCAGAAGCGAATACAGGCTCGCCACCGATGATGAAGTCGTAGATAATCTCGTCCTTGTTGAGGATGCTCAACGCCTCGCACAGAGTAGGAATACCCTTAGCAGGAGTCAGACGACCCAAGAAACCAACACGCAGACGACGATCGCCAACGTGATGGTCCAGCTCAGTTGAGACACCGTTGACCCAGTTAGCGAAAACCTCGCTGCCAGGGCAAGCACGTGCGACGTAACGGCTAGGCACCAAAGTAACCGATGCATTACGACGAGCGAACGGTACCAGCTTGGCATTGATACCAGTAGCGTACTGATGCAGGTGTACGATGCGGTTCTTACGGCCACCCGTTGCTACTGCGGGAACCAGACCATTGCACCAGAGCAGTACATCCTTGTTCTGAGCATGCCATGCACGCAAAGCAAGCATGTACTGTGCGCGGTTCTTAGCAGGCAACATAATGCGAGGGAAACCCTCATCCGCGGCAGCTTCCATGAGTTGCTTCGGTTCCGAGGGGCCCACAATGGTGACCTTGTACCCGAGGTTACGGGCTGCGCGGGCAATGTTCAGAAGCATGACCTCGCCGCCACCAATATCACCGTTATTGGTAGCAATATACAGTTCTTTTTTCATTGTTCTACTCCTAGAGCAATTCACAAGGGGAAGGGGATATTGTTCTTCTACAGAACCATCTAGGTTCCCCTGATACGCCAGAACAAGGGGCTCCAATAAGCGTTGCGCGTTATGCTCAAGACTTAGAGAAACTGCCTGTCGAGGCAGAGGATACAAAGTGAATATCCTCTACGCCTTATGGGCATTCTGGGCAGCTAGTACGTGGTTATCGGCTTCTTCAGCATCACGAATCTCAATTCGTTCGTCGAAGCCTTCGACGCTCGACTCATCATGGCCGGTGCCCAAACGCTGTTCACGTTCAAGCAACAACACACGCAAAGCCAGACCGCAGGCAACAGCCCACGGCCAGGTGTAGAACACCTCGCCCAGACGCGACGCACAAATCATAATGGCAACGCCAGCGCCCTGCACAACGTAGAACTTCGCGGGCAGGGTCTTCTGGCCGCTAAACACATTCACGATGAAGAGCAAGGTAATAGCAACAACCAGAATCATCCAGGGCCAGCCGCCCTCCACAAGCGCAGACCAGTATGAATTGTGGAAGAACCAGGTCTTCGAACCAGTATGTGCCAGATAGACATATGCTTCGCCCAAGCCCTGTCCGAAGAAGCCAGAAGCCTGAACCTTAATCTCAGATGCCTGGTCAATCAGTGAACGAAGCGCATCGGTACCGGTACGATCTGCGAAGGCACCAGACTGCGCGTAGTCATTGGTCAGAATATCGATCAGCCAGTACAGGGCCACACCCAAGGCAATGCGGCCGAAAGTCTTCATACGGTGAGCAATAACGATCCAAATCAGACCCGCTGCATACGCCGCGATAGAGGTACGAGAACCCGTAGCCCACAACAAAGCAGAGAAAACCACAATGGCAAGAATGACTTCGATCTTGTTACGGGCGAAGCTCAGAACCAACAGGCCAAAGAGGCAGTACACCAGACCCGAGAAGTTCTTATCGCCCAGCCAACCGGTCAGATAACCAACATAACCAGTTTCCGGGGCAAAACCCGCAAAATATCCTACCGCATTGAAAAGAATCGCTGTTGAGTAGCCCAGAATAATCGAGCGGATATGCAGACGCCCAGCGGCGATAGTCCAAATCAATACCGTTGCCGCTACAAGACGAAGCAAACGACGCGTCCAATCCGATGCGTCCTCGGAATGTACACCGTAGAACGAGACAATTGCGAGGTAACCCATTGCAATAAACATAATTGCGCGCAGACCCGAAAAATGACTCACGTCAAAAGTTGGCTTACGGGTCAGACCGTACAGCGCCAGCAAAAGAATGATTACCTGGTTAAAGGGCAAACCAACACCCGGTACCGGGTCACCAAAAAGCAAGAGGAACGCCATGATGAACTCAGGCATACGAATCTGGCTGGTCTGATGGCGGACGTAATTACTACCGCGAGACACAGTTTCAGAGAAACGCGAAACCTCTGGCTTCTCGGTGGGTTCGTTCAAATGCGCGTAAACCTGCGAAGTCTGGCTCATCATCGGCCTCCTCGAAGTACACGAGTGTAAATATCAACCGTCTGAGCAGCCATCTGCTCATTCGAAATCCAGGTGAAAGGCTCAGCCTCACTCTTCTGCAGCTGCGCACGCATAGCCTGCAGAACATCCTGAGTCAAGGTTGCACTTTGACGGCCTACCAGCTCGTCGGCGCCCAAAATCTCCGGGTTACCACCCACAGCGGTAGCGCCCGTCTTCAGACCGGCTGCCTTAGCGTCCAGCAGAGTGTAGGAGCAGTTCTCCCACACCGACAGCTGAACAATCATGTCGCTACGGCCCATCGCCTCAATCGGGTTAACGAAGCCGCTGAAGGTCACCGATTCCCCCAGGTTCAGACGCTGAGCCTGAGCCTGCAACTCGGACGCCAAATCACCAGAGCCCGCAATCTCAAGATGAGCCTGCGGGTAATCAGCACGAAGCTGCGCAAAAGCGTCCAGTAGCACGTCAATGCCCTTCTCAGGGGACAGACGGGACAGCGAGAGAATACGCGGACCTCCCTCTGCGGGAACACGCTGCTGCTCAACAGCCGCGTGCACCTCGGGGATATCCACGCCGTTGTACACCAGCTCAACACCGCGAGCACCCCACTTGGCACGCATCTGATCAGCGGTAGAACGAGAAACAGCAATCGCCTGATCGGTACCCCACAGGCGCACACGATGCACGGTCTCCATGAGCTTAGAACGCCAGGAGCTACCGTGGTACACCGAGTCATTACCTGCAATACCGTGCTCAGTGGTCAGAAGCTTCGGTACGCAGGTGCCGCGCTTGATGACGCTACGGATGCGTAGTGCGTTGACCACAGCGGTTGCGACAACGTCTGCATACGCCAGGTGGCTGTGCACAATATCCGGGCGGAGCTGCTCAATAGCCTTCTGCAAAGAAGCAAAAGAAGTCTTAAAACCGTAGTCGGGACCGAATTCAGCCTTGATGACGGTGACGCCCAGCTCCTCAAGACGGCTCGTGAGCTTACCCTCGGGTGCGAGAACCACCAGGTTAAAGCCGGGGAGCCCGGCACGTGCCATATCGACAACGTGCCGAGCTACTCCACCAAACTCGGGAACCGGAACGACCCACAGGGCAGTGGGAAATCCGTTTGAATTCATGAGTGAGTGTCTACTTTCTACAGCCACTTCTCGAGGCGGTCCAGTGCGGTGAAGAAGCCTTCACCGTTGTTGATGTGGCCCTGCCAGATTTCGGGGATGAAGGATGCTTTCGGTGCCAGCTCACGCAGCTGCTTGCCCAGGGATGCCCAGTCGACATCGCCTTCGCCGACCTGAACGCCCTCACCGTCAACGCCGGTACCGTCCACCAGGTGCAGGTGGATGGACAGCGGTGCCAGCTGCTCAACAGCCTCCGACAGCGGAATGTTCAGGAAGTTGCAAGCAAGCATGGTGTGGGAGATGTCCAGGCAGAGCGCGGTGTCGAACTCACGCGAGAACTCCGCGGTGTCCTTCGGATCCAGGAACAGGTTATGGTACTGCTGACCACCCATCAGCCAGGGGTACGGGGGCAGAGTCTGAGCCGCCAGGCGAACACCGGATGCGTCCAGACGCTTCAGCGCCTCACCGATGCGCTCGTACTTCTCAGCACGTGCCGATGCGGGGATGTGCTTGTCCTTGGTGAAGCCACCCATGGTCACGACCATGACCGGGTCCTCGTCTACGGTGAAGTAGCGGGTCAGGTCACGGGTGATGTCAATGGTGCGCTGAACTTCAGCGATGGAGCGCTCCCACACCTCGGGGTCCTTGGACGCGAGGTCCACCAGGAAGTCGCCTGCGAACAGGTCGGGCAGGTGGGTGGTGAAGCCCATGTCCAGCTTGGAGTCAAAGACGTCGTCGATGTTGATCTCGAGGTCCTTGTAGGAGAAGTGGAACTCCAGGAAGTCCGGCTTTGCCTCTTCAATCAGCGGCTTGTAGTCGTGGTAACGAACCGGCAGACCCCAGGGGCGGTCGAACTTGAAGTCGCGGCGGGTCACCAGATCGTCCTTCAGGTCGCCCTCGAAGAAGAACGAGCCTTCTTCAACGTCGCGCTGCATGGTGCGGCCCAGCAGCTGCGGCAGGTAGTTCGGCTGCAGACCACGGCCGGGGGACTTCACAGCAACATCGGCCTCGGTCACAACCTCGCCCTTAGCAATGTGACGGGTAGCAACCAGGGACTTAGCCAGGTTCACGCGGTTCATCAGCTCACCGGTGGACACCTCGCGAGGAGCAGCGGAACCAATAGCGGCCTCAACCTCACGGATCTGCTGAACCATTGCCTTGAATTCCTCAGGCAGCAGGGAGACGGTGTGGTCGTTACCCTCGAGGGTCTTGTCGGTGGTGAAGTGCTTCTCAATGATCTTCGCGCCGCGAGCAACAGCAGCAATCGGCACGTGGTAGCCACGCTCGTGGCCGGAGTAACCGACCAAGCACTGACCAATCTCAGCCAGGCGGTCCATGTACGCCAGGTTGACGTCCTTGAAGGGTGCCGGGTATGCGGACTGGCACTGTAGCAGAGCGTAGGATGCGCCAGCGTTACGCAGCAGAGCCACGGACTCGCGAATCTCTTCCTCACGGCTCATACCGGTGGAAACCAGCATGGGCAGGCCGCGGGAAGCCACGTCGCGCAGCAGCTCGTGGTTGGTCAGGTCGGCAGAAGCAATCTTCATGCCCTGGATACCGTAGTCAACCAGTGCCTGAACGGAGGGTGCGTCCCAGGGGGTGCACATGATGTCCATGTCGTGCTGCTTGACGTGGTCGAAGACCTCGTACATCTGGTCAACGGTCAGGGAGAAGCGGGACAGCAGGTCCAGGGTGTACTGAACGCCCAGGTCCTCACCTGCGGTTGCCGCACCGCGCTGGCGGTACAGAGCGTCCATGTCGCGCAGCTGGAACTTCACAGCGTCCGCGCCGGACTCAACAGCCAGGTCCACCAGCTCCTTAGCGAAGTCAACGCTACCCTGGTGGTTGTTACCAATCTCAGCAATGATGAAGGAGGGGGAATCCTCGCTGATGGTGTGCTTACCGATGCGCAGGACGTCCTGCTCATCCATTGCCAGTGCCACGAGGTGACCGCGCTCGTCGGTCAGCGGCACGTGGTTGATACCCTTCGCGAAGTATGCGCGCAGGGTCTCGGGATCAGCATCAGCCGGTGCGGTCTGCGGGTTGGTGTTTGCAGCGTCCAGGGCGCTGGTCTCCAGGGATGCGGTCGGGTTAGCAATCAGCCAACGACGGAAGTCGCCGTCAGAGAGCGAACCGCGCAGGATACCGGACTCGTTCACCAGGAAGATGATGCGCTGGCCGTTAGCAGAAATCTTCTGCAGGGCGTTGAGAATCGGGTCTTCAGCGAAGACCACGTAGGGGGCAATATTGCGTTCAATAATCACGATTTTGACCTTTTCGTTTGAGTGTTTAGTTGAATGCCTGAGTGCCGGTCAAGCCGGGAGCTGCAGACGAGGTACTGCCGCGGGTGAAGGTTACTTGTCTTCGGCCAGGATCTGAGTGAGCTGGTGCTCTGCCACGGAGAAGTCAATCGGTGCGTCAATGTCGACGCCCTCGACCTCGTCCAGCATGAACAAATCAATGGTACCGCCGGGGTAGCCCGCCAGGCGGTTGTGGTGGTCCATGTACACGTGGGTCTTGGTGATGTACATCGAACCGTTCTCACGGTAGCGGAAGGTTTCCTTGGTCAGCTCCTGGCGGCGCGGGCGAGCCATAATCTCGAACGCCGCGGTGGGCTCACCGTCAGCGTGCCAAGTCCAGATGAACGGACCAATCGGAATCACACCGACCATGGAGTCCTTACCGTTCTCCGCGAACTGGCGGACCGCACGAGCCAGAGTACCGGGCAGACGCACCGGGCTGGTTGCCTGCAGCAACATGACAGCCTCGGGTTCCCAACCGTTTTCGGTGTAGAACTCGATGGCGTGCTCGATGACCGGCTCGGTTGCGGTGGTGTCTTCAGCCAGGTGTGCCGGACGAATGAACGGCACCTCAGCACCGTACTCGCGGGCGATATCAGCCAGCTCAGCATCGTCGGTGGAGACGACAACGCGCAGCTCGTGCTCGCCAGCTACTTCTTCCTTAGCAGCCAGTGCCTGCTCGATGGTCCATGCGACCAGCGGCTTACCCGCGATGGGGCGTAGGTTCTTACGCGGAATGCCCTTTGAGCCACCGCGCACGGGGATGACGCAGAGAATACGCATTATGCCTCCAAAGTTTCAATCATGAGTTCAGCGATACGCTGTGCCGGTTCCTTCTTCGGCTGAACCGGTGGCGGGGTCGGTTCCTGACCCCACTGGTTCATGCCGTAGCGGTCCCAGAATTCCACGAGCCATGCCGGCGGTGCCGGGTGGTAAACCCACGCCGGGATACCGCGGATTGCAGCCTCCAGAACACCGGTAGAGAAGATGGATACCACCGGGTTCGGCACCTCGTTCAGCGGGGTGCCGGAGCGGTCAATGCGGATGCCTTCCTTCTCCCACAGCTTGTGGGTCAGCACCGACAGCTTGTCCTTCTCGCTCGGGTGCGGGCGGTAGGTTCCACCAAACTTCTTCAAGAAGGAGTGCGAAGCGTACGCGAAGGATGCGCGCGGCAGTTCCGCACCGTGCATCTGGCCCAGGAAGATCGGTTCCAGGTCGTTCGGCTTCTGCGCTTCAGCACCGGCAGCTTTCTGTGCCGCCAGGTAGAGTAGCTGCGAACCCACCGCGTGGGTGGTCACATCGCGGCGACCCGATGCCCAGAATTCCGCATCAGCTTCGCTGAAAGCCAGCAGGGTGCATCCAACCGGTAGCGGCGGTGCCTGAGGCACCAGCAGACCGTGCTGGACCATCCAGTACTCAGCGCCAATCGCGCGAGAGAACTCGTAAGCTACTGCACCGCGTCCAAGAAACTGCGCGGCAGATAGAACGATACGAACATCCGGCAGGAGGCTAATCAGCTCATCGCCGGAGATTTCCTGCTCGGACCAGTCCTTGCGCGAGTAGCGCTCGCTCGCATACTGTCCGTCCAGGTACTCGCTAGCGTCCTCGGGAACCCACAGGGCAACATCGACAGCATCCAGATGCTTGAGAGGTTCCAAGATTGCGTTGCGGTTCGTTGGAGAGAACGAATCCATAACGATCAGCACCTGAGGCTTAGTACCGCGAGTGTACAGAAGACCGCGTACGGGTTCCTCCCTGCCAGTCTGAGAACGTGCAGAATCAAGAAGCGTGTTCAGCTTATACTTAGCCCACTTCAGCTTCTTCTGACGCCTCTGCCACGCCTGCCAAGCATCCAAATCTAGAGGGTACTTAAGCATCCTGCTTCTCCCCAGAACGGACTCGAATAACGGTAGCTGGAATGCCCACAGCCACAGCGTTAGCCGGAATGTCGCGGGTGACCACAGCTCCAGCACCAATCACCGCGCCGTCTCCAATAGTGACGCCACCGAGCACAGACACATTCTGACCAAGGAAAACACGATTACCAATCACGATGTCACCACCGGGCTGCACATCGTGCAGAGAGTCCAGAGGATGCTCACCAGAATTGACCATCACGTTATCGGCAAAGACACAGTCCTTACCAATAGTCACATTCGACAGAGCGTGAATATGGCTACGGTGACCAACGTAGGTACCGGAACCAATACGCAGAATACCTCCGGCTTCAGAAGCAATCCACGCATCCTCGTAGATTGCAATCTGGTCACCAAGGTAGATGTTCTCTACACCGACCATGCGCAGGGGACAAACAAGAACAGTACCCGAGCCGAAAGAACCGAACGCTCGCGAGTACAGGGTCTTTCCTAGCAGGTCTGCCATGTGCCAACGCACGCTCGGCATCTTGGTCACAATCTTAGAAAGGTTTAGGCCCATAGCTGCTCCAAAATCTTTACACGCTGATCGAAGGTGTGCTCAGCCAGAGTACGCTTCTGACCGGCCTCACGAATCTGGCGAGCCCACTTCGGCTCACGGAAAATACGGGTACAAATCTCGATGAGCTCATCAATGCTCTCGTAGACCAGAACCTCTTCACCAGGAATGTAGTAGCGATCCACATCGGCACGGTCAATCACCTGCAGAGCGCCCACGCCGGGAGCCTCAAAGGTGCGCATGGTGAAACCATCCTGGTTATTGTGGATGTTCAGCGTTGCCGGGGAGGACGCCATAATGCCGTACGCCTCAGAGCGGTCAATATCGCGACCTGCGGGCACGCCGGAATCCTTGAACTGCTTAGTGCGCAGAATGTCATAGGGGTGACGCGACCAAGCACGACCGTAAGCACGCACCGGCAGACCGGCTGCGACCAGCGCCTGCAGGGTCTCCTCACGGTTCGGGTACTTAGCACCCACAAAGTTGATAGAGTCCTCACGCATGGGGACAACCGGGCAGTGGGTGTCGTAGGCGTTGGGCATGTCGAGCACCTCGAAGCCCTGCTCACGCAGGTGCTGCGCGTCCAGCGGGCTGTAGCTTGCCAGCGCGCCCAGGTGATGCAGGTCCTCTTCGGTATAGCTCATACGGCGCATTTCGTCGTAGAGCCAGGTGCCGTAGCGAACACCGGAGGTCTCCAGCAGGTCCCACCATTCGCGGGAGAGCATATCGCCCTTAATGACCAGCACAATATCGGGGCGGAACTCGTGGAAAGCGTCAATCGCCTTACGGGTTGCCTGCGCTGCGAAGCTTTCGGGGCGGTACTTCTCGGGCAGCTCGTGGGCAAGCTTGTTGAGGATACGCTCGGGCAGAGTACCCGGCGCATCGTAGATGTGGGTGCGCACTTCGTATCCGTGCACTTCCAGGGATGCCTGAATTGCCTTCCAGTACCCGTGGAATGCGGGTGAGAGCAGTAGAAGTTTGGGCTGAGTCATATGAGGATTGAATCCTGTCGGCGTTTGCTATGAGAACCCGCAGGGTAGAACCGTGCGGTGCTATGTGTTGGAGTGAAGAGGAACGGAAAGTTTCACCTGCAACTTGAGGCAAAACATACCTACTGAAATTTTACAACGAAAGCAGGAGACGACACACTCGAGTGCACTGTGTCGCCTCCTACGTTCTATGTGAACCTTCTTATGAAGAGTGCTAGAAATCTTGCGGAACTACCGCTGTAGATTCCGCACGTTTCGCGCCTAGTTCTCGCGGCGCTCTGCCTTGGCGATACGCTCCAGCTCGGTGGCGAGGAAACCACGAGCGTCCACATCCTTATTGCGCAGGCCGCGCACCGAGTTCACCAGGAAGTTCGCGTAGCTGGTAGCACGCAGAGCAACAGCAAGCTTCTTCTCCCAGCCCCACTTATCCGCATAAATGAAACGAGCAGTGGTCAGCCACTGTACACGGCGCTCGGAGGGCGAAGATCCGCCTCCCTCGTGGGTGACGGTTACCGGAGGAATCAGGTAACGATCCACACCAGCGTTCGAGAGGCGGTACTGGAAATCCACCTCTTCGCTGTTCATGTAGAAACGCTCATCCATGCCACCGATGCGGTTGAAGGTCGCACGAGGAACGACCATACATGCGCCCATAACCCAGTCAACCTTCGCGTCCGAGGTGCCGGTGCACGCCTCAACGTCGTGGCCAACGCCGCGGTGCCACCAGTTAGTCGGCTTAAAACGAGCCAGCGGAGTGAACCATTCCCACGCAATATGCGCTGCGGTGGGAAACTTGCGTGCGACCCACTGCTGCTTGCCGTCGTGGCCAATAATCTGCGGGCTAGCCAGCACCTCGCCGTGGCGTTCCACGGCTGCGAGCATGCGCGAGACGAAGGTGTTATCCAGCTCCAGGTCGCTGTTGAGGATGAAAACCCATTCACCGGTCGCGGTAGCAACACCGGAGTTCACAGCTTTACCGAAACCACCATTCACAGGGCGGCGAACCACGGTCACGCCCTCAACCTCGGGGAAAGGGATTGGCGAAACGTCATCCGAAACGACGATTTCAATATCGGCGGGGTCAATACCCTGCTGAGCACGCAGAGTGTCAATAATGGCAAGAACCGGCTCCGGCTCGCCGTAGAAAGGAATAACCGCAGATACGCGGGGAGTATGAGTCACAATAATGTCCTTTGAGTGAGGTGCCTGAAAATCACAATCGATAGAAGGCTAAATTATGGGGGCGACCGTATTTACTTCTGCATACGGTCACCCCCATAGTTTCAATTAGTCGGGTAGCTGGCCCAGGCGAACGAGGTTCGCAAATTCTTCATTTGCAGCCTGAACTTCCTTGAAAGTTCCCTTATTCGCAATGCGGCCCTGGGAGAGGTACACCAGCTGATCAACGTTACGCACCGTGGAAAGACGGTGAGCCACGATAATCACGGTAATCTCCTTGGAGATGCGGTTAATGGTCTGAGTAATCTTGTGCTCAGTCTCATTGTCCAGTGCACTGGTTGCCTCATCCATAACCAACAGGCTCGGGTTGCGGTACATCGCACGCGCAATGCCCACACGCTGACGCTGACCACCGGAAAGGCGGTTACCGTTCTCACCAATCGAGGTGTTAATGCCGTCTTCCAGGGTCTCGACAACAGGCATCAGCTCCGCCAGCTCGAGGCAGTAGATCACACGGTCATCATCAATGTGCTTTTCGGGGATGCCGAAGGCAACTGCCTCACGCAGCGTGCCGTTACCCAGGTAGGGATCCTGAGGGACATAACCAATCTTCTGGTACCAGGAATGCAGGTCAGTATGGATGTCCTTACCCTGGCTAGAGATCGTGCCGCTCGTCGGGGTCAGCAGACCAAGAATCAAGTCAACCAGAGTAGTCTTACCCGAGCCGGAACCACCCACGAAAGCAACCGAGGTACCAGCCGGCACATCCAGCTGAATGTCCTTGAGAACGTCCTTATCACCGTCCGGGTAACGGTAGACCAGGTTATCGATCTGAACATCCACGGGCTCAATGCCCGAGTTAATGATGGTTGCCGGATCAATTTCATCCTTGAATTCAACCATCTGCAGGCGCTGCTCTTCCGGGCTCATCGAGCGGATGACCTTAGCAACCTCTTCACTAGCGAACTCGTTCGCGCGAATACCGCCCAGGGAAGCAATCATACGGGTAGCGTTCGGAAGGATGCGGATACATGCGGTTGCGAAAAGCATAAGGGAAGGAAGACCATCAGCACCCTGAGTTGCGGTCACCAGAGCCAACAGACCAGCGATACCCACGATGAAAATAACTTCAAGAGAGTACTTGGGGAAGTCATTCAGGAACGAGAGGTTAACATCGCTTTTAACGCTTCGTACTGCGGGCTCGCGGTACTGCTCGATAGCAGCCTTGTGTGCATTCGTAATACGAATTTCGCGGAAGCCCCTGATGTCGTCCAGAAGGAAGCGCAAAGCGTCTCGGCCCGCGCGTGCCGTTATCTCACCATACTTCGCGTTACCGCGGCGCAAGAAGAACTGCATGACAGCAATGGTGATGCCGAAGTATGCGAAAGCGATCAGCGCCGGAACCGGCATGACGCAAAGAATCATGATGAGCAACACGATGATAGACAGGAAGTCGCCCACAAAGTTAATAATTGATCCCACAAAACCGCGGTATGCAAACACCACGTAGGTGCTAATCAGGTACGCGGTTTCTTCAGGCTGGGACTTCTTGTGGTTGAAGTAGCTATCCTTCATGTAATGATTGAGGATCGTCGTCGACGTCGCCAGCTGCTGGTAACCGGTAAACTTCAGGCTCCAGCGCTTAAAGAGGAGCGCAACAACACCCTTAATAACAAAGGCGAGCACCAGAACGAGACCCAGATAGACCACCAAATCAGAACGCTGAGGGTTGCCGAAGATATCGGAAATTACAGCCAAGTAACCGGTAAGTTCCGCGCCCATCGCAATATTCACAATGGGAAGAATGGCAGCAACGCCGACCATTTCCATCAAAGATAGGAGGAACAGACCGATCAGGTTAAAGACAAGCAGCGTAAAGCTTCGTCCCGGGAAAAGCAGGCGAAGCTTAGTATAAATACTCTTCATTGGTCCTCGTTGGTGAGTGTACTCGCTGGCTCCTGAGTGAGAAGAAGACCAGCATTTCACGCCAATTCTAGCACGCGGCATCTAAACATTTTCAGCATCAAACTTGTACTTTTGGTCATCTTTAGTCGCAAGAAGAACCTCTAATTCATAGCTAAAACATAAGACATTTAGGGGTATTTGCCACACACAGGAAAAGGAACCGTTGGAGGTGCAAGTAACTCGGTATGATAGATACTATTCATTCAGCAAACCCGACACTTCCGGCTTCCCTGTTCACTGTTGGGTACGTCAATTAGAAAAGGCTTTTGATGGGCATCTTCAACATCAAGTCCCTCAAGGACAAGTACGCGTGGGGTTCCTCCGAGGACAAAACCAACTCCGCAGAAACTGCCGAGGAGCAGCAGGCAATCGCCGCCTCTCCCTCCGCAAATATTGCTGATGGAGTCCGCTCCCTTATTAAGAGCAACCCCGATCTGGCAGGTAAGAACCGCCACGGGGTAGCCGGTCGCACCATCTCCCCTGACGGTTCCCTCCTCGAAGCAGTAGACGACTACGAGGCATACACCGCTACGCAGACCCCTCAGCAGGAAGTCACCCCGGAAGAAGAACTGAGCGCCGACGGCACCGCAACCGTCTCGCAGCCTCTCACCCATACCGATATCGAGGCAGCCCCCGGTGACATCCTCGATGTAGACGGTAAGCCCACCGGCCCCAGCATTATCCGCGTGGGCCAGCACAACGCGCCCACCGTTGATGCCGAAGAGCTCGCCAACCCCGAAGAAGCCAACAGCCAGAACGCACAGGCTTCCCGCCCGGCTACTACGCCCCGCGGCGAACGCCCCTCCCTCTTTAAGTTCTCCCCCAAGACTCTCAACCGTACCGACAGCGCCCGCAAGGACGGCCCCTTCGAAGCCGTCTTCGTCTGCACCGGTAACATTGCCCGTAGCGCATCCGGCGAGGTCATCTCCAAGCACCTTGCCGCCGAGTACGGTCTGGAAGACAAGTGGATCTTCTCCAGCGCAGGCACCGGCGCCCTCGTCGGCCACGGCGTCTACGAACACGTAGCCAACGAACTCATCAAGCGAGGCTACAACCCGGAGGGCTTCGCATCCCGCCAGCTCAACGAACAGATTATTGAGAACGCCACCATCATCCTGGTAGCCGAGAAGGTGCACGCCGACTGGATTGTGCGCGAGTGGCCCCAGCACCACGCCAAGATTAAGCTCCTCAAGCAGGTTGCACGTATCCGCGAGGATGCACGCCGCGCCGAGCCGCTGTCTTATCTCTACTCCTACGGTGCCCGCCCGCTTGATACCGATAGGCTGGAAGACCCCTACCGCCGCGGCCCCGCAGCAGCGAAGGTTGCAGTGGACGAGGTGGAGCAGTCCCTGCGCATCATTCTGCCCTGGCTCGCACAGGCACACCGCTAAACGCACACCGCTAAACATACGAGGCTAAATACAGCGCTAACCCGGTTGGGACAGATATCTGTTCCAACCGGGTTAGCTTTAGCCTCTACAACTTAGCCTCAATAGCAGAAAGTCCCCCACCGACCAACAGTCAGCGGGGGATTTTCGTTAGGCTTTAGAAGCCTAGTGATCGAAAATCTCGGTCACAGAACCCTCGTCGAAGACCTCACGGATAGCGCGAGCAATCAACGGAGCAATGGAGAGAATAGTCAGGTTATCGAACTGCTTCTCTTCCGGCACGGGCAGGGTGTTAGTCACGATGACCTCCACAGCACCGCACTGAGACAGACGCTCAGCAGCCGGATCGGACAGAACCGGGTGGGTTGCCGCGATGATAACTTCCTTCGCACCCTTGTCCATGAGAACCTTCACAGCGCCAGCAATGGTGCCGCCGGTGTCAATCATGTCGTCAATCAGCACGCAGGTACGGCCCTCGATGTCACCCACGACAGTCTTAGAAACAGCCTGGTTGGGGACGTTGATGTCGCGGGTCTTGTGCACGAACGCCAGGGGTGCGCCGTCCAGCAAATCAGCCCAGTGCTCAGCCACACGCACACGACCGGTATCCGGAGAAACCACGGTCACGTTCGACAGATCCTCAACGCGCTCACGGATGTGCTTAGCCAGCACCGGAATTGCGAACAGGTGATCCAGCGGACCGTCGAAGAAACCCTGAATCTGCGAAGTGTGCAGGTCCACGCACATCAGGCGGTCAGCACCAGCAGTCTTGTACAGGTCCGAGATCAGACGTGCCGAGATAGGCTCACGGCCCTTGTGCTTCTTGTCCTGACGAGCATAGGGGTAGAAAGGAGACACCACGGTAATAGAGCGAGCAGATGCACGCTTGAGTGCATCAATCATAATGAGCTGCTCCATGAGCCATTCGTTGATGGGTGCCGGGTGCGACTGAATCACGAAAGCGTCCGCACCGCGCACCGACTCCTCAAAACGGACGTAGGTCTCGCCATTGGCGAAGGTGTATGCGGAGGTGGGCAGCAGGTCGTGATCAAGTGCCTGTGCGATCTCCTCGGCAAGCTTGGGGTGTGCTCGACCGGAGACCACTACAAGCTTGCGCTCACCGGGGTTGGTAATCTCGCTACTCATGGTGTTGTTCTTTCCTCGGATTAGGATTCTGCCGGTTCCTGAGCGCCAGCAGCCTTGGCGGCTTCGGCGGGTTCGGTACCAGCACGGTTCTTCAGGACCCAGCCCTCGATGGTGCGCTGGGAAGTCTCAGAGTAGGCGAGGGCGCCCGCAGGAACATCCTTACGGATCAGCGCGCCCGCGCCGGAGTAGGCACCGTCACCGACGGTAACAGGTGCAACATAAATGCCCGCAGAACCCATACGGGCGTGCGCGCCGATAACGGAGCGGTTCTTCACCAGACCGTTGTAGTTCGCGAAAATAGATCCAGCACCAATGTTCGCGCCCTCACCGATGGTGGCGTCACCAACGTAGGACAGGTGCGGAATCTTTGCGCCATCGCCAATCTGCGAGTTCTTAGCCTCGCAGAAGGTGCCAAGCTTAGCGTCCTTGCCCAGGGTGGTACCGGGGCGCAGGTATGCGAAGGGGCCAACAGTTGCACCTTCGCCAATGACAGCGCCGTGGCCATGCGCGCGGATGACGGTAGCGTCAGCCTCGACGGTCATGTCAGTCAGGGTGGAGTCCGGGCCAATGGTAGCGCCGGTAGCGACGGTGGTAGAACCGTGCAGCTGCACACCGGGCAGCAGGGTTACGTCGTTCTCAATGGTGACGGTGACGTCAACCCAAGTGTTCTCAGGATCAACAATGGTCACGCCGTTACGCATGTGAGCCTCAAGGATGCGGTTGTTGAGCATACGACCCAGCTGAGCCAGCTGCACGCGGTCGTTAGCACCTTCAACCTCCCAGCGGTCCTCAATAGCCAGAGCGGAGGTACGGTAGCCCTTAGAACGAGCAATGGACAGAACGTCGGTAATGTACTTCTCGCCCTGTGCGTTGTTGGTGGTCACCTCGAGCAGTGCCTCGCGCAGAACAGCAGCGTCAAAAGCGTAAATACCGGAGTTAATTTCGGTAATTTCGAGCTCTTCGGGGGAAGCGTCCTTCGCCTCAACAATGGCGGTCACTTCGCCAGCCTGGTTACGGACAATACGACCGTAGGCGCCGGGCTCATCAATGTGGGTGGTCAGGACGGTTACGGAGTTCTTGTCGTCCTCGTGGAAGGCAATCAGTTCGCGCAGAGTCTCGGGGCGCAGCAGAGGAACATCGCCGTAGGTCACCAGGACGGTGCCGGAGACGGGTGCCTGCGCATCCAGGGCGTTCAGACCGACCTCAACAGCGCGGCCGGTACCCGGAATCTCATCCTGATCAACGATGGTTACCTCAGGGTCAAACGCAAGCACATGCTCAGCAACCTTATCGCGCTGGTGACGTACCACAACAGCGAGGCGCTCGGGGTTCAGATCGCGTGCAGCAGCGACAGCATGCTCAACCATGGATCGACCACCAATGCCGTGCATGACCTTGGGGGTAGCGGACTTCATGCGCGTACCAGCGCCTGCAGCGAGAACGATCACTGCAGAGGGTGCCAGTTCAGTGTTCACTGGGAAGACTCCTTAGACGAGGTTGTAAGAGTGAGGAGTGAGCGCGGACCGCCAACTCTCTATCAACGGTGCCGTTGAGTGCTTACGCTCCGCCACTAGGACTCGAACCTAGACAAACGGCTCCAAAGGCCGCTGTGCTGCCATTACACCATGGCGGATTATCCTTACATTCACGACAAGCCCCCGCTAGCGGGTCCTCATCGTCATTGACCGCCATTTTGGGCACAGAACAGCGCAATGCAGGAAATGCTTTCCTCAGTTTATCAAATATCTGTGCTCAACTTAGCCGCGCGCCCCGCAATCCCCACAGCTTTTCTCAGCACCGCCAAGTAGCCCCTCATCAAAGCTTGGAGCGCTACTTGAACTGAACACTCACCCTGTACCCTAGAAGGCGTGGCACATCTACTTGGCGGCGAATCGCTGCACCTCGAATTCCCTACCCGAACCATCTTTGAAGGCATCACGGTCGGCCTGAACGAAGGCGACCGCATAGGCATTGTCGGTCGCAACGGCGACGGCAAGTCCACCCTCATGAAGATCCTTGCCGGTCGGCTCGAACCAGACTCCGGCCGCGTCACCGTGCGCGGCGGCACCCGCATCGGCTACCTCGACCAGTCCGATGTACTCGACGACGACCACACGGTCGGCTACGCAATTGTGGGCGACACCCCCGAATATGAGTGGGCGTCCCAGGCGCGCATCCGCGACGTTATCTCCGGTTTGGTTTCCGACCTGCCCTGGGACGCGCCGGTTTCTTCTCTTTCTGGTGGTCAGCGCCGCCGCGTAGCGCTCGCCTCCCTGCTCGCGCAGGAGTGGGACGTGCTCATGCTCGACGAGCCCACCAACCACTTGGACGTCGAGGCCATCACCTGGCTCGCCAACCATCTGAAGTCCCGCTGGTCGAAGAACGCCGGCGGCCTCATGGTCGTCACCCACGACCGCTGGTTCCTCGACGAAATCTGCACCGACACCTGGGAGGTGCACGACCGCATCGTCGAGCCCTTCGAGGGTGGTTACGCGGCGTACATCCTGCAGCGCGTGGAACGTGACCGCCAGGCAGCCGCAGCTGTGGCGAAGCGCCAGAACCTGATGCGTAAGGAGCTCGCTTGGCTGCGCCGCGGTGCGCCCGCGCGTACCTCCAAGCCGAAGTTCCGCATTGATGCCGCGAACGCCCTCATTGCGGACGTTCCGCCGGTGCGTGACACGGTGGAGCTGAAGAAGATGGCGGTCTCCCGCCTCGGCAAGGACGTGGTAGACCTCGAAAACGTCTCGGTCACCTACGACGACCCCTCGATGCCCGGCGGCAAGCGCCCGGTGCTGAAGAAGGTCACCTGGCGTATTGCTCCCGGCGAGCGCACCGGAATCCTGGGCGTGAACGGTGCGGGTAAATCGACTCTGCTCTCCTTGGTCACCGGCGATTTGAAGCCGACCGAAGGCCGCGTCAAGCACGGTAAGACGGTGAAGATTGCAACCCTCACCCAGCAGCTCGACGAGCTCAACGAGGTCGCTAACGACCGTGTCTCGGATGTGATTGGCCGCAAGAAGCGCAGCTACATTGCCGATGGTAAGGAGCTATCCCCCTCGCAGATGCTGGAGCGTCTGGGCTTTACGAGTGCGCAGCTGTCTACCCCGGTCAAGGACCTGTCGGGTGGTCAGAAGCGTCGCCTGCAGCTCATGCTGATTCTGCTGGATGAACCGAACGTGCTGATTCTCGACGAGCCGTCCAACGACCTGGACACCGATATGCTCGCCGCGATGGAGGACCTGCTGGACACTTGGCCGGGCACCCTGCTGGTGGTCAGCCACGACCGTTACCTCATGGAGCGTGTCACCGATCAGCAGTACGCCGTGATTGACGGTTCGTTCCGTCACCTGCCCGGCGGTGTGGACGAGTACTTGGTGCTCTCAGCAGCTGGTGCTGGCGGTTCTGCCGCCGGTAGCGCGCAGGCGCGTGCCGCCTCCTCGGCGCAGGCTTCTGCTGAGCCGGATACCCCGAAGGTCTCCGGTGCCGAGCTGCGTGCGGCGCAAAAGGAATCCGGTGCGATTGAACGCCGCCTCGCCAAGCTCGCTACAGAGCAGGAGAAGCTCTCCGAGCAGATGAGCGCGCACGACGCCTCCGACTACGCCGGTTTAGCGGCACTCGGCGAGCAGCAGCAGACACTTCAGGATGAGATTGACGAGCTAGAAATGCGCTGGCTCGAACTCTCCGAGCTACTAGGCTAAGGTCTATAGACATAGAAGAATGCCGGTTCTAGATTCAATCTAGAACCGGCATTCTTCATATATTCAGCGCTCAGCTACAGCGGCAACTAAGGGTGATTCAGAATCGCACTAACCGCGCTCACAGCGTGGTTGCCCGCAGCGCGAAGAGTGGAGGCAAGAGCCTCCGCCCGAGCCTGCGAAGAAACCAGCAGAAGCACCGTCGGACCGGAACCGGACACCAGGGAGGCGTACACGCCCTCACTCTCGCGCAGGTTCAGGGTCTGTTCCAGCTGCGGGGCGCACGAAAGCGCGGGAGCCTGCAGGTCGTTACGTAGCAGCGGTGCCAAGGAGGCGAGCGCCGCCTCCGAACCATCATAAGAATTCAGGGTGCTCAGAAGCTCTACGGGTTCCACCAGCTTGCCTGAGGCAGGGTACAGCCCCGAGGCGCGGCCCGCGTCCAGCTGCTTGAATACGCTGGGGGTGGAGAGGCCAAACTGCGCGGCAACAATCACCAGGTGCAGAGGTTCCCGAGGCGCCGCAATATTCTGCAGCTCGGTACCGGTCCCCTGCCCCAGTGCGAGGGTCTGCCCGAGCGCGGCACGCACGCTAAAGGGAATATCGGCGCCCAGTTGCGCGGCAAGACGTTCATAATCCGTCTGGGTCAGGAGCGCACCGGTGCGGCCGGTTGCGTGCAGGTAGCGGTCCGTAGCAATGAGGGCAGCAGCCGCGTCCGCTGAGCCGCCAGCCATACCGCCAGCCACGGGCACAGCCTTCGCAATATGCAGGTGCAGCGCCGGGACAGATTCGATGCCGTGCTCCGCAAGAATCAGCGCAGCGGCACGGTACACAAGATTCCGCTCATCCATTGGCACAGCGGCAGGGTCGAACTGCCCCGCCTGCATCTGCTGATCCACCAGGGAGCCGGGCACAATATCCATGCTCAAGCTCAGCCCCGGTGCCTGCCCCTCAGAGACCGTGATGGTCTCCGTCAAAGAGACCGCCGCAAAAAGCGTAGTCAACGGGTGGTAGCCGTCCGGACGAACATCCCCCACGGCAAGGTACAGATTGACCTTGCCGGGAGCATCAACCGAAATAGCGGTCTGGGAGGCGGTACTCATCAGCGCATACACCTTTCGCGAGGGAACTCGCGTGAGAACGTCAGTGAAAAATTTAGAGCGGGAAGAAGCTATTCCACTACAGGCTCAGCCGGGACAGTCAGCGAAGCCTCCGCAATGCGGATAAAACCGTGAATATCCAGCTTCTCGCCGCGCTCCGTCGGAGCGATACCGGCAGCCACCAAAATCTGCTCCGCGCGCGCTCCGGAGCCCGCCCAGGAGCTCAACGCGGCACGCAGGGTCTTACGGCGCTGAGCGAAGGCCGCGTCCACGATCGTGAACACCAGGTCGCGGTCAACGGTAGAGAGCGGCTCTTCGCGCATGCGGAAGCCGACCAGGCCAGAGTTAATCTTCGGCGCAGGCCAGAACACGTTCTTGCCAATCACGCCCGCCTTATACACCTCGGCATACCAATTAGCCTTCACCGAGGGCACACCGTAAATCTTTGAACCCGGGGTCGCCGAAAGACGGTCGGCGACCTCGTCCTGAACCATCACCAGGGCGTGACGAATGCTCGGGAACTGCGCAAACAGGTGCAGAAGCACCGGAACCGCCACGTTATAGGGCAGGTTCGCCACCAGAGCATCCGGAGTGCGAGGCAGCTCGGTGACCTTCAGGGCGTCCATGAGCACCACGTCAATATCGCCCGCCTTCTCAGGGCGGAACTTCTCAATCGTGTGCGGAAGCTGCTGAGCCAGGGGCGGGTCAATCTCCACCGCCACCATATCCTTCGCAGCGTCCAGGATGCCGAGGGTCAACGAACCCAGGCCCGGGCCGACCTCCAGCACCGTCTCCTCCGGTGAAATCTCTGCCGCGTTGACAATACGACGAATCGTATTAGGGTCAATCACAAAGTTCTGCCCAAGAGTCTTCGTAGGACGAATACCGAGCATCTCGGCAAGCTCACGAATCTCAGCAGGGCCGAGCAGGGGCAGATCGTTCACAGCGTTCCTTCACATAGGTGGATGGTGGGGAGGTTACAGTTTAGGTTACCGCGAGAAACGCTGCTTTACCTCATCAACAGTGGCTTCCAGAGCGTTCTTAGCATTTGTAATACGCTTCTTCGGTGCCAAAGCGATACGCACTCGATCCAGCGGACCAGTACCGTGCTGGAGACTATTCACCTTATCCAGATGACGCTTACCGGATTCCAAAATGACGCTGCTGCCTTCCCAGCCGCACAGGCCAGGCTGCACAAAACGCACATCCACACCCCACTGCTGGTACAGCTTGTAATCATCAGCTACGGTGCCCGGTACCTTATCCTCAAATTGCTTGAGCAACAGCTCAGCACCCGAACGGGAAATCAGGTACAGACCGGTGCAAATCAGGGGCCACGTACCGTACGGCTTACCCATACGGTACTTACCGTGTACAAAAGGAGACAGCAGAGACAGGCGGATGTATTCCACCTGCGGGTTCAGCTTGCCGGCATCATTCGCAAAAGAATCGCTGAGGTTCACCAGCTGCACCTGCGGGTACTTCGTGATGATTGCGTTCACCACCGCCTCAGCATCCGGAGAAAGAAGAATGTCGTCTTCAGCAATCAGTGCCCAGTCGGCGTCGCTCGCAACAAAGTCACGCCACATCTTCACGTGGCTAAGCATGCAACCCTTCTCCGCGGGGCTCGGGTCGCGATGCCAGCGGCTACGGAAAAACTCAACGTCAAATTCTTCATCAGTGACGTGATTATCGCGGTTATCCACCGCAGAATAACGGACAAAATCCTGCGCGGGTGCGCCCACCGAATAGAACGAGTCAAAACGGTTCGCGCCATCCAGGCCCAGAACATACTTCAGAATCTTTGCCATGTTTTTCCCTTCAATAGCTCATCCAGAAGACCTAAGCAGTAGAAGATCGCGTCGGTTAATGATGAGTTTTCAGAACTTCAGACCACCTGCACAACAGAGGGGTTCATCAATCTTAAAAATCAGTGCATAAACGGCAGGGAGTCTGAAATATTGAGCGTGTGATAAATACGCACACCGCAGTGCAACGTAAAAAGAATTCTATCATTCACCATGCGCCAATCTCAGGTCTCCTCAGGTTAAAACGCGATGTGGCACGCGTCGTACTGGTGCACAGCAAAAATCCCCTCCCTACCGGATATACACAATAGGGAGGGGATACTGGACAGGCAGAAGACCCACATATTTAGATTTTTATGTGATGACAGTAGCCCAATCCGTCTCTGGGTTATCGTCCCAGGCGCTGCTTCACATCATCAATGGTGGCTTCCAGAATATTCTTCGCGTTCGCAATACGCTTCTTCGGCGCCAGGGCGATGCGCAACCGATCGAGAAAACCAGTGCCATGCTGCGTGCTCTTGAGGCTTTCCAAGTGACGAACGCCAGAAGTTTGAATGAGGCTAGTACCTTCCCAACCGCATAGACCGGGTTGCACCAAATATACGTCTACCCCCCATTCTCGATAGAGGGAATAATCATCGGCAACAACGCCAGGAACCGTCTCTCCATAACATTCCACGAGTCGTTCAGCCCCAGAACGCGAAAGAAGATACAGGGCAGCACCATACAGAGGCTTTGAACCATAGGCATTACCCATACGGTACTTGCCGTACACAAAAGGAGAAAGCAACGAAAGACGGGGATAATCAACCTGCGGGTTGAGCTTGCCAGCTTCAGAAGCGTAGATATCGCCCAGGTTAACCATCTGCACGTGAGGATACTTTTCAATAATCCTCTCCACTACAGGCTGCAGGTCAGGGGAAATGAGGACATCGTCTTCTGCCAGCAAAGCCCAGTCGGCATCTGAAGCGAGGAAGTCCTTCCACATGTGGTAGTGGCTCAAAGCGCAACCCTTTTCAGCAGGCCTCGGCTCTTTACCGTAACGAGCCAGGAACAGTTTGCTATCGAATTGTGCATCAGTGACGTGATTATCACGGTTATCCACCGCAGAATAACGCTGAAAACCTTGAGCGGGTGCCCCCACCGAGAAGAAAGAATCAAACCGGTTAGCGCCGTCCAGTCCCAGAACGTATTTCAGGATTTTTGCCATGGTTTTCCCTTTGCTGTGGCACGCCCATACAGTCTTTATCTGAAACGACAGAAGCCACGCATGAGTGCCGAGTATTGACTTGGCAACGACAAACGCAAAGCGCGCAGAAAATATGCGCGCACGATAACAAGTCGCCCAGTCAGTGAGTGATGAATCGTATGTATAAAAATACACTATCATTCAATTGAATGATAGTACCCAACAATTGGCGTACGGCCCCCTGTTATGTCTCGCACGTTACATGCTACCTCACGCACTAGAGCTGAAAATAGCTACAAAAAAGCCTCTCCCCGCCCTACATATATGACAAAGAAAGGCT
>OBWU01000096.1_pt1 | contig 33936 bp, 46 predicted proteins | sample 1476551 | NCBI WGS metagenome assembly OBWU01 (sample SAMEA2580135, study PRJEB22360) | human gut metagenome | biome: human gut; feature: human-associated habitat; material: faeces | place: Denmark | collected 2008/2010
CCGCTGGCCGGGGGGCCTTTAACCTGTAGCGGCTGGCTGCCGCCGACGCGCTCCAGTTCGCCATACTCAATCACGCGCAGCAGTTTTTCCTGTACCAGCATCGGCGCGGTGGCCAGCTCATCGAGAAACAGGGTACCGCCGTCGGCGCGCTCGAAGCGCCCCGGGTGACGTTTACTGGCCCCCGTAAAGGCGCCGGCCTCATGCCCGAACAGCTCCGAATCGAGCAGATTTTCATTGAGCGCCGCGCAGTTCAGGGAGATAAACGGCCCCTGCCAGCGGGAAGAGAGGAAGTGCAGACGGCTGGCGATCAGCTCCTTGCCGGTTCCGCGCTCGCCAATCACCAGCACCGGTTTATCGAGCGGCGCCAGTCTTGAGACCTGCTCCAGCACCTCAAGAAAGCTATTGGCCTCGCCGAGCAGGTTGTCCTTGTAATCCGCCATGATGAATTTCGCCATTTAGTAGTGTGATTCACCAGGTCACTTTAGCAATGCGCTGGCCAGATAACAACCACTTCCATTAAAATCAATAAGATAAAAACTTGGCACGGCATTTGTATTAGTCATGGCACAGGCCGGTGCCTGACACCAGAACTATGAGGATTGAAATTATGGGTATTTTTTCTCGTTTTGCCGACATCGTGAACGCCAACATTAACTCTCTGCTGGAGAAAGCGGAAGATCCCCAGAAGCTGGTTCGGCTGATGATCCAGGAGATGGAAGACACGCTGGTTGAAGTCCGTTCGACCTCGGCGCGGGCGTTGGCTGAAAAGAAACAGCTGAGCCGTCGTATTGAACAGGCCGTTGCCCAGCAGGCGGAATGGCAGGAAAAAGCCGAACTGGCGCTGCGTAAAGAGAAAGAGGATCTGGCCCGTGCGGCGCTGATCGAAAAGCAGAAGCTGACCGACCTTATCGGCAGCCTGGAAAACGAAGCGCAGCTGGTTGATGAAACGCTGGCGCGGATGAAAAAAGAGATTGGCGAGCTGGAAAACAAACTCAGCGAAACCCGCGCCCGTCAGCAGGCGCTGATGCTGCGTCATCAGGCCGCGAGCTCCTCCCGCGACGTTCGCCGTCAGCTGGACAGCGGCAAGATTGACGAGGCGATGGCGCGTTTTGAATCGTTTGAACGCCGTATCGATCATATGGAAGCCGAAGCCGAAAGCCACCGCTTCGGTAAAGATAAATCGCTGGATCAGCAGTTCGCCGATCTGAAAGCGGACGATGAAATCAGCGAGCAGCTGGCGGCGTTGAAAGCCAAAATGAATCAAAATAACCAGTAATGTCTTCGGGCGGCACCAAGACGTGCCGCCGCCATCAGCAAGGAGTTCACATGAGCATGCTTTTTCTCGCCATCCCTTTGACGTTGTTTGTGCTGTTTGTTTTGCCGGTCTGGCTCTGGCTGCATTACAACAACCGCACCGCCAGCGGCAGCTTATCGCAGAATGAACAGCAGCGCCTGCTGCAGCTGACCGATGACGCAAAGCGCATGCGCGAGCGTATTCAGGCGCTGGAGGCGATTCTTGACGCTGAACATCCGAACTGGAGAGAGAAATAATGAGCGGACTGGATCTGAGTAAAAAACTGTGGCGCATTCCGCAGCAGGGCATGGTGAAAGGGGTTTGCGCCGGCATTGCGCAGTACCTGGACGTGCCGGTTAAGCTGGTGCGACTGATTACCGTACTGGCAATGATTTTTGGCCTGTTCCTGTTTGTGGTGGTGGCCTACATCATTCTCTCGTTTGCGCTGGATCCGATGCCGGAAAGCGAGCTGTATGGTGAAAAAACACCGAGCAGCGGAGAGCTGTTGGCCGCCGCGGATAAGGAGCTGGCAGCAGGGGAGCGTCGTCTGCGTGAAATGGAGCGCTACGTCACTTCCGACACCTTTTCGCTACGCAGTCGTTTTCGCCAGCTATAACTGAAAATTGAGGTTTGAGGTTAATGATGAACATGAAATGGCAGCAGGCCGGGCAAAAAGTCAAACCGGGTCTGAAAATCGCAGGCAAGCTGGTGCTGCTCACCGCGCTGCGCTACGGCCCGGCGGGCGTCGCTGGCTGGGCGGTAAAATCCGTCGCGCGTCGGCCGCTGAAAATGCTGCTGATGCTTGTTCTGGAACCGATACTCAGCCGGGCGGCGCAGCGGTTTTCTAAACGTCGCGGATGGCGTATGTTATGAGTGCCTAAAAACTCACTCTATCAGGATGATAAAATGCGAAAACTGCTTTTGGGTTTAGCGCTGGCCATGGCCTTACCCGCCTTCGCGGCGGAGCACTGGATTGACGTCCGCGTTCCGCAGCAGTACCAAAAAGAACACGTCGACGGGGCGGTGAATATTCCGCTGGCGGATTTAAAAACGCGGATTGCGGCTGAAGTACCGGATAAAAACGATACCATTCACGTCTATTGCAACGTTGGCCGGCAATCTGGCCAGGCTCAGCAGATGCTGAGCGAAATGGGCTACACGCAGGTGGTGAATGCCGGCGGCCTCAGTCAGATCGCCAGGCCGAAAAGCGCCAGCAAATAATCTTCAGCCCCGTCGCAGCGGGGCTATTGCACTTTATAATTAGCCCTCATGTCTATTTCCCTCGTTCTTCAGGCTCAACAGGATGGCGATGAAGCGACTCAAAACAGAATTTAATGCGCTGGTGAATCGTGGGGTTGACCGGCATCTCCGCCTGGCCGTCACCGGCCTTAGCCGCAGCGGCAAGACCGCCTTTATCACCGCGCTGGTGAATCAACTGCTCAATATTCACGCCGGGGCGCGGCTGCCGCTGCTCAGCGCAGCGCGTGAAGAACGCCTGCTGGGCGTTAAGCGCGTCCCGCAGCGGGATTTCGGCATTCCGCGTTTTACCTATGACGAAGGGCTGGCCCAGCTGTACGGTCAGCCGCCGGTCTGGCCGACGCCCACCCGCGGCGTTAGCGAAATCCGCCTCGCTCTGCGCTATCGCTCCAACGATTCGCTGCTGCGCCATTTTAAAGAGACCTCGACCCTCTACCTGGAGATTGTCGACTATCCCGGCGAGTGGCTGCTGGATCTGCCGATGCTGGCCCAGGACTATCTGACCTGGTCACGGCAGATGACCGGATTACTGCAGGGGCAGAGGGCGGAGTGGTCAGCGCGCTGTCGGCAGCTATGCGAAGGACTGGATCCGCTGGCGCCCGCCGATGAAACCCGTCTGGCAGAGATCGCCGCGGCGTGGACCGACTATCTGCATACCTGTAAGCGCGAAGGGATGCACTTCATTCAGCCGGGGCGCTTTGTGCTGCCCGGCGAAATGGCCGGCGCGCCGGCGCTGCAGTTCTTCCCCTGGCCGGACGTTGATGCCGCCGGTGAAGCTAAGCTGGCGCAGGCGGACAAACAGACCAATGCCGGAATGCTGCGCGAGCGTTTTAAATACTACTGCGAGAAAGTGGTTAAGGGCTTCTACAAAGATCATTTCCTGCGCTTCGATCGGCAGATCGTGCTGGTGGATTGCCTGCAGCCGCTTAATAGCGGGCCGCAGGCGTTTAACGACATGCGTCTCGCGCTGACGCAGCTGATGCAAAGCTTCCACTACGGGCAGCGCACGCTGTTTCGTCGCCTGTTCTCACCGGTTATCGATAAGCTGTTGTTCGCCGCGACCAAAGCCGATCACGTCACCGTCGATCAGCACAGCAATATGGTGTCGCTGCTGCAGCAGCTGATTCAGGATGCCTGGCAGAACGCGGCGTTTGAAGGCATCAGCATGGATTGTCTGGGGCTGGCGTCGATTCAGGCGACGCAGAGCGGCCTTATCGAGGTGAACGGGGAGAAGATCCCTGCGCTGCGGGGGCATCGGCTAAGCGACGGACAGCCGCTGACCGTCTATCCCGGCGAAGTGCCCGCGCGCCTGCCGGGTCAGACCTTCTGGGAGCAGCAGGGCTTTCAGTTTGAAAACTTTCGCCCGCAGGTGATGGACGTTGATAAACCGCTGCCGCATATTCGCCTCGACGCGGCGCTGGAATTTTTGATCGGAGATAAATTGCGATGACCGAACCTTTAAAACCGCGTATCGATTTCGATGGCCCGCTGGAGGTGGAAAAGGCGCAAATTCTGAAATCCGCGCGCGCTTTTGACGGCGCCGATGCGGAGAAGTTCGCTCCTGTGCGGCTCGACGCGCCGGAAGAAGAAGAGGGTGCGGCGGAAGCGGTGGTGGAATCGGTGCTGCGACCTAAGCGCAGCCTGTGGCGAAAGATGGTCAGCGCCGGGCTGGCGATTTTTGGCGTCAGCGTCGTGGCGCAGGGGGTGCAGTGGACGATGACCGCCTGGCAAACGCAGGACTGGATAGCCCTCGGCGGCTGCGCTGCCGGCGCGCTGATCGTCGGCGCGGGCGTCGGTTCGGTGGCGACCGAATGGCGCCGGCTGTGGCGGCTACGCCAGCGCGCCCACGAGCGCGATGAGGCGCGGGACCTGATGCACAGCCATGCGGTTGGCAAAGGGCGCGCCTTTTGCGAAAAGCTGGCCCGGCAGGCGGGGCTGGATCACTCGCACCCGGCGCTGCAGCGCTGGTATGCGGCGATCCATGAAACGCAAAACGATCGTGAAGTGGTGAGCCTGTACGCGCAGATCGTGCAGCCGGTACTGGATGCGCAGGCGCGGCGTGAGATTAGCCGTTCGGCGGCGGAATCGACGCTGATGATTGCCGTCAGCCCGCTGGCGCTGGTGGATATGGCGTTTATCGCCTGGCGTAATTTACGTCTGATCAACCGCATCGCTACTCTGTACGGTATTGAACTGGGCTATTACAGCCGCCTGCGCCTGTTCCGTCTGGTGCTGTTGAATATCGCTTTTGCCGGCGCCAGCGAGCTGGTGCGGGAAGTCGGGATGGACTGGATGTCGCAGGATCTCGCGGCCAGGCTATCGGCGCGCGCGGCGCAGGGAATTGGCGCCGGTCTGCTGACGGCGCGGCTGGGTATTAAGGCGATGGAGCTGTGCCGTCCGCTGCCGTGGATCGCCGACGATAAACCGCGGCTGGGGGATTTTCGCCGCGAGCTGATCGGCCAGCTAAAAGAGACGTTGCAGAAGAGCAAAAGCGGCGCGGAAAAATAAGTCGTTTAAGCATTCCCGGCTTGCGGCGTGAACGCCTTAGCCGGGCTACCGTTTCACAGAAGGCTGTAACCTGTAGCCCGGCTACGCGAAGCGCAAGCCGGGGAGAAAAGCAGAAGCGATGATAGCCGCTTATCTCATCGTCATTTTTCCTCTGAGCGCCTAACTTTACAGCAGAAAGGCCATTTTTCCGCCATACTGTCAATAATTGTTGACAGCTATCTTCACGCCAGCAAATAACTGTCCTATTATTCATCGGTTATTGGCCTCTTTAGGGTGAAAACGCCTATGCGTCTTGAAGTCTTTTGTGAAGACCGTCTTGGTCTGACTCGTGAATTGCTCGATTTACTGGTGCTGCGCGGTATCGACCTGCGGGGCATCGATATTGACCCTATTGGCCGAATTTATCTCAACTTCGCCGAGCTGGATTTCGCCAGCTTCAGCAGCCTGATGGCGGAAATTCGTCGTATCGCCGGCGTCACCGACGTGCGCACCGTGGCGTGGATGCCGTCAGAGCGCGAACATCTGGCGCTCAGCGCGCTGCTGGTGGCGATGCCTGAGCCGGTGCTGTCTCTCGACACCAAAGGAAAAGTCGAACTGGCTAACCCGGCCAGCTGCCAGCTGTTTGGCCAGAGTCAGGAGAAGCTGCGCAGCCACCCGGTCGCGCAGCTGATTACCGATTTTAACGTCCAGCGCTGGCTGGAAAACAGTCCGCAGGAGTCCCACGCCGAGCACGTGGTGGTTAACGGACAGAACTTCCTGCTGGAGATCACCCCGGTTTATCTCGAAGGCGAACACGGCGAGAAGGTACTGACCGGCGCGGTAGCGATGCTGCGTTCGACGGTCCGTATGGGGCGCCAGCTGCAAACGATGACCATTCAGGACACCAGCGCCTTTAGCCAGATCCTCGCCGTAGGCCCGAAAATGCGCCACGTTGTCGAGCAGGCCCGTAAGCTGGCCATGCTCAGCGCGCCGCTGCTGATCGTCGGTGATACCGGCACAGGGAAAGATTTGCTGGCCCACGCCTGCCATCTGGCCAGCCCGCGCGCGGGGAAACCTTATCTGGCGCTGAACTGCGGCTCCATCCCGGAAGACGCGGTGGAAAGCGAGCTTTTCGGCGACGCCGTTCAGGGCAAGAAAGGCTTCTTCGAGCAGGCTAACGGCGGCTCGGTTTTGCTGGATGAAATTGGCGAAATGTCGCCGCGCATGCAGACTAAACTGTTGCGCTTCCTTAACGATGGAACTTTCCGCCGCGTTGGTGAAGATCATGAAGTCCGCGTTGATGTCCGGGTGATCTGCGCTACCCAGAAAAACCTGGTGGAGCTGGTGCAAAAAGGGCTGTTCCGCGAGGACCTCTACTATCGTCTTAACGTCCTGACCCTGTATCTGCCGCCGCTGCGCGATTGCCCGCAGGACATCATGCCGCTGACCGAGCTGTTCGTGGCGCGTTTTGCCGATGAGCAGGGCATCCCGCGGCCGAAACTCTCCGCTGATTTGAACAGCGTTTTGATGCGCTACAGCTGGCCGGGCAACGTGCGCCAGCTCAAAAATGCGATCTATCGCGCGCTGACGCAGCTGGACGGTTTCGAGCTGCGCCCTCAGGATATTCTGCTGCCGGATCACGATGTCTCCTCGCTGGCGGTAGGCGAAGAAGCGATGGAAGGCTCGCTGGATGATATTACCCGCCGTTTCGAACGCTCGGTGCTCACCCAGCTTTATCGCAGCTTCCCCAGCACGCGTAAGCTGGCCAAGCGTCTTGGCGTCTCGCATACCGCCATCGCCAACAAGCTGCGTGAATATGGCCTGAGCCAGAAAAAGGGCGATGAGTAATGCCCGTCGACCGGCTGCCTGCGCCGCCGGCCGGCATTTCCAGAAAAGGGAGGGGCTGGCGTCAAATGAATCGGTATATACTGCGTTTTTACCCTCTTTATGGCAGGCATACGCATGTGGATCTGGCGTAGTCATTTTTTTCAATGGATGAAACTGCTGGCGCTCTCCAGCGCGATCTCTTTTGTGCTGTTCTGGTTTCACCTTCCCGCCGCGCTGCTGCTGGGGCCGATGATTGCCGGCATCAGCCTGAGCCTGCGCGGTGCGGAAATTCGCGTTCCCCGTCCCTTTTTTATTGCCGCCCAGGCGATTATCGGCTGCATGATTGCCCGCAGCCTGACGTCCTCCATTTTCGGCGTTCTGCTGGCAAACTGGGCGCTGGTGCTGCTGATTCTCTTTTCCACGCTCGCTATCAGCGCGCTGGCGGGATGGCTGCTGGTGCGCTACAGCGATCTGCCCGGCGCCACCGGAGCGTGGGGGAGTTCGCCGGGCGGCGCCTCGGCGATGGTGATTATGGCCCAGGAGTACGGCGCCGACGTTCGACTGGTGGCGCTGATGCAGTATTTGCGCGTACTTTTTGTTGCCGGCGCCGCGGCGCTGGTGGTTCGCGTTGCGCTCGGCGGCGAAGCCCAGGAGATGACTCAGCAGGTCGCCTGGTTTCCCCCGATAAGCTGGCAGCTACCGCTTACGCTGCTGGTGACGGCGGCAGCGGGATGGCTGGGGCTGCGTCTGCGCTTTCCGTCCGGTGCGATGCTTTTCCCGATGCTGCTCGGCGCGCTGGTGCAGGGAGAAGGTTGGCTGCAGCTTGAACTCCCCGAGTGGCTGCTGGCGCTGGCTTATGCCGCCGTTGGCTGGAGCGTTGGTCTAAAGTTTAATAAACAGATTTTCCTGCTGGCGCTGAAAACCCTGCCGCAGATCCTGGCATCGATTATCGGCCTGATCCTGCTGTGCGCGCTGATGGCTTATGGGCTGACGCAGATTTTGCCGCTGGACTTTATGACCGCCTATCTGGCAACCAGTCCGGGCGGACTGGACACGGTAGCGATTATCGCCGCCGGTACGCGGGCGGATATATCGTTTATTATGGCAATGCAGACGCTGCGCCTGTTCACCATCTTGCTGACCGGCCCGGCGATTGCGCGCTTCATCTCCCGCTATGCGGCGCGGCAATAAAAAAAGCCCCCATTTAACGAGGGCTTACATTACCTGGCGGGGAAATTACGCTTTCAGCGCGGCCAGGGCTGCGTCGTAGTCCGGCTCTTCGGTGATTTCATTCACCAGCTGGCTGTAAACAACCTGGTCATTTTCATCAATGACGACCACAGCACGCGCCGCCAGACCGGCCAGCGGGCCCGCGGAGATAGCGACGCCGTAGTCGGCCAGGAACTGCGCGCCGCGCAGGGTGGACAGAGTGACAACGTTGTTCAGGCCTTCAGCGCCGCAGAAGCGAGACTGCGCGAACGGCAGGTCAGCGGAAATGCACAGCACGACGGTGTTGTCCAGTTCAGACGCCAGCTGGTTAAATTTACGTACCGATGCCGCGCAAACGCCGGTATCGATGCTTGGGAAAATGTTCAGCACTTTACGGGAGCCGGCGAACTGGCTCAGCGCGACGTCAGAGAGATCTTTGGCCACCAGCGTAAACGGCTGCGCTTTAGCGCCTGCCTGCGGAATGGTGCCTTGAACAGAAACGGGGTTGCCCTGGAAATGCACGGTTTGTGACATGGTTATCTTCCTGTTTACATATAGTTAACGTCGCGGCTAGTGTATGACATCCGTCATCAGCACGGCAAATCCTTTTAATACTTACCTGCGAGGTTCAGGGAATGCGAAATCTGCGAGTCTATGAAGAAGCCTGGCCGTTACATACTCCGTTTGTGATCGCCCGCGGCAGCCGCAGCGAGGCAAAAGTCGTGGTGGTGGAGATTGAAGAGAATGGCGTCAAGGGGACAGGTGAGTGCACGCCCTATCCTCGTTACGGAGAGAGTATAGCCTCGGTGATGGCGCAGATTATGGCGATTGGCGAACAGATTGAACGCGGCGTCTCTCGTGAGCAGATACAGCACCTGCTGCCCCCCGGGGCCGCGCGTAACGCCGTGGACTGCGCGCTCTGGGACTGTCAGGCGCGCAGCGCGGGTAAGAGCATCGCGCAGCTGTTGGGCGTGACGCTGCCCAACCGGGTGGTTACGGCGCAAACGGTGGTTATCGGCACGCCGGACCAGATGGCGGCCAGCGCGGCGGCGCTGTGGGAAAAAGGGGCCACGTTGCTGAAAGTGAAGCTCGACGATCATCTGATTAGCGAGCGGTTGATTGCCATTCGTGAAGCGGTTCCACAGGCAACGCTCATCGTCGATGCCAACGAAGCCTGGCGCAGCGATGGCTTGGCCGAGCGCTGTCAGCTGCTGGCGGATATCGGCGTGGCGATGCTGGAACAGCCGCTTCCGGCTGGGGCCGATGAAGCGCTGGAGAATTTTATCCACCCGCTGCCCATTTGCGCCGATGAGAGCTGTCATACGCGCGACAGCCTGGCGGCGCTGCGCGGCCGCTATGAGATGGTCAATATCAAACTGGATAAGACCGGCGGTCTGACCGAAGCGCTGTTATTGGCTGAGGAGGCGGAGCGCCTGGGATTTGCGCGGATGCTGGGCTGCATGCTGTGTACCTCAAGAGCCATCAGCGCGGCGCTGCCGTTGGCGCCGCTGGCCCGTTTTGCCGACCTCGATGGCCCGACCTGGCTGGCGGTAGACGTTGAGCCGGCGCTGCATTTCAGCACCGGCGTGCTTCATCTTTGAGGATGCCAGTGCAGCAGGTCCGTCATCGCCTGAAGGTATTTTTCCGTCGCCTCGTCGGCGGATATCGGCGGGAATTCGGCGGTGATGCAGGGCAGGCCGATATCCGCGCACCAGCTGCCAAAGGAGCCGGGCGTTTCATAGCCGACGCTGCCCACCAGCGGCAGGCTGAACGCCCCGGCAAGCCACTGCCCCAGCGCGCTGTGGCCGGGGTCTTCAATACAGGCCAGCGGATCGTGAAACGAGACCACCCACGCGGGATGGATCTGGTGGATCAGCTGGCAAAGCGCCTGGGTTTCCGGTTCTGAACCGGGTTTTTCGCCGGTGAGCAGAACCACATCGCGCTGTTCCGCCGCGCTGTTCCAGCGATAAACCGTTTCACCTTCTTTCCAGTTTGCCGCCGGAAAATTCCGGTTCAGGTCGATGCCGCGCGCGTTGGCGCGCAGCCCCAGCTGGCAACCGTCCGGGTTGACCGCCAGCACGACATGATGGCGGCGCAGCTCGGGTTTGAGCGTACGTAGCGCGCAGGAGAGGGTGACAATCGATGCGTTTTCATCGCCGTGGGTACCGGCAAGGATCAGGCCGCTGCGGCTGTCGGCCAGCGGTGCAGGGAACCACAGCAGCGGCGCGCCGAGGTGAGACTGGCCATAGCGTTGTGTGCCGGGCGGAAAATCACCGCGCTGAGGGCGAGGACGAGAAACGGGCATAGGGCATCCTGTTGTCAGGTTATTTTTCAGCAGTGTTGTGTAAAACCGTCCCGGAATCAAATAGTTTCCAGCGAGGACGAAATCAGCATATATGTCAACTTTCTTTCACAAGCCGTTTGCAATTTCAGGTGATGAAACAAATAATTATCGCACTGCCAGCTCTGGTTTTTTTATTTTAAAGGGGATCTTATGAAGTATCCTGTCACATTGACATGCGGCGCGCTGTGGTTAGCCAGCGTCTCTTCTCTTGCCTGGGCGGCCGATGTCCCGCCGGGCACCGTATTAGCCGAAAAACAGGTGCTGGTGCGGCACATTAAAGATGAACCCGCCTCCTTAGATCCCGCCAAAGCCGTCGGTCTGCCTGAAATTCAGGTTATCCGCGATCTTTTTGAAGGTTTAGTCAATCAGGATGAGAAAGGCAATCTGATCCCTGGTGTGGCGACTCGCTGGCAGAGCAATGATAATCGCGTCTGGACGTTTACCCTGCGCGATAACGCCCGCTGGTCCGACGGAACGCCGGTAACGGCGGAGGATTTCGTCTATAGCTGGCGGCGGCTGGTTGATCCCAAAACCACGTCCCCGTTTGCCTGGTTTGCTGCGCTGGCCGGAATCGCTAATGCGCAAAATATTATTGATGGTAAAGCCGCGCCGGATACCCTCGGCGTTACCGCCGTGGACGCGCGTACCTTGCGCGTGCAGCTGGATAAACCGCTGCCGTGGTTCAGCAATCTGACGGCGAGCTTTGCTTTCTATCCGGTGCAGAAGGCTAACGTGGAGAGCGGCGACAACTGGACCCGTCCGGGAAGCCTGATTGGCAACGGCGCGTATGTCTTAAAAGATCGCGTGGTGAATGAAAAGCTGGTGGTGGTTCCCAATACGCACTACTGGGATAACGGTAAAACGGTGATCCAGCAGGTCACATTTACGCCCATTAACCAGGAATCGGCGGCCACCAAACGTTATCTGGCCGGCGATATCGATATCACCGAGTCGTTCCCGAAAAATCTGTACCAGAAGCTGCTGAAGGATATTCCGGGGCAGGTCTATACCCCGCCGCAGCTGGGCACTTATTATTACGCGTTTAACACGCAGAAAGGGCCAACCGCCGATGAGCGCGTCCGCCTGGCGCTCAGCATGACTATCGATCGCCGTCTGATGGCGGAGAAAATTCTGGGTACCGGCGAGAAACCGGCCTGGCGCTTTACCCCGGACGTGACCGCAGGCTTTACCCCGCAGCCGACGCAAATCGAGAGCATGAGCCAGGCCGAGCTGAATGCCCAGGCCAAAGCGCTGCTGCAGGCGGCGGGCTACGGTCCGAACCGTCCGCTGAAGCTGACGCTGCTGTACAACACCTCGGAGAACCATCAGAAAATCGCGATTGCGGTGGCTTCCATGTGGAAGAAAAATCTGGGCGTCGACGTGAAGCTGCAAAATCAGGAGTGGAAAACTTATATCGACAGCCGCAATACCGGCAACTTCGATGTGATTCGCGCCTCATGGGTCGGGGATTACAACGAGCCGTCGACGTTCCTGTCGCTGCTCACCTCGACCCACAGCGGTAATATCTCCCGTTTCAACGATCCGGCCTACGACAAAATTCTGACCCAGGCGGCGCTGGAAACGTCGGAAAAGGCGCGCAATGACGATTACAACGCGGCGGAAAAAATTATTATGGCGAAAGCGCCCATCGCGCCGATTTATCAGTACACCAACGGGCGTCTGATTAAACCGTGGCTGAAAGGGTATCCGATAGCCAATCCGGAGGACGTGGCCTATAGCCGCACAATGTATATTGTGAAGCACTGATGGTATGGCATTGCCGATAATCTTTTTTAACTGCCATTAAAACCGATGCTGGCGCGATTTTTAGCGCCAGCATCGCCTTCAGACGGTAGTCCCCGATGATCCGTTCCGGCCTTTTATATTTGTCAGGCTTGCTACTGCAACAATTCAGCAAATTTCGCCAGCCATTGCGGATGAGCGGGCCAGGCGGGGGCAGTCACCAGATTGCCATCCACATGCGCCCGATCGATACCGATGTCGGCAAAATGTCCGCCACTGAGCCGCACTTCCGGCGCGCAGGCCGGATAGGCGCTGCAGGTGCGGCCTTTTAATACCCCCGCAGCCGCCAACAGCTGAGGGCCGTGGCAAACGGCAGCAATAGGTTTACGCGCTGCATCAAATGCCTGCACCAGTTTAAGCACTTCCGCATTCAGGCGCAGATATTCTGGCGCCCGGCCGCCGGGGATTAATAGTGCGTCGTAATCCTGTTCTTTCACCGTTGTAAAATCGGCGTTGAGAACAAAGCGGTGCCCGGGTTTCTCACTGTAGGTCTGGGCGCCGTCAAAATCATGGATCGCGGTCATAATGAAGTCGCCTTTTGTTTTATCTGGACAGACCGCATCAACCTGATGACCGATCATTTGTAATGCCTGAAACGGCACCATAGTTTCGTAATCTTCGGCAAGGTGTGGGCTTTGTACATTGTTGATACTGTACGGCCAAAGATGAGCATGGTTAGCTATTTATGTATATGACTTATAACTATTATTTATTTTTTTCTGTCAAGTTATGAACATGGTTGTACATGATTTGATATTGTTGTTTATGTTCGTTCATGCGATATTGAGTACAGAATAAGTACATAAAATACCAAAATGGTGAGTACAGAAAACTAACATGGCAATCAGTGACACAAAGCTCCGCTCTATCTATGGTAAACCATATTCCGGGCCTGCTGAAATTACGGATTCAGACGGGCTTGGAATTCGCATAACCCCCAAAGGCGTGATCAGCTTTCAGTTTAGGTTCCGATGGGAAGGGAAGCAGAACCGAATGGGGCTCGGGCGTTACCCAGCGCTGACCCTGCGCGATGCCCGCAATATCGTTGCAGACCTGAGGGAGTCGGCAGACAAAGGCATTGACCCCCGAACGCTGGCTGGTGGCAACAAATCCAAGAGTAAGCCAACGGTAAAGGATTGCCTGGATTACTGGAAAGAAAATTACGTGGACGTAACGCTAAGAGCTAAGACGATAGCGCTTTATAAATCAACGGTTATAAAGCATATGCGCGACGCTTTTCCCGGCATTCCGGTTGAGGATATCCCTGTCCGCTTGTGGGTAGAGAGGTTTACCGAAGAGGAGAAAATCAACCCTCGCCGAGCCCGGCATTTATTGATACAGCTCAGGTCTGCCATTGGTTGGTGTACGCGCCGACAATTCATTAGCACAACCGAACTCATGCTTTTGCAGCCGAAAGATATCGGTGTTAAACCGGTGATTGGGGAGACCACGCTCAGCTATAACCAGCTTGCCAAAATCTGGATGGCTATAGAAAGAAGTCGTGGGTCAACTTCTAACCGATTGCTTCATCAACTGCTAATGCTGTACGGCGCCAGGAATAGCGAACTTCGGCTGGCTATAAGGGGGGAGTTTGACCGAGAGGAGGGGTTATGGGTTGTGCCGGCAGAGAAAAGTAAAACCAACAAAATTATCAGGCGCCCCATTTTCTCCGCCGCAGATGATTTGCTGAAAAAAGCTGAAATGACGTATGGGGATATACTTTTCCCTGGCGAGGACCTGAAAAGCCCCATTACTATTTCTGGTGCAAATAAATTTCTCAGAAGAATCAAGGACTCGTTGGGGTTTGGTGAGTTTACTTCACATGATTTTCGGCGCACATTGGCAACCCGGCTATCCGAAGATGGTGTTGCTCCGCACGTCATCGAAAAGATGCTGGGGCATGAACTTGGCGGCGTGCTTTCTGTCTATAACAAGCATGACTGGATTGCCGAACAGAAAGACGCCTATGATCTGTATGCTGAAAAGATATTCTGGCATATCAGGAGGATTTCTGGTTGATACCCCCGTTTAAGATCCACTCCACAATAGCAGAGCGCAGATATTGCTTAGGATAGGTCCGGACCGGTTTGGGGAAATTATAGCGCTCGGTGTATTTGCGGATGGTCACGCGTGAAGATACTCGGATCATCCGCATTGCCTCTTCCTCGTCAATCATTTCAATGTCTACCATATAACCCACCTCATACCACTTTCAGGCCACGACAGTGGCACCACGTCTCATACATCCGCTTAACCACTTCCCGGCAATAGTAGCCGTGACCGTCTCGCGTCAGGTCATACCGGCCGCCGTAGCGCAGCCGGACCCATATCTCAAATTCTCTGTTCATCGTTTCATCTCGCGCAGCGCGGTTTTATAGGCCCGCAGCGCATCCCTGGTTTTGCCTGAAATATGCGTCTTCATGAAGAAGCTGCCGCGCCGTTCGCTGATGACGCCCGGGGTGCAGAGCAGGGTGGCATCAACAACCCGGTTATGTTTGCGAAACTCGAAAATGGTGCTGGTAATAGTCACCGCGGCCACAGCGCCATAATCTTTAAAGTCGATTTTCATCTTTCTGATCCTCCTCAACTGCTGCGATATATCCTTTCCATCCGCCATAGCTGTTAACCATTTCACCCAGGCGAGAGAGGCAGGCGTTCATCCAGCGGATCCCCCGAGGCGTAAGCGCCGGCACTGTTCCCCAGTCGATAAATTGCGAATTGCTGCGATGCAAATATTTGATGAGGTCCAGAATGTCGATGTAATGCGCATGGCGCCGCTCCAGACTCCACCCTTTATCTTTGAGGTAGGAGTCAATGAAGCCCTGCAGCGCTGGCTGGTTAAGCGAAATATCTCCGTACAGGTGACGGTATACCGGGCGACGGTGCAGGCTGACCAGATAGAACAGGTAAGCATCGCACACCCATGTTAAGGCCCGCTGGTGGGCCTCCTCGATAGAACCTGCTGGCATCCAGATAACGTCATTCACCGTGGCTGCCCCCGAGAATCTCATTGAGATCTTTATGAAGCTCAAAGCTGCCGAACTCAGGATGTTTCCAGCGCTTACGACCATCTCCTGGCGGTAGTGACTCTTCGATCAGTGTCCCAAGCGCCTGCATGAAGGCCCCACGATGTACCAGCAGCCCCCGACTGCCTTTATATTTCTGCGTAGGCAGATTGGCGAACCTGATAAGACGGCGACAGGATCCATCTGAGAAGGTGGTTTCCCAGGCGATTTTGACGACGCGTACGAACTCACTTTCAGGGGTTGCCGCTTCTGGTTGTGTGGCAATAGCAGGTGCAGGCGCTGCAGGAGTAGCAGTAACCGCTACCTGTTTGACGCTGACTACATCCATCACCGCTTTCATCGTCGCTGATGCGGTTGCCTCGGCCACAACGCGGGCCAGCGAGAGCATGTCTGGTGACTGAGGGGGTGACGGCACTGCAATGCGCGGTTGCGACAGCTCCTTTTTCATACCCTGCCATTGCTCAATAAGGGCCAGTCGGCGCACGGCGTCATAGCCCGTTACTAGGGTCATCGACAGGTTTTCATTGAGGAAAATCTCATCAATAACATTGCGGCCTTGGTATTCTTTCCTGTTAATGAAAAAACCTTTAAAATCATCATTCTCCAAGTCTGGAGAATGGAATCCAAGCTGTGCCAGCATCGCCAGAATATCGCGCTTAACGTGGTCGTGGTTCTTTCCGGTAACTTCAGCTATTGCACGGCTACCCATCATCGGAACACCGTTAACTACCTGCATTTGTTTTTCCATTATTTCGTTACCTTCGTGAGTTTTATTCCGATGTGCCGGGCGTAACGGCGCATGCTACGGTTTAATGGCATCTGCACATTGCCGTCACCGGTCTTATATTGAGAAACGAACTGTTGCGTGTTGTTTTGCTCGGGGACCGGATCCCGCGTCAGCCGATGCCCTTGTGCAAGCGTCAAGCCGCATAGACCTTGTCTGGTTTTGCTACTGCGCATCTTTGCCATTCTCATCCCCTTAAAACGGTTTACTGACCTGAAGCTCGCTTCGCTCTTTCACGTAGCGGTCGTGCATGGCATCCCACTTTTCGCACCATTTCTGCATTTCACGTTTGCGGGCGAGGATTCGACGCAGACGACGTACGGTACGGCGGTGAGCATTGAAATATTCCACAGTGACGGCACCACGTTGCCAGTGGGTCAGTTCAGGATTCAATGGGTGGACGGCCTGCACGTCCGGGTAACGCTGCTTAAATCCGGACCGGGCGAAGGCGTGCGATGTCAGAAAGTGCGCCAGCCAGATAATGGCAGTGCCGCGGCTAAAGCAACGTTTCATGCGTCCGTGACGGATGGCGGCATAAAGATCGCCAACGGGCGTGTGGTGCTTCTGTAATGCCAGGTCAATGGCGCTGGCGGTGCGGTTATCGTTCATCGTTTAATTTCTCCTGAGTAACGTTCATGGCTCATCACTTCCCAGTTCCGGCCGTCGTCTTTCGATAAGAGCCGCCAGCGTGGGTTAACCTTCAGGCTGAGATATCCCGTGCGGTGCGTACGCCGTGCATAAATGCGCTTCCGGCGGTACCGCAGCAGGACCTGCATCGCCTGCAGGTGTACGCGTTCAGGAATTCGTATTGCTGTCAGCACGGTCAACCTCCCTGGCTGGAGCTATCACCTGATATCCAGCTTCCTGAGCCAGTTCGAGAAAAGCCTCAGGCAAGCAGAATGTTTCTTCTTTGCGGAGCGGGTATTGTTTGACGAATTCACCATCTTCCAGCTCAATAACAACCCGCCCGGTAAATCCCGGCTCGCAACTTAATTGCACCATCGGTGGCGGCGCGGGAATAAGTACGCCACGATATTCAATCATTCTCATTATTTAGCCCTCGGCTTTTAATGACTGTTCAGCCAGCGTTGCAATAAGCGCATTCATAAAGTCCACACCATCAGGTGTTAACTTATTAACGCCCATGCAATTCGAATAATGCTCAGCAATTAAATGCTCCGCCTGTTCGCGCTTGTGGTTGTCATAAATCATTGCTTCAAACAACTTGATTAATGCTTTTGTTAAAATGTCCCCATCAAGCTCTACAGGTAATTTCGTGCCGTCTTCCAGTTTGACTATCTGGAAATAACTTCCAGTTCTACGCATCATTGAATCCAGTTTTGCCCGAACGAGGTGACGGCGACGAGTTTCAATCAGGTTTGTTTTCACGGCGCTTTTCCTCAGCCTCTATCCAGATGGAAATATTTGATGCGATATTTAGCGCCAACCCCAGCAATGCTTCGGTCTGAGGAGGGTTCATTCTTTTAAAACAAAGATGCATCAAATCTAAGAGTTCATTCAGGTTATTAGCCTCAGTTACAACTTCTTCAATACTTGTGCTGGTTGCAGGGTTCCACATAATTACCTCCCGTAAGCTTTGCGAAGATAAAGGCCCGCAATCACTTCCTGTCCGCATGATGCATAAAGCAGGGCAGCTTTATATGCATTTCGGTCGACGATGAATGTCATATTTAGCGACCTTTTCTAATATTGTTCACTGTGGAACCAGTCATAACGCAAAGCTCATTGAGCAGACTGGTAAAGCGACCGGCGACATGCTTATCTGTTCTGGCTATCGCAGCAAAGAGCAATGTATTGAACTCACCCCTGAGTTGATTGGCGTACGCATCTGCGTGCTGTGCTGTCCTGAGTGCTCCATTTGCTTCAATGAGTACAGGGAAATCAGTACGCATTGTTATTTCAAGGTTGTCTTTTTTACGGGATGCAATATTCATTATGCTTTCCTCAAAGTGAGTGAGGCCTCAGCAATTAAGCCGTTTTATCAATTCTGGTTTTTAAGTTAATTTCGGTAGATTGTCTTTTATTTTATGGTGATGAAATGGATGTGGCTTTTAATATCAGATCTCTGATCTCTGGATAAATATAGAGAATATCCTTCGCCTCATCACATGCTTCATCGTAGGATTTAAAAAAATCGACTAAGATAAAATGATTTCCATGACGTTCATAAATCGCAAATTCAATCTCACCAATAAAGTTCGTACAGAACTCATAATTTGTATTTATTTGATGACTATTCTCCTCATGCATATACAGCCACTTAGCGCCATGTTTTTTTAATTTTTCGTGTATATCGAAAGCATTATCACCCGCTGCGTTAATCATCTCATTAGCTCCATTGTTTGCCGATGAACTGAATATAACCGCTAGTTATTTTTATTGCAACACCGCAGGTTATATTAATTTATAATTAGCGGTTATGTTCATGATATGTTTGATGTTATTTTTTTTGTGGTGGGAGGGGGCGGCATTGTTTGGTCAAAAAAAAGCCCGGTAAATCCGGGCTGGTTAGTTAGATATAGGTTAGATAAGCATCATTTTTGTCTGTACAGCCACGCCAATGATCCTACAGTTTCCGTTAACTGGAACCAGTGGCCATGCAGGGTTTAGCCCTTTCAAATAGCGTTGACCACCATCGATAACTAACTTTTTGAAGGTCGCTTCGTTTGAATCTTCAAGCTTGGCAATCACAAGGCTACCGTTCACTGCCTCACGCCCCGTATCAAACAGGACGTATGTGCCTTCAGGAATGCTGAGCCCGAGCGGGGCAGTCATTGAATCACCTTCAACGTACAACCAGAACCCATTTCCCTGAATGTGGGCGTCAGATTCAAGCCAGTGGTCTATGTCTTTCAGAGAATAGGCCTCCACGGCCTCGCACCAGGCGCCGGCCTGAACGCTGCTTAAAACTGGGTACCTACGCCCGGGTTGATAGGCTCCTGCATAGGTAACGTTGGATTTGGTTAACTGATGAGCCTCGTCAGCCAGAGTGGAACTAAATTCCTCGACCTTAACATCAAGAACTTCGGCAAACTCTACAGCCCGTTTTAAATTCAGTGCGTTTTTACCCGCAAAAATTTGAGCAACGGCACTTTGACTTATACCAAGACGATCAGCCAAAACCTCTTGGGATAGGCCAAGCTCTTTTTTCTTACGGTCATAGATAGCCTTAAGTCTTTGTGCATCAAGCAATTGTTCTTCAGTTAATGGCTTTTTTTTCATCAGTAATTCTCCTCTCCCCACAAAATTATCACCGCAGGGAATATTAATCAATAACCTGCGGTGTTGCAATAAAAATAACTAGCGGTTATATTGATTGCAGGAGGGGTTTATGAAAAAACTCACATTAAAAGAATTTGCGGATCAAGAAGGCCAAGTAAAGGCTGCCAGCAAGCTCGGGATTAGACAAAGCGCAATAAGTAAGGCTTTGAGGCTAAAGAGAAATATTTTTGTGCTTGTTCACCCAGATGGGACGACTGAAGCCGAGGAAGTTAAGCCATTCCCAACAAAGAAGAACGAATTTCCGATTCAAGAGGTGTGACATGTCACCCGAAGACTTCATTCGCAAGCACATTACTGCGGCGCTGGAAGCCGATTTGCTGCCCTCTGATGCCATCAGGGGGGGGGGTAGAGCGTGCTCTTGATTACTACCGCCGGATGTCGCAGGCGAGCCGTAAGGGGGCCGCTTTTGATGATTGTCTGTATCTGGCGAAGCAGTGGGCTTTGGGCCAGACGCCAATTTCTGAACGTAAGTCACGGAAGAAGGCCAATCGCAACAACCAGCACGGGCTGTTTTAACCGGAGGCGTTATGTACCCGGATTATGTGCAGATTGAAATGCCTGCTCAGTACAGCCAGGCAGATGCAGCCTGGATACAGGAACAGCTGTTGCGGTTGCCTTCATCGCTGCGACGGAAAATAGCCCTGAAGTATTCAGAGGTTTACGAAATCGAGTTTAACGCCGAGCCCGTTTCATATCGACAGGAGAACCGAGCTCGACATGAAGCCAATGTGAGGCTTCGCAGATTCGTGGATGCACACGGACGCGCACTGCAGGGGTATACGACCCAGCCACCCCTTGCCGGATCACGGTAACGATCCGTTGGTCACCGGGCTTAAAGGTGCCGGGTGATAGCAGGGTAACCACCTTGACTGTTTTTTGTTCTTTGTACCAGCTTGCGAGTACATTGGATGGGGAAGAGGGAAGAGGGGGGTTTGGGGGGAGTTGGGAGTTAGGGCAGGAATAGCGTCCTTTTCCAACAGACAGCTCCATAGGTTAGGTAGGTATCGATCTAAGAGACAGGTTTTAAAGCGGCAGCGTACCAGACGGGTAGTACATGGTTTACCGCTTCTCAGATCGGGGAAAGGTCCTTTTTGGAATAGTGAATTTTAAAGGTGGTGATGATGCTGAACATTGAACCGAATTTTGCACAGGATCGTGCGCTTAACTCGCTGCGCCGGGAATGGAAGCAAAACCGCACGTTCATGGTTTATGCGCCGACCGGCAGCGGAAAGACCGGCCTGGCTGCTTTCATCACTGCCGGCCATATCAGCCGCGGAAAGCGCGTTATTTTTATCGCACCCTATACCATCCTGGTCCGCCAGACTACAGCTCGTTTCGTTGAGTATGGTTTACCTGAAGATGAGATTGGCATTATCTGGCGAGACCACCCAGATTACGATCCAAAACGTCTGATTCAGATCGCCAGCGCCGACACGCTTATCCGCCGCGACTTCCCGGACAACATTGACCTGATTATTGTCGACGAGGCGCACATGAAGAAACGTGCGTTGCTGGAAGTTATCCGGGACTCAGGAATCAAAGTGGTTGGTCTGTCAGGAACCCCATTTTCTCCGTGGCTGGGGAAATATTATTCTTCCCTTATCAAGCCAACCACTATTGGCGAGCTGATCCAGCGTGGCGATCTCAGCCCGTATGAGTTCTATGCGCCGACAAAGCCCGACCTGAAAGGGGTTAAGTCAGCCACCTCCGAAGAATATGGCAGCGACTATAACGAAAAGCAGTTATCCGAGATTATGTGCGGATCTGACCTGGTGGGCGACATCGTCGAAAACTGGCTTAAACATGGCCGAGACCTTCCTACGGTAGCGTTCTGTGTCGATAAGGATCACGCCAATTTCGTCACCATGCAGTTTACCCGGGCAGGCATCAACGCGGAGGTGATGGTCGCAGAAACTCCGTCCGATGAGCGCCACCTCATCATTCACCGCTTTGAAAACGGCGCGACAAAAATCATCGTCAGTGTTGGTGTGCTGGTGGCCGGCTTCGACAGTGATGTCCGTTGCATCATTTACGCCCGTCCGACAAAAAGTGAAATTCGCTGGCTGCAGGCGCTGGGCCGCGGACTGCGTACCGCACCCGGGAAAGATGCCTGCCTGATTTTTGATCACAGCGGCACCGTGCACCGCCTCGGCTTCCCTGACTCCATCGAATACGACGACCTGCCATCCAAGAACGACGGCATGAAAGCGGCCGCCGCCAGCACCGCTAAAGAGCGCGAAGAAAAACTCCCGAAAGAATGTCCTGAATGCCATTTCATGAAGCCTGCAGGCGTCTACGTCTGCCCGAAATGCGGCTTTAAACCGCTCGTTGGTCAGGACGTAGAGACTGACGGCACCCGCAACATCCAAAAAATGAGCAAGGGCGAAACGGTTTACACCAAAAGCGACAAACAGTCCTGGTGGAGTCAGATCAAGTTCTATCAGCGTCATCGCGCAGCGCAGGGGAAACCCGTCAGCGATGGCTGGTGTGCTCATACCTTCCAGGAAAAATTCGGTGAATGGCCGAACGGCTTAAGCGACTTCCCGATGGAAATCACACCAGAGGTCAGCAACCACATTAAACACAAACTTATCAAATTTGCCAAAGGCCGCGAACGTGCGCAGCAGACTGCGAAACAACCGACCAATGATCTGCTCACGCCTCAGAACTACAGCGCTCACTACGAGCCACCAGAGGGGAGTGACGGACAGTTAATTATCGAAGCAAAACGAAAACTCCAGAAAAACGTAAACAGCGCGAGCCAGTGAAATGAAAACAGCAGAAGCAGCAAAGGGCCGATGGGCGGAAATTTTTGAATATTACGGCTTGCCGCCGATCACCGGTAAAAACCATTACAAGGGAGAATGTCCGGTCTGTAAGGCGCGGGGGAAGTATCGCGTTGATGACCGTGACGGTCAGGGCACATGGATTTGCGTTTGCGGCAGCGGCGACGGGATGAAGCTGCTGACCCTGACCCAGTCAAAAAGCTTTTCCGCCATCTGCGCAGAAGTGGACCAGCTTATCGGGAATAACTATCAGCGCATCAACGTGCCTGCTAACAGTTCGGCGGCGCGCCAGCGCCAGCGGGTCATCAGTAAGTTTTCCAAGCTGCTCGATTTACGGGGAACCGGTGCGGTGAGTTACCTCCTCCAGCGCGGAATAAGCCGACTGCCGGCGGAAGGCATTCGCTTTTGTGACCGACAGCGCCATGCGGGACGCGTTTATCAGGCTTTGTATGCCCTGGCTACCGATGACAAAGCTGAGCTTTGTTATCTGCATCAGACGCTGCTGGACGGCGACAGGAAGGCGGATATTGATAGCGCCAAACGGCTTAAGTCACTTCAGGAGGACAGTTACCTGGATCACGCCCGCTCAGTGGCCATCCGCATGTTTCCGGTGTCGACGACGATCGGTATTGCTGAAGGTATCGAAACGGCACTCTCCTGTTATCAGGTTTATGGCGTCAATACCTGGGCGGTAATCAACAGTGGGTTTATGAAGAAATTCCGGGTACCAGCAGGAGTTAAACATCTGATTATTTTTGCCGACATGGACAAACACTCTGCTACTGGTCATGCCGCAGCCTTCGAGTGCGCTCATGCAAATCTGCTGGCGAAAAATGACCTGGTGAAAGTCAGTATCCGCTGGCCCGATAACGGTGATTTTAACGACATGCTCATGAACGGCGATCAGGTTCGTGAGCAGGTATTTTACAAAAAGGTGTCCGCATGAAACTGGAAGCATCGTTAAAGCATTTCAGCCCTCAGGGCATGCACATCAGCGACGACGTGAAAAGCACATCGCCGAATCGCCTGAACGGTACAGACATTATGACCGGGATCGGGGTGACCAGCAGCCGGGCACGGTTCGGGCTGGCGGCATTCTTCGGTAAGGCCGGCATCAGTAAGTCCGATGAGCAGCTGGCAGTTCAGGCGCTGGCACGGTATGCCATAGATACAGCACCAAAGAACGTGCGAAAGGCCGCAGGTAAAGGGCTGGGGCGCTGCTGCCTGGTGCTGGCGCAGTTTGCCTTTGCAGAGTATTCCCGTTCAGCGGAAACCACGGGAGCCTGCAGGGTATGCCATGGTACAGGGAAGATTAAAACCACCACCACGGAGCGCAAAGTCACATACCCCTGGGGTAAAGCGCCATATTGGGCAAAAAGGTCACGTGCTGTTCGTCCGTCCGACTGGGAGAAGTGGACCGAAGTAACAACCATCGTCAGTGCTAAATGTGAAGCCTGTGACGGCAAGGGGAAGGTAAACGCCCGCTGCCGCTGCGGTGGCTCCGGTCAGGTGCTGGACCGCAAAGCGACAAAAGAGCAGGGAACACCGGTATATAAAACCTGTGAGCGCTGTTCGGGGAATGGTTTCACCAGCGTCAAGTCAGCGAACGCACACCGGGCGATCCAGATGTACATACCTGACTTACATCAGTCCTCATGGTCACGCAACTGGAAGCCGTTTTATGAAGGGCTGGTGGATACGCTTCACAAAGGAGAGAGACAGGCCGCGGCTGAATTTGAGAAGGCGACCTGTTATTAATGTGATCGAAACAGATGGCGGCAAATTTTTGCACGATAGAGTTGACTTTGCATAAACTTGTCCTGTATGCTTTCAATCGTGGAAGATACCGTCCAAACGAAATCAATCACCGAAACCCTGCCAAGTGGCGGGGTTTTTCAATAATTGTCACTTTATTTTTTTATGTAATGATTTATTGTTTGTATTAGAAAAAAACAGACTGATAAGGTGCCTCAGTGCTTTCTAATAACGAACGGTGGGTCTCATTTTTTGATTTTGCATTTAGACCGTCACACATAGCAGCCCCGGACATCCCGATAACGGATACTTTAAATAGACTGAAAAGCCTCGTTGATAACGGTAATGCCGTTAAACTGTACAACGGTGGGACTAGAGCTGTACGAATCAGTCAGATGACTTATGCAATTGGTGATGATCAGGCGATTTTGCTCCTACAGCTTTGTGATAAAAACGGGTCAGACCCGGTTTTTGGTGAGTTAACAACTGGGAACTTGAGGGTGGAACCTAAGTTAGCAGGTGAGGGTATTGCAGTATCCAGCCATATCGTTATTTCAACCAGTGTTGCTGACCTGCCCCCACGATTAGATACAACACTCAGTTAGTAACGTCGGAATCTTCATTCTCAGAATGACCCTTTCTCCAGCCCGCTGCAAATTCAGACGGTGTCTGATAATTCAGCGTGGAGTGCGGGCGGCATTCGTTATAATCCTGCCGCCAGTCATTAATAATTTTCCTGGCATGAACGATATCGCTGAACCAGTGCTCATTCAAACATTCATCGCGAAATCGTCCGTTAAAGCTCTCAATAAATCCGTTCTGCGTTGGCTTGCCCGGCTGGATTAAGCGCAACTCAACACCATGCTCAAAGGCCCATTGATCCAGTGCACGGCAAGTGAACTCCGGCCCCTGGTCAGTTCTTATCGTCGCCGGATAGCCTCGAAACAGTGCAATGCTGTCCAGAATACGCGTGACCTGAACGCCTGAAATCCCAAAGGCAACAGTGACCGTCAGGCATTCCTTTGTGAAATCATCGACGCAGGTAAGACACTTGATCCTGCGACCGGTGGAAAGTGCGTCCATGACGAAATCCATCGACCAGGTCAGATTGGGCGCCGCCGGACGGAGCAGCGGCAGACGTTCTGTTGCCAGCCCTTTACGACGTCTTCTGCGTTTTACGCCCAGGCCACTGAGGTGATAAAGCCGGTACACGCGCTTATGATTAACATGAAGCCCTTCACGGCGCAGCAACTGCCAAATACGACGGTAGCCAAAACGCCTGCGCTCCAGTGCCAGCTCAGTGATGCGCCCTGATAAATGCGCATCAGCAGCCGGACGGTGAGCCTCATAGCGGCAGGTCGACAGGGATAAACCTGTAAGCCTGCAGGCACGACGTTGCGACAGACCGGTCGCATCACACATCAACATCACGGCTTCCCGCTTCTGGTCTGTCGTCAGTACTTTCGCCCAAGAGCCACCTGAAGCGCCTCCTTATCCAGCATGGCTTCAGCAAGCAGCTTCTTGAGTCTGGCGTTCTCTTCCTCAAGCGACTTCAGGCGCTTAACCTCAGGCACCTCCATACCGCCATACTTCTTACGCCATGTGTAAAAGGTGGCGTCGGAAATGGCGTGCTTACGGCAGAGCTCACGGGCAGAAACGCCGGCTTCGGCCTCGCGGAGAATACATATGATCTGTTCGTCGGAAAAACGCTTCTTCATGGGGATGTCCTCATGTGGCTTATGAAGACATTACTAACATCGGGGTGTACTAATCAACGGGGAGCAGGTCAAAAACGCCTTACACTGAGTTGTCTGAGCGCTCAGTACGTTACAAAATAATTAAGCAACCTCCATTGAAGGACAAAAAGCGACTCCTTGAGATTTTAAGAAGGAAAGGGCAGCAATCTGGTTACAGTAAGGTTTCTATTAGCTACTCGAAAGACGGGCGTCAAGCTAGTCTAGATCTAGATCGTAATGAAGATGCAGCAACCAAACTTTTTACGAAAAGTGAACGAGTTATCCTGGGGAATGCCATTCTTCAGTGTGAGAGTGCGATTCACAATGAGCTTGAAACGAAGATGATTAGGTTGCTTTAACTTGAGGTTTCTTTATGAAACTCTTTTCACCGCTAAGCTATCTGCGAATAAAACATGAAGAAAAAAAATGGTATGACTACCGAATACCGATTGCAGGCGCAACAATAGTTGCGCTGGCTTATTATTTTCTTCCTAACAAAATCCCATTGATAGGTGGTAGTGGTCTTTTATTGCAAGTAAATGGACTACTTCAGGTCCTGATTGGTTTTTATATTGCTGCTCTTGCAGCAGTATCGACGTTTTCAAATGCTACGATAGATGAGGTGATGGCTGGAGAGCCTCCCACATTAGTGGAAACCTTTCGCGGTCAAAAAATCAGCATTGAGCTGACGCGCAGAAGGTTTGTCTGCTATTTATTCGGTTATTTGGCATTGGTTAGTTTCGTGCAATTTTGCGTTGGCCTGATATCAATTTTGATTGGTAAATCGCTAGGTGTCTGGGTCGTAGCTGTAACCTCTATGGAAACTCATATTTTGCTGAAGACCATTTTTTTGTGGTGCTATTCAGTTGTACTTTTCAACATCATAACAACAACCCTTTTAGGGCTTTACTTCCTTTCAGTCAGATTCCATCAGTCATCACTATAAAACCCTAAGAACTCATGAGGCCTGCATCTGCGGGCCTTTTTCATTTGTGCCGCCAGAAAGTCATTCACTCTGTGCTTTGTCGTTAATCCAACTGGCGGCCTTTCTAATTTCCCCTCGCACTGAGAGGACTCACAGCAATAAGAGGGGGCTAAATGTCCGATCCTGTTTCTGGCACTACTGTAGCGGCTGGTGGGCTTATGGGGGCCAGTATGTTCGGCCTTGCAACTGGCATTGATTATGGCGTGGTGTTTGGTGCGTTCGCTGGTGCGGTGTTCTATGTAGCAACGGCGGTAAACATCAGCCGCCTGAAGCTGGTGGGCTACTTCATCACGTCATTCATCTTCGGCGTTATCGGCGCGCCTCTCCTTGGTTCCTACTTCTCAAAATGGACGGGGTATAGCGACAGGCCGCTTGATGCACTCGGTGCCGTAATCGTTGCAGCTATAGCTATAAAGCTGCTGACTTTCGTAAACAGTCAGGACCTAGGTAGCCTGTTTGGGATTCTCTCTCGCTTACGTGGAGGAGGGACAAGCAATGGTAACAAGTGATCCGAGCGCAATCATCAATGCGGTGATATGCGCTGTAATTGTTGTTGCGTTGATGTTCTACCGACGCGACGGGTCAAGACACCGCCCCATGATATCGCTGATGGCTTACTTCACTGTGCTGGTTTACGCCAGCATCCCTTTCCGATTCCTGTTTGGCCTTTACGAGTCATCCCACTGGCTGGTGGTACTGGCGAACATTCTTATCTGCGGCGCTGTTCTCTGGTTCAGGGGGAATGTGGCCCGTCTGGTTGATGCACTGAGGCACTGATGAATAAATCACAATTCCAGAAGGCGGCTGGTATCAGCGCCGGGTTAGCTGTGCGCTGGTTTCCGCATATTGATGCTGCGATGAAAGAATTCGGCATCACTGCTCCACTCGACCAGGCGATGTTCATTGCCCAGATGGGGCACGAGTCAGGAGGCTTTACCCGGCTGGTGGAAAATCTGAACTATGCAGCAGATAGCCTTGTGCCTACGTTCGGTAAACACCGTATCACCGCCCAGCAGGCCGCCGCACTCGGCAGAACGGCAACGCAACCAGCTAATCAGCGAGCAATCGCGAATCTGGTGTATGGGGGCGAGTGGGGCAAAAAGAATCTCGGTAATCAGGTTGCCGGTGATGGCTGGAAATATCGCGGTCGCGGCCTGAAACAAGTTACGGGCTTGAGCAACTATCGCAGCTGCGGACAGGCGCTGAAACTTGACCTTGTCACCCAGCCTGAGCTGCTGGAGCGAGATGATTACGCCGCGCGTTCAGCCGCATGGTTTTATGTCTCCCACGGTTGCCTTCTTCATTCCGGTGATGTTGAACGCGTAACGCTGCTTATCAACGGTGGCCGCAACGGTCTGGATAAACGCCTTGCGCTCTTTAACCTGGCTAAATCGGTGCTGTTACGAGGTGGTTATGGGCATTGAAATGATTATTGGTCTGGCAACTGTGTTGCTGGCCATTGTCGCTGGCGCATTTGGGTTAGGCTATTCACGCGGGACCAGCAAGGCGGAAGCCAAAGCCGAGCAGCAGCGCACTGAAGAAAACGCCGCTGCTACAGTCGCCGCGGCAGAACGCCGGGCTGATGCAACGAAAGGGGCCAGCGATGTTGAAGAGAGCGTTAAGCGTATGCCTGATGACGATGTTGATCGCGAGCTGCGCGAAAACTTTACCCGCCCCGGTGGTTGTTGATACGGCGTGCAGTTGGGTAAGAATTCTCTATCTGACTGACCACGATATCGATGTTCTCGACCGTCAGACGAAGCGTGACATTCTGGCGCACAACAAATCAGTGCTGGCCAACTGCCCGCACCTAACCGAAAAGGCTACGAAATGAGTGAAGCAAAACCGCAGGACGGCACCACAGTAAAGGGCTACCGCACATTAACCACGGGCGACATTGAGCGCATGAACCGCCTCAAAGGTGTCAGCCGGCATTTTTGCAGTCTACTCGATACAGAGCGAGGTGAATTGTTGGCTGTCCGTAATGGCCCGGCAATGTTAAGTGCTGAGCAGGCTCGGGAGATTGATGAAGCTATGCGCAGCCTGGCAATCGCCCGCACCAAAATGCAGGAAGCCTGTATGTGGGCCTGCCGTGCAGTCGCCCGTCCTGATGCAGATTGCTAATGCATTACAGAAGCTCCTAACCTAAGGGGCTTCGATAATGCTGAATCGAAGTATCGACAAGCAGCTCAATAAAAAACCCCGAGGAGGAAATCCTTAAACTTTACGGGGTGCTGAACAAACAGCCAATGAGTAAATAATACCCACCTTGTTCAGTATTTATCCTGGGTGCAGATCAAAAAATTCAGACAGGGCGTAGTGAGAAAGGTTGGCTCATCCTTGAGCCTACGGATAGAAACAGAAAGACAACCAGACATGGACAGGGTGGCGTCTGCTTTAAGCTTAGGCTGAAAGCTCAGATTAACAAGAACATTAACGATTCAATAAGATGCATAGGGCATTACAGGAGCCATTCACCGAGTGGCTTCGATAATGTCAAAGCGAGGAACTGTTTATGGCAACACCGGACTGGGAGGCCATCGAATCGGCATACCGGGCCGGAGTCCTTAGCCTCCGTGATATAGGCGCACAATACGGCGTTACTGAAGGGGCTATCAGGAAGAAAGCCAAAAAGCTTGAATGGGTACGCAAAGGCGGTACGCAGGTACGCAAAAATGGTACGCAAAAAGATAAAGCGCGTACCACCGGAAAGAGCGTGAGTGCTGGCAGTACACAAAAAAGCACACAATCCAAAGCCGAAACTCCGGCAGAAACGAAACCGATTCGCGGATCGCGTACCGCTCCTCCATCCAACCCATTCAAGCCAGGCAACCAGCAAGCGTTAAAGCATGGTGGCTATGCCCGTCGCCTTCTTCTGAAAGATGAGGTTATAGAAGATGCCAGAGCCCTACAGCTGGAGGATGAATTATTCCGTCTCAGGGCTAATAACCTGACGGCAGCTGAGAATATAGGCCGCTGGATAACCCTGATGGATGATGCGGAAAGCGATGAGGCGCGGGACAAGCTTCAGGCGCTGATAGTGGCGGCAGACAAAGCCATGATGCGCAATACCGTTCGTATTGAGTCCATCGTCGGCACGCTTGCAACGGTTGGCAAAATCTTTGCTGATACTGACTACCGCAAAGCCGCCACAGAGAAAGTATCTCTGGAAGCTGATCGCCTGCGCCGTGATGCTGGTATTGATGATGGTAACGGAGAACGCGATCTCAATGACTTCTACTCTGACATCCAGACCGACGCTGAATCCGACTCTGCGTAACTTCTGGACCACCCAGGCCCGTAACAAGGTGCTTTTCGGTGGCCGGTCATCGTCAAAATCATGGGATGCTGCTGGGTTTGCTATATTCCTGTCGAACAAATACAACCTACGTTTTTGTTGCGCCCGTCAGATCCAGAACAAAATTGAAGAGTCGGTGTATACCCTGCTCAAAATTCAGATAGACCGGTTTGGCTTGCGGCATCGTTTCCGCATTCTGAACAACAAAATCATTAACCGGGTGACCGGGTCTGAATTTGTGTTTTATGGGCTCTGGCGCAACATTGAAGAGATTAAGTCTCTGGAGGGTATCAGCGTGCTGTGGCTTGAAGAGGCCCACGCGCTGACGGAGTACCAGTGGAAGATACTGGAGCCTACCATCCGTAAAGAGGGCTCAGAATGTTGGTTCATCTTTAACCCTGGACTGGTTACTGATTTCGTGTGGCGTAACTTTGTGGTCGACCCGCCAGAAGATACGCTGATACGCAAAATCAACTACGATGAAAACCCCTTTTTGTCCGACACCATGCTGAAGGTTATCGAAGCCGCTAAGCGCCGGGATCCGGATGGGTTTAAGCACGTCTACGAAGGCGTGCCAGAGTCGGATGATGATGCGGCCATTATCAAGCTGTCATGGATTGAGGCGGCCGTTGATGCCCACAAAGTCCTTAATTTCGAGCCAAGCGGGCGCAAGCGTATTGGCTTCGACGTCGCCGATAGCGGCGCCGATAAGTGCGCTAACGTCTATCGCCACGGCTCTGTCGTGTACTGGGCGGATGAGTGGAAGGCGAAAGAAGACGAATTGCTGAAGAGCTGCCAGCGTACGTATCAGGCAGCACTGGAGCGCGATGCTGATATCGTCTACGACTCAATCGGCGTTGGGGCATCTGCTGGCGCTAAATTCTCAGAAATTAACGAGGATCGTAAGCGCGAAAACATGAATGCTTCACGCATTAACTACCAGCGATTCAATGCTGGTGCTGGCGTGAACGAGCCGGACAATGAATACATTGGCATTCCGAATAAAGACTTTTTCGCCAACCTAAAAGCGCAAGCCTGGTGGTTGGTGGCCGACCGCTTCCGTAACACCTTCAACGCCATAAACAATGGTGAGCAGTACCCGGTAGATGAGCTGATAAGCATCGACTCATCCTGCCCGCTGCTGGAAAAGCTCAAGCTGGAACTTACCACCCCACACCGTGACTTTGATAAAAACGGTCGCGTGATGGTGGAGAGCAAAAAGGACCTCGCAAAGCGTGATGTGCCATCGCCGAACGTGGCCGATGCCTTCATCATGGCGTTCGCTCCTACCGATACGGCTATGGATATCTGGGAAGCGTTGGGAAACAGCTAAACACCAGAAAATAGCCGCTTCGAGCAAAATTAACGCTATTCATTTTTTGACCCTGTTTATGCATGTTTTATTCACGCGCTTTTAGCCACTTAATCCAGTGAAATAAGCCTTTGGTGGACATTTCATCATGGGAGGGATCTGGCTGGTGCGGGTAACAGTCATTATGTTAAATCGGGCCGATTTTTAACAAATTATCTGATCCGTCACGGGTATCGAAAAACCGGAGTATCACCATGGCGAAAAAAACGGTACGAGTCGCCACGGCGGATTCGTACGATAACTTTATTGCCCGTGTCGGCATGCAGCAGCCAAACCAGCATGCCGCATCGACCTACCGGGCAAACTATACAAGCCGCAACCGCCTGCTTATTGAGTGGGCTTATCGTTCATCCTGGATTATTGGCGCAGCTGTCGACTCGAAAGCGGACGACATGACCAAAAAGGGCGTGCGCATTACCAGCGAGATTGACCCGAAACGCCGTGGCATTCTGGAATCACGCTTTGACGAGCTTCAGCTGTGGGATTGCATCAACGAAACGCTGAAGTGGTCCCGACTGTATGGCGGGGCCGTAGCACTGATCCTGATTGAAGGGCAGGCACCACTGACGCCGCTGATTCTGGACAAGGTTGGCAAGGGCAGCTTCAAAGGGCTGGCCGTTCTTGACCGCTGGATGATTAACCCGCAGCTCACCAGGCGCATAAAAGCGCTTGGGCCTAACCTCGGTAAGCCTGAGTTCTACGACATCGTGACGACGGCGCAGGGGCTTCCAGCGTGGACCGTTCACCACAGCCGCCTGATTCGAATGGATGGTGTGAAACTGCCTTACCAGCAGAAAATCACCGAGAACGAGTGGGGCATGTCCATAGTTGAGCGTATTTTCGACCGCCTGACATCCTATGACAGTACCAGCGTTGGCGCTGCTCAGTTGGCGTACAAGGCGCATCTGCGAACGGCAAAGATTAAAAAGCTGCGTGAGATTATCGCCATGGGCGGTAAGCCATTCGAAGCGCTGATTAAAAATATGGATATGGTCCGCCAGTTCCAGACGAACGAGGGCATGTCCCTGTTTGATTCGGAGGACGAATTTGAAACTCACTCATATTCTTTCGCGGGCCTTTCAGACCTGCTTGGCGAGTTTAAAGAAGATATTGCGGGGGCTGTTGGAATCCCGCTTGTTCGTCTGTTCCGTCAGTCGCCGAAGGGGTTCTCAACCGGTGATGCTGACCTTGCGAACTACTACGACGACGTTGGCACGCTTCAGGAGCGAGATTTACGGCCTCACATCCGCTTGCTATTCGATGTACTGCATCGCTCGGAGTTTGGCGAACCGTTGCCGGAAGATTTCACCTTTGAGTTTAATCCCCTGTGGCAGATGAGCGATACCGACCGCTCCACGGTAGCGACCAATACGACTACTGCGCTGGCTACTGCTGTGCGTGAGTTGGGTATGTCTCCGGCTGCTGCACTGACAGACCTTAGAGAGATGTCTGACGTCACTGGCGTAGGCGCATCAATTTCTGATGAGGATATAGCAAATGCGGCGAAAGAGTGGGAGGAGGCTGAATCTGAAACCGAACCTCCGCCGACGATCGGAGCGTCAGTATCACAAAAGCCTGTTGGCGATAGTCGACCAGATAAATCAAATCGTCACGGCCTCTTACGATGGTTCACAGGCAAGCGCTGACAGCATTGCTAACACGCTCGTTGACTACTCCGGGATAATCGACGATTGGGCCGAAATGGTTGGCCGCAAGATGTTCGCCCAGGTAGAAAAAGAAGAGTGGAACCAGTGGCGTTCTGTCTCGGAAGAAATCTCTGCAGGGCTGCGCGATGTGGTGGGTAACACGCCCGTAGGGATGGTGGCTCAGGATATCGTTTTTCGCCAGATTCAGCTGATGAAGTCACTACCGATAGAAGCCGCAGACCGGGTTAAGGATATTCAGCAGCGGGCGATACAGGCCGTTATCAACGGTGAGCGACCGGATCAGCTCTATGAGATGATCATGCAGTCAGGCGACGTTGCAGCCAGCAGGGCCAGAATGATAGCCCGCACTGAGATTGGACGCGCTACAGGCGCACTGACTCAGGCGCGAGCGCTGGCCGTTGGTTCTGAAGGTTACTGGTGGCGTATCGAAGGGGCTGGCACCCGACCATCACACCGCAAAATGAAAGATAAGTTTGTGCGCTGGGATAACCCGCCAACACTCGACGGAATGACCGGCCACGCCGGATGTTTGCCTAACTGCAAATGCTGGTCGGAAGTTCAGATACCGGAGCCGAGAAAATGAGTAAACACAACTATTACACTTATTTCCAGGGTATTAACAAAGATGGAGTTGCCGTGTATAGCGGCAATAGCAGCTTCTACACTGAGCCATCCTGTGCTGATGGCGAGATTATTGAAGAGCACTCCAGGTACTTGCTTCTCGTTGCTCAACAAGCAAATCCCAAGGTTTTACGAATAGTGATAAAGAGCATCACAAAACTGTAGGTAATAACTTAAGAAAATACAGCTTTCACCACCGACTCTAACCAAAACCTCATACCCGTTAAATGTTATCAAAATGTTGTTTTCGGAAAGGCTTCATTTCTGGCCAGATAAACGCTGGTTTCAGGGCTTTGGCTGGACATTTTAATTCAGTCCGTTTTCGGTTGTCTAGCCAATGTTGAAATGTCGTGCTGAAAACAAAGCTGACCTGACGTCAGTG
>OBWU01000102.1_pt1 | contig 32153 bp, 39 predicted proteins | sample 1476551 | NCBI WGS metagenome assembly OBWU01 (sample SAMEA2580135, study PRJEB22360) | human gut metagenome | biome: human gut; feature: human-associated habitat; material: faeces | place: Denmark | collected 2008/2010
CAGAACACGCCTTTGCCCTACACCAAAGCGGTGCTGCTCATCGATGATAATCAAACCAAGACGAGCATAATCAACCCCATCCTGTATCAGAGCGTGGGTTCCGATAATCAAATCAGCCTCACCCTTGGCAATGGTCTCCAAGACTGCTCTCTTTTCTGCAGCTTTTAAGGAACCTGTCAAGAGAGCCAGTTTCAAGTCTGGAAAGAGGCTGTGTAGACTGTCAAAGTGTTGCTCCGCAAGAATTTCTGTTGGCACCATGAGAGCAGCCTGGTAGCCAGCCGTCACCGCCGCAAACAAGGCCAAGCCAGCGACGACTGTTTTTCCGCTCCCCACATCCCCTTGTAGGAGACGATTCATGTGGTGGTCGGACTTCATGTCGGTCAAAATCTCCTGCAAACTCTTTTCCTGAGCTTGGGTCAGGGTAAAAGGAAGACTTTCTTTAACGGCTGTCACTTTTTCCTGAGACCAATTCAGAACCAGACCGCTTCCCTGAACTCTATTTTCAGACTTGAGTATCTGCAACTGCATTTGGAAGTAAAAGAGTTCCTCAAACTTGATCCGACGAAGGGCCTGCTTGTATTCTGCCAAATTCTTAGGAAAATGCATAGCGCGAACAGCCTGGCAACGGGACATGAGTTTGTATTTATCCAGCAAAGACTGGGGGAGATTTTCCTCTATCAAGAGATCCAATCCCTGATCAAAGGCTGTCTTAATGACCTTGACCAGACTGGCCTGACTGATTCCTTGAGCCAGACGATAGACAGGTTGGAGGTCATCTTCCACCTGAGCCAGAACCTTCATCCCAGTCAAACTGGCCTTGGCACGGTCCCATTTCCCAAAGACAGCAAGAGTTGCTCCCAATTCTATCTTATCAGCCAGATAGGGCTGGTTAAAGAAATTCACTGCAAAAACGACTTCTCCCTGCTTGAGGCTAAAGCGCAGACGATTCCGCTTAAAACCATAATACTGGACACTAGCAGGAGTTACTACCTGACCAGAAAGAACAGCCTTTTCACCATCTTCCAGCTCTAGGACCTGCTTGGTCTTGAAATCTTCATAACGAAAAGGAAAGTAGAGCAAGAGGTCTTGCAAGTTTTCAATTCCTAGTTTGGCGTATTTCTCAGCTGACTTTGGTCCCACACCAGGTAAGACATGCAAGGGTTGATGTAGATTCATGCTCCACTCCTTTCTTTGGTTTAATGATATTCTCTCGGAATGCGGTCGCTGAGGAGACAAACCACCTCATAGTTAATAGTGCCGCGGTAGGTAGCTACCTGAGTAGCTGTGATTTCTTTGTCGCCGTTAGAACCAATTAATGTTACTTTTGTTCCTAGTGGGTAAACCTTAGGCAGCCTAATAGTGATTTGGTCCATAGATACTCGTCCGACGATTGGGCAAGCTTGGCCATCTACCAAGACAGAGAAATTCTGCATATCACGTGTCCAACCATCCGCATAACCGATTGGCACCGTCGCAATGACTTGTTCACTATCCGCCTGATAGGTCGCTCCATAGCCTATGCAAGCTCCAGCTGGAACTGTCTTGACATGAACCAGAGCAGACTCCAAGGTCAAGGCTGGGGTCAAATCATAGGGTAAGTCCAAGACCTCTCCACTTGGATTGAGACCATACATGGCGTCTCCCATACGGACTGCATTGAAAATAGTCTCTGCATGCCAGAGGGTCGTTGCCGAATTGCTGGCATGAACCAGTTCTGGAACTTCCTTCATATTTGCCAAAATAGCTTTAAATCGTTCTAACTGGGTATTAAAATAGGCATCTGCTTCTTCATCTGCAGTCGCAAAGTGGGTAAAAATCCCCTCAACGCGAGCACCGTATTGTTGGAGCAAGGCTTGAGCCTGCTCTGCCTCACTGGCTTCTCTAAAACCAATTCGTCCCATTCCTGAGTCAATCTTGAGGTGAACCGATAAGTCAGCTAGATCAGCACCAGTAGCTAAGAGTTCTTGAATCCACTCCAGTCCAGCTACCGTCAAGGTGATATCGTATTCTTTAGCTAGGGAAACAGCTTCTAGCTCAGAAACTCCTAAGATAAGGATTTTCTTGCTGAGTCCAGCCTGACGAAGTTCGATGGCTTCATCAATATTGGAAACACAAAATCCATCAACATCGTCCTGAATCGCCATCGCAACGGCAATAGCTCCATGACCATAAGCATTGGCCTTGACCACTGCCCACTTGAGCGTTCCTTCAGGGATATGAGCTCCCATTCGCTGAATATTTTGTCGAATAGCTCCCAGATATATCAGAGCCTTGGTTGGTCTATGTGGACTAGCTTTCATGATTTTCCTCCAAAATGACACTGGCTGTCACAAACTGATCTGTATGGCTGATAGATAGCCAAATCTTTCCTGAAAATGGTGCCTGACTAAAATAAGGAGCCCCTCGTTCATTGTTCAAAACTTCCAAATCCTGAAAGGTCAGTTTGCCAATACCAGTTCCCATAGCCTTGGAAAAGGCCTCCTTAGCCGACCAACGGCCTGCCAAGTATTCGATCTGTCTACGCCCTTTGAGACTGGTAAAGCGCTCCAATTCTTTAGGGGTCAGCACGCGCTTAGCAAAGCCCTCACGTCGTGTAACTGCGTTTTCTATCGAAGCCAATTCTTCGATGTCAATTCCGTGTCCAACTATCATACTCATAAAAGGAGCTGAGATTCCCCCAACTCCATCCTTTTCACTTATTTTGTTAAGGTAGTATAAATTTCTTCTACCAAGGCTACTGTATTTTCCCAACCTAGACAAGGGTCAGTTATAGAGCAACCAAAGACCTCTGGTTGATTTTGGCGACCATCTGCTAGGTAAGATTCGATCATAAAGCCTCGAACCGTCTTTTTAATCTTTTCATTCCAATCACGATTCAGCAAGGCTTGGCGAACAATGCGAATTTGTTCCATATACTGCTTGCCAGAATTGTCATGATTGGTATCGATGATAATGAAGGGATTTTCAAGTCCCATGGTCTCATAGCGATTGATGGCATTTAAGAGGGGTTCATAGTAGAAATTGGGTTCATTTTTACCATATTCGTTCATGGCACCACGAAGGATAACGTGGGCCAAAGGATTTCCTGAAGTTTCCACCTCTTGGCCATGGTAAAGGAAGGTTTGCTTGTTTTGAGCCGCATAGATGGCATTAAACATGACCCCAAGGTTCCCAGATGTTGGATTTTTCATCCCAACCGGAGCATCAATACCAGACGCTACAAAGCGGTGTTCTTGGTCTTCCACTGAACGAGCCCCTACAGCATGGTAGCTGACCAGGTCATCAACCAAAACGAGATTTGATGGATAAAGCATCTCATCAGCTGTCGTCAAGCCCGTCTCCGTAATCACACGGTAGTGCAGCTGACGAACAGCCTGCAAGCCATTGATGAGACTAGGCGCTTCGCTGGTATTTGGTTGATGGATCATGCCCTTATAGCCATCTCCATTAGTACGAGGTTTAGCCGTATAGACACGCATCACGATAAAGATTTTATCCGCAACTTTTTTCTGCAAGTCGGCTAAGCGACGAGCATATTCGAGCACGGCTTCTTCATTGTCAGAAGAACAAGGCCCCATCACCAAAAGGATTCGGTCGTCCTCACCCGAGATAATGGCTGCCAACTCTCTATCGCGGGCTTCTTTCTTTCGCAAGGCTTCAGGTGACAACTGGGTCGCAGCCTTGATTGCTTCAATATCAATTTCTTGACCTTTTTCGATAAATGCCATCTTACTCTCCTAGCGTTTGGTAAATTTCGCGAACAAGTGCTTCAGTATTGTTCCAGCCGAGACACGGATCTGTAATGGACTTACCAAAAACTTCTGGTTCATTTTGACGTCCATCTTCTAGATAGGACTCAATCATAAAACCACGAACATATTTTTTGATTTTCTCATTCCAGTCACGGTTAATCAAGGTCTGACGAACGATACGGATTTGATCCATGTATTGCTTGCCTGAATTGTCATGATTGGTATCGATGATGATAAAGGGATTTTCCAAGCCCATCTTTTCATACTGATCAATGGTATCCATCAAATTGTCATAGTAGTAGTTGGGAATATTTTTCCCGTATTCATTCAAGGCGCCACGAAGAATGGCGTGGGACAATGGATTCCCAGTTGTTTCCACCTCTTTACCGAGGAAAAGGAAACTCTGTTTATTTTGCGCTGCGTAAATCCCGTTAAACATGACATTGAGATTTCCAGATGTTGGATTTTTAAATCCTGTTGAAAAATCTGCTCCACTCGCTACAAAACGGTGCTGTTGATCCTCTACAGAACGAGCTCCAACAGCCATATAAGAAATCAAATCATCCACCAGCGGAAGATTTTCAGGATAAAGCATCTCATCAGCTGTTGTCATTCCCGTCTCGGTAATCACACGGTAGTGGAGCTGACGAACGGCCTTGATCCCATTGATCAAGCTAGGAGCTTCTGTCGCATTTGGTTGATGAATCAAGCCCTTATAGCCATCCCCATTGGTACGAGGTTTAGCCGTATAGACACGCATGACCATAAAAATACGGTCTTTGACCTCTTCTTGCAAAGCAGATAGACGCTTGGCATACTCGAGAACCGCCTCTTCGTTATCAGATGAACATGGTCCAATCACCAAGAGAATACGCTGGTCTTCCCCACGGATGATGGCTTCCAATTCCTGGTCACGTTGATTTTTTCTCGCAAGAGCCGCTCCTTCTAATTTAGACAAGGCGCGAACTTCTTCAATGTTAATTTTAGGACTTTTAGCTTTAAATACCATGATTCATCTCCTTATAAAGCAAACGGACACCAAGCAAAAAATGATTTTCACCAGGTATCCGCCTGTATCTTATCTCATATTATTGTCTCTTACCATGACAGTTCTTGAATTTCTTACCTGATCCACATGGGCATTGGTCGTTTCGTCCGATTTGGCTCAAGTCCAAATCTTCAGGAAGGCTTGCCTGTTGCGCTGCGATATTACGAGTCGCAGTTGTACTGATATTGTGTTCAGTTTGCGGACGTTCTTGTTCATGGATTTGTGCTTTCATCATCAAACGGGTCACATCGAATTCAATCGATCCAATCATGTCGTTAAACATGCGGAAACCTTCTGCTTGATATTCTACAACAGGGTTGTTTTGGGCATATCCACGAAGACCAACAGCATTTCGCAGCTGGTCAAGAGCATCGATATGGTCTGTCCACTTGTTGTCTACAACACGTAGAATCAAGACTTTTTGGAATTCTTTCACTGCATCTTCGTCACGAAGCTTAGCAACTTGGCTGTCATAGACTTTCAAGGCACGTTGGAAAAGTTCATCTTTGATAGCTTGGTCTGACAGACCTGCAAGGTCTGAACGGCTAATTGAATCTTCTGGAAGCAAGTTATACTTAGCGAAGTTCAGGATTGCTTCCAATTTTTCATCTTCCTTAGAACGTGCATGTGCATCCACGATACGTCCAATGGTACGACGAATCATAGCATGGATTTCTGGTGCCAAGTCACGATCTGCAGTAATGACATCATAGCGTTGCGCATAGATAATCTCACGTTGTTCACGCATAACATCATCGTATTGAAGGACTTGTTTACGAGTGTCGTAGTTGTTTCCTTCGACACGTTTTTGAGCTGCTTCAACTTGACGCGTTAACATGCGAGATTCGATGGCTTCATCAGACATGTTGAGTCGTTCAAAGACACCTTTCAAACGTTCTGAACCGAAACGTTTCATCAAATCATCTTCAAGAGACAAGTAGAATTGTGACTCACCTGGGTCTCCTTGACGCCCTGAACGTCCACGAAGCTGGTTATCAATACGGCGACTTTCGTGGCGTTCTGTACCAATGACGCAAAGTCCACCAAGTTCACGAACCCCTTCACCAAGCTTGATGTCGGTACCACGACCGGCCATGTTGGTTGCGATGGTAACTGCGCCACGTTGACCAGCGTTCATGATGATTTGCGCTTCTCTGTAGTGGTTCTTCGCATTCAAGACCTCGTGAGGAACACCTGCTGCTACCAATTTCTTAGAAAGGAAATCACTCGTTTCAACGGCAACTGTACCTACCAAGACCGGCTGACCTTTTTGGTAACGAGCTTTTACATCTTCAACTACAGCCTTAAATTTCGCATCAAGACTTGCATAGAGAAGGTCTGAGTGGTCGATACGTTGAATTGGACGGTTAGTTGGGATTGGGATAACACGAATGTTGTAAATTTCGCGGAATTCTTCTTCTTCTGTTTTACCAGTACCTGTCATACCTGCCAATTTCTTATACATACGGAAGAGGTTTTGGTAGGTAATAGAAGCTGAAGTCTTAGTTTCATCTTGGATTGGCACACCTTCTTTTGCTTCAATCGCTTGGTGCAAACCATCAGAGTAACGACGACCTTCCATAGTACGACCTGTAAATTGGTCGACAATCAAGATTTCCTGCTCTTCACTAACCACATAGTCGATATCGAGAATCATGATATAGTTGGCACGGAGGGCATTGTCGATAAAGTGAGTAAGAGCCACATTTTCAATGTCGTAGAGATTTTCTAGTTTGAAGTAGCTTTCAGCCTTGTCAATACCAGAATCTGACAAACCGATCGTCTTAGACTGAACGTCAATGATATAGTCATCCTTGTCCAAGGACTTCACGAAGTGGTCCGCCATATGGTAGAGTTGGCTTGTTTCAACTGCGTTGGCACCTGAAACAATCAATGGTGTACGAGCTTCGTCGATCAAAATCGAGTCAACCTCATCGACCAAGGCATAGTTTAGTGGACGTTGCACCATGTTTTCTGCACGAACGACCATGTTATCACGAAGGTAGTCGAAACCAATCTCTGAGTTGGTTGAGTAGGTAATATCGCAAAGGTATGCCTCTTTTTTCTCCATTGGAGATTTGGCAGCCAAGTTAATCCCTACTGATAGACCGAGCCATGAGTACAATTCACCCATTTCAGTCGCGTCACGTTCTGTTAGGTATTCGTTGACTGTAACTACGTGAACTCCTTTACCTGCAAGGGCATTGAGGTACACTGGCATAGTCGCTGTCAAGGTCTTCCCTTCACCCGTACGCATCTCTGGAACGTCACCATGGTGAAGAACAATCCCACCCATAACCTGAACCTTATAAGGGAAAAGCCCAAGGACACGTTTTGCAGCTTCACGAACTACCGCAAAAGCCTCATATAGCAATGAATCAAGTGATTCACCCTTATTGTATCGCTCTTTAAATTCGTCAGTTTTCGCTTTTAGTTCTTCGTCTGACATTGCAGCCATTTGGCTCTCATAGTTAAGAACCTTATCAGCCATCTTTTCCAGACGACGAAGTTCTCCTTTATCATTTTCAATAATCGTTTTTAAAATATTAGCCATGATTTTCCTTACTTTTTATTCTGAATATTTTAGAATGTTCTTTTAATTTTAGCATATTTACCATTATTTTTCAAGAAAGAATCCTTAATTTACAACGGAAAAGGCCAGCTGAAATTCAGCTTTTTTTGCATCAATCTTCTGTGGCTACCTTTTTGTTTTTTGTTCGAGATGCATGCTTGATGATCCAAGCACAACTTGGACTTAGTTCCTCCTTTTGCCAAGTTTGAAGAATCCTTTCAAACTTATCAGGGTCTTCCTTGTACAAATCATTTAGATTATTGGCTACACTTTTTTGAATGGACTTGTCTCTATCATCCTTTAGATTGGTCAGAATAGTGGTAAAATCCTCAAAATAATCCAATACCACGGTTTGTCTCTTAGCCCAAGGCAGACGGATACGCATGCACTCGCTAGCAAGTCTACGAACGCGCAAATTTTCATCCCGACTCCATTCTAACAGCAAAGCCATTGTATCCTTAGGATAGCGAGCCAGCAAAGGTCTCATGGAAAATTCTCCCGTAAAGCGCTTGGTTAGTTCCTTACTAAAGGCCGCGCTCAATTCAAATTCCTTGTCTCCATATAGCTCTACATATTTGCCGATTGGCCAAAGCCAATAACCTTCTGAAAACATGCCTAAACCACCCTCTAGCTCAGGACCTAAAATTTTCTCAAAAACCTTGAGAGAGTCCTGATAAGATAGGGGAAGGCAATCCTTGATACTTTTAGCCAAGAGTTCTTGACGCTGGCTAAACTCCAACTCTTCCAAGTCTTTTTCTACCAACAACCTAAACTTTTGTCCATCAAATGTAGGGGACGCTTCTTTCAACCGTCGGCTCAAATCCCTAGCATAAGCCAAGTCATAATAATCTTTTACTTTTTTAGCCATTTTTAAATTCCTTAATCTTCTGTTTACGGAACTTATTATATCATACAGATCGCCCGTCAACAAAATCATTTTCAATTCTCAAACTATTTTGTCAAGAAAGTAAAAAGGACTAGAAGCTCGTCTAGTCCACCAATTTTTAATGTTTAATTTCCCAAAAATGCTGGTAATAAGCCAAAGTACAAAAAGAGATTGATCCAGAAGGCCAAGCAAAAGAAGATGCCAAAGATGAGAAGACTGATTTTTTTAATCAGCACGGAGTATAGGATGGATAAAACTCCAAAAACCACAAAGAGTTTTTTCATAACGAAATAATATACTGAAACTCCTCCTATTTGCAAATCCCAAGGAAGGAAAAACATGAGGAACCAGAGAAGGCAAATCGTAAGGATATATCTCTTGTAGTGCGCTTCAAGAAAGGCTTTTGTTTTCTCCATAGCAAACCTCCATTTGAGTCACTGTCTCTTCCCTTTTATTATACCAAAAAAACCTGGAAAAGACTTTCCAGGTTTGAGTTTAAAATCACTAGTCATACTAGAGAAACTCCTTTATTCATAGGCTGATTCACTTTATTGACTTGATGAAGATGTTCCAAAATCGACCTTAGGAACTGTCTTGGCTTCTTCTGTTTCTTTAAAGGTTTCAGCTTCTTTAAAGTTCATCATATTCGCAAAAAGCACGGTTGGAAAACTTCTCAACTTTTGATTGTACTCGGCTGCGACTTTATTATAATCCTTGCGTGCTACAAAGATACGATTTTCACTGCCTGAAAGTTCGACCATTAGTTGCTCAACATTTTGATTACTCTTGAGTTCTGGATAATTCTCCGTCAAGGAAATCAAGCGGGAAAGAGCAGAGCTCAACTCTCCCTGAGCTTTTTGGTTTTCTTCCGAAGTTACTGAGCTACTACCGATTTTAGCTCTAGCATCCGCAATCTTGGTAAAGACTTCGGTTTCATGATTCATTTGTCCTTTAACGGACTCCACCAAGTTACCAATCAAGTCCGAACGACGTTGGAGGGCTGTCGAGACATCAGCCTGAGCCTGCTCCACTTTAGTCTGTTCACCAACCAGACCATTATAGGTCGTCACTGCGGAACAACTTCCCAGAACTAGTAGTCCAAAGAAAATCACCACTATTGAGAGAATTACTTTATTTTGTTTCATATCAAAACCTTAACACTTTCTTTTATTAACTTTTCTGAGAAAATACTCAGATTTTAAATCAATTTCCCAAACTTTGTTTTTATTTTTAATTAAGGAGTGAACTCTTGCAAAGGAGTCACCTTACTGTATGGAAAAATCGGTTTGTGCAATATATGATCACTCACCAGTCATCAGACGAACCGCCACCATCAAAGCCACCGCCGTCCCAGCCACCAGATGAGTCGGAGCCTGAGTCAGACCAAGAGGAGCCCGAATCAGACCAAGAGGAACCTGAGTCTGATGAGTCACCGCCCCACCAGCCACCGCCAGAATCATCTCCACGTGAACCACGACCACCAAATAGAAATCCGATAATCATCACGATGAAGTAAATGAGAACTCCAAATACGATAACTCCGTCACTTGAACTGCTTTTTCGATGACGTCTCGAAGAACTGCTCTCACCAGCATACCTTTCAAGTTCCCTTAAGCGACTAGAGTTGGTAGTATAGTCGTAACTACTTTTAGAACTTGAAGCAGTCGTACTCGATCCACTATAGAACATGTAGTTGAGATTATTGACTATTGAGAGAACACCCTTGTTATAGTCACCATTTTTAAAGTAAGGACGTGCTGTTGTCAAGAACCTGTGAGTCTGATAGTCTGTGATTTTACTGGACACATTATTACTGGTTTCAATCCGTGATTTCCTATCTTGAACTGCTACCACAATCAAGACACCGTGATTGTCTCCCGAGTAGCCAATCTTCCATGCTCTAGCTGTTTCATTGGCGACTGTTTCAATTGTTTCTCCATCTAGGCTTTTTACAACATAAACGCCCATTTGGAATTTTTCTGCTTTTTTACTATTGACATTATTCAATTCCCGAATCTGACTTATAGTCTCATCCGTTAAATAATGATCCGGGTCATAAATTCCGTACTCAGGTTTTTCAGGTGCTGTGAATGCTGACAAGAATAGAAAGACCATCAGCAACCCAAGCAAGCGAACCAACAAACTATGTTTAAATAATCTGCTTTTTTTCATAATAACCTCCCTGATAAAGGAAAATTGATTTAAGGAATTATAGCATTTTGATTTTTACAAAGAAAGTGCATTTTCATTACAAATAGATTACAAAAGATAGGAGAATGATTGAAATTTGATGACAGATTCTCCTCCAATTTGATAGGTTCTTTTCTCCCCTCTTAGATAGAAAAAAGAAGACTATGAAGTCTTCTTTTAGTTTGTTTTTGTAGAAAAATAAGTAAGGCTTACTTGCGTTTTCTTGCGATCAAATGAATCGGGGTTCCTTCAAAGACAAAGGCCTTGCGGATTTGATTTTCCAAGAAACGCAAGTAAGAGAAGTGCATGAGTTCTTCTTCGTTGACAAAGATGACAAAGGTTGGTGGCTTGGTTGCCACTTGGGTTGCGTAGAAAATCTTGAGGCGTTTCCCTTTGTCTGTCGGTGTTGGATTGATAGCAATGGCATCCATAATCACATCGTTCAAGACTGCTGATGGAATCCGAGTGTTTTGGCTTTCACTGATTTGCTTGATCATCTCAGGCAGTTTATGGAGACGTTGCTTGGTCAAAGCTGATACAAAGACAATCGGTGCATAAGGCAGATATTGGAACTGCTCACGGATATCCTCTTCCCATTTTTTCATGGTGTGATTATCTTTTTCAAGAGTATCCCACTTGTTGACCACGATGATCATCCCTTTACCGGCTTCATGGGCAAAACCTGCAATACGCTTGTCGTACTCACGGATACCTTCTTCGGCATTAAGGACCATCAAGACCACGTCAGAACGGTCAATGGCACGCATGGCACGCATGACAGAATATTTCTCTGTATTTTCATAGACCTTACCAGACTTACGCATACCAGCTGTATCAATCATGGTAAACTCTTGTCCATCAGCATCTGTAAAGTGGGTATCAATGGCATCGCGCGTTGTTCCAGCTACTGGACTAGCAATCACACGGTCCTCTCCTAAAATGGCGTTGATCAAACTTGATTTCCCAACGTTTGGACGACCAATTAAGCTAAATTTAATCACGTCTGGATTTTCTTCTTCGACTTCATGTGGTAGATTATCCACGATGGCATCCAGCACATCACCCGTACCGATACCGTGGACAGATGAAATTGGCAATGGTTCACCCAAACCTAGCGCATAGAAATCAAAGATATCATTTCGCATCTCAGGATTGTCAACCTTGTTAACGGCAAGGATAACAGGTTTATGGGTCTTATAAAGTTTACGAGCTACGTACTCATCTGCATCTGTGATTCCTTCTTTCCCAGACACCACAAAAACAATGACATCAGCTTCTTCCATAGCGATTTCCGCCTGGTGCTTGATTTGCTCCATGAAGGGAGCATCGACGTCGTCAATCCCTCCCGTATCAATCATACTAAAAGAACGGTTGAGCCACTCACCCGTTGCATAGATACGGTCACGTGTCACGCCCTCGACATCTTCTACGATTGAGATCCGTTCACCAGCGATCCGATTAAATAGGGTTGATTTCCCAACATTGGGACGTCCCACAATGGCAATAGTTGGTAAGGCCATGTTTTCTCACTTTCTACAATAACTTTTTCTGTTCTAGATTTTTCCGAGTTGAACTAGGTTCGGCTTGACCAAACTGCTCAGCCAAACGCTGACTCCAAGAGGTCGTCGCACGCGCACCAGCATAGTCTGCCTGTACTTTGTCATAGTCCAAAATCGCCGCTACTGGCTGTTCTTGGTATTCTTCTTCAAATACCACTTGGTTCAAAGGCAGTCTTGGTTTGACGTCATGTTGTTGATCTGGCACGCCAAGGGCAATCCCAAAAACAGGGTAGGTATAGTCAGGCAAGTTAAAAAGCTCTGCCACTTCTTCTGACTTGTAACGGACCAAACCGATAATCACACCACCATATCCCAGACTCTCTGCTGCAAGCAAGGTATTTTGCCCCGCAAGCGCCGCGTCCACAGACGTGATAAGGAGACCTTCCACCCCTTGAGGTTGGAAACTGTCCGTATGAAGGCTTGCTCCCTTTTCCGCTCGATTCAAGTCACCGACAAAAAGCAAAAAGGCTGCTGACTGGCGAATGGCTTCCTGAGGAACTAATTCATAAAGAGCATCTTTCTTCTCTTGACTGCGCACAAGAATCACAGAGTAGGATTGGAAATTTTTCCAAGACGACGCCATTTGTCCAGCAGTCAAAATCTCTTCCAAGTCTGCCTGAGGAATTTCTTGCTCCTGAAAGCGACGAACTGAAGTATGAGCTTTCATCAGTTTAATGGTTTCTGTCATCTGCGATTCTCTCCTTCTAGTCTTGTCTCCTCAGCCAAATAACGGATTCGTTCCATGACTCGTCTAGCTTCCCAAGTCTCATCATTTCCATTCTTTCCTTTGGCAAAATGTTTTTCCAAATCTTGGAAATTAAAGTTGGAAGTAAAGAAGGTCGGCAAATCTTCCTGCATGCGGTACTGGAGAATAACTTGGAGAATCTCATCACGTACCCAAGGAGTCGACTGCTCTGCACCAATATCATCCAAGACCAGGACTTCTGCTAACTTGATGTCATCCACCAAGGTCTTCACAGAACCTTCACCGATGGCATTTTTCACATCAATGACAAAACTTGGATAATGAAGAATCGTCGTTGATGCCCCACGTTTTTCAGATAGGTCGTGAGCTAAAGCTGCCATCATGAAACTCTTACCAACACCAAAATCTCCGTAAAGATAGAGGCCTTTTCGGATGCTTGGGTAAAGGTCAACAAAGGAATAGAGTCTCTCAAAAATTGGCAAGCGTCCTAGATCATCCAGGTCAATCTGAGCCAACTTCGCTTTCTTGAGACTTGCTGGTAGATTGATCAACTTGAGACGATTCTTAATCGCAGCCTCTTTTTCCGCTGCGATTAGTTCTGGTGTTTCTTCATAAGACACATCCGCATATCCGTGATTCATAACCAAGATGGGCTTGTAGCCACGCGCAATATAGTCTGTATCTCCTCGGAGGAACTTATCTCTCTCAGTGATGTATTGGTTAAACTTTGAAATACTACGGTTCAACTCCTCCTGACTGAGAGATTCTTTCTGGATAAAGGCTGCAACATCAGGGTCTTTTACAATCTGCTGGACCAAGTCCTGGTATTGAAATCGGCTTGGTTGACGTTTGAGTACGTCTCCGACACTTTCCATCTAGTCTCCTCCTTCTTCTAATCGGGCTAACATTTCTTGTTTTTTACGTTCTAGTTCCAGACGAGTTTCCTCACTGGTTTGATTCTTGTATTCTGGATTGCTCCACTTGGGAACATTTGTCTTAGTTGAGCTGGCCTTGTTCTTCTGCTCTTCTTGCCCTTTTTGCTGGTGCTCTCGGATCCGAAGCACGGCTTCCTCTGCTGTCCGAATCTTGCGATAGGCATAGTCGTTTGCGACCTTCATGGCATATCTTTCATTGACATTAGCCGAATCAACCTTGTTAAAGGTTAAAAGCAAGACGATATTGATGACTTCGTCCAACAAGCCTAAAGACGCCATCTGGTGAAGGAGTTCTCGCTCACTTTGGGTGATGTTCCCCTTACGCGTTTGCTTGATTTCCGCTAAAAATTCCAGGGGAGTTTTATTTTTGGCTTCCCTGATAATGGTCATTTCTTTGGGGCTAAAGTCAGAAGTAGCTGGTTTTTGTGCAATCTTTTCACGCATGCGTTTGACTGAAATAACCTGAGCCACTGTAGTCGCCTTGGCTAATTGATAGGTTTCAAACCAGGTCCATTTTTTTTCATCTGCGATGGCAAACAATTCCAAAACATCCGCCTGCTCGTCTTCAAAACGCAAGCCATCTCGAGCCATCAGGCGCTGAAAATGCTCTAAATCAAAATCATTTTTCATCTTTATTTTAGACTCGGTTGGAGTCACTTCTTCGGTCAGGTTTGGAAATACTTGGCTCAAAGAAACAGAGAGTGCTTCTCCCTCACTTGGAGCCTGCTTCATCGCAGAAACAGCTGTATCCCCAATCTTTTTCTCCAATAGTCTACTATAGACAGAATGACTTAAAAAATCCTGACTGGAAAGGGGAGAATGAAGCTGCAATTCATAGACCTCCCCCTTCTGATAAAGGGTCAACAAATCCAAAGCAGATAAAATTTTAAAGGATTGGAGCAAGGTAGGCATGCCAAAGTTTAAGTGGTTGAGGATATGGGAAAAGAGATGTTCCTTTTGCCCACCATCCCAAAAGGTAATGGCATATAGATAAAGGCTCAGTGCCTCCTGACCGATAATCGGGAGGTAGCACTGCACCATAGAAGAGGTATCTTGCGACACCCGATTATTCTTTAGAAAAGAAAAACGGTCATTTGGTTTCATCTATTTTTCCTTTTTCTTTTTTGAGGACTGGGTGATCTGCTGGAGCAGACTCTCCAACTCACTCACATCCTTAAAACTACGGTAAACACTGGCAAAACGAACATAGGTAATCTCATCCAGCTCTGCCAATTCTTCCATGACTAAAGACCCAATATATTCACTTTGGATCTCATTCTCACTGCGACTACGGAGTTTTTGTTCGATGCGATTGACCACCATGTTGATTTCATCACTTGACACAGGACGCTTCTGGGCTGAGCGGATAATCCCATTAAAGATTTTATCTCTCGAAAACTGCTCTCGCGTACCGTCTTTCTTGACGACAACCAGCGTTCTTTCTTCTACTCGTTCATAGGTTGTAAAACGATGCTGACACTCGTCGCACTCACGTCTTCGACGGATAGTATTTCCTTCTTCGGCTTGTCGACTATCAACAACACTAGACTTGGTAGCCCCACATTTTGGACAACGCATGCATTTCCCTCCTTGTCGTTTTCTTTTCATTATACCATTTTTTGAGCAATTCCCAAAACAATTCTTATTTTTACTTGACAAGTTTTTTGTTTTATTGTATTATTTAATTAGAACAACAAAGACAAAGAAAGGAGACTATGATGTCCTGGTCATTTGATAATACAAAACCGATTTATTTACAGATTATGGAAAAAATCAAATTACAGATTGTTTCCCATGAACTGGAACCCAACCAACAGCTCCCTACCGTGAGAGATTTGGCGAGCGAGGCTGGGGTCAATCCCAATACCATCCAGCGCGCCTTGTCTGACCTTGAACGTGAAGGATTTGTATACAGCAAGCGGACAACTGGTCGTTTTGTCACCGAGGATTTGGACCTCATCGTTCAGTCCCGCAAACAACTTTCTGAGGAGCAACTGCAACACTTTGTCTCTTGCATGCTTCAATTTGGCTACCAAAAAGAAGAACTGCCAAATGTATTAAGCGACTATATTAAAGGAGTTTAAGACTATGACACTACTAGCACTTGAAAATGTAACAAAATCATATGGAGCAACTGCGGCACTTGACAATATCTCACTAGAGATCTCAGCCGGAAAGATTGTCGGGCTCCTTGGACCAAACGGATCCGGAAAAACAACCTTGATCAAACTGATCAATGGCCTCCTTCAGCCAAATAAAGGACGTGTCCTCATTAACGGACAGGATCCAAGTCCTGCTACCAAGGCGATCGTCTCCTATCTGCCTGACACGACTTATCTCAATGAAGAGATGAAGGTCAAGGATGCTCTAACCTATTTTAAAACCTTCTATCAGGATTTCAATCTCGAAAGGGCCCAACACCTTTTAGCTGATCTCGGTATTGATGAAAACAGTCGCCTCAAGAAACTATCAAAAGGGAACAAGGAAAAGGTCCAACTCATCTTGGTTATGAGTCGTGAAGCTCGCCTCTACGTTCTCGACGAACCAATCGGAGGTGTGGATCCGGCTGCCCGTGACTATATCCTCAATACCATCATCAACAACTACTCACCAACCTCTACGGTGCTGATTTCAACCCACTTGATTTCAGATATTGAGCCAATCTTGGATGAGATCATCTTCCTCAAAGACGGAAAAGTCGTCCGCCAAGGAAATGTTGATGATATTCGTTACGAGTCAGGTGAATCAATTGACCAGCTCTTCCGCCAGGAATTTAAAGCCTAAGCAAAGGAGATTATTATGTTTTGGAATCTAGTTCGTTATGAATTTAAAAATGTCAATAAATGGTATCTGGCACTCTACGGTGCTGTACTTGCAATTTCAGTTTTGATTGGAGCTTTTATTAGCAGTCTTAGCCAGAGTTACAATCCTAACAATGCTGCTTATTTCATCTTCTTTTTAGTACTAGTCTTTGGAGGACTCAGCGTCACTCTTTGGATTGCAACAATCTTTTTAATCATCCGAAGATTCAAGGGAAGTGTTTATGACCGCCAAGGGTACTTGACCTTGACCTTGCCTGTCTCCGAGCACCAAATCATCACCGCAAAACTTTTAGGTGGTCTTGTCTGGTCCATCTTAGGCTATATCGTCTTTATCTTGAGTATATTGATTATCATCTTCTTAACACCAATTGAAAAAGACTTCACTGCCCTCTACAACTTCATTTCCCCTTATCTCAGCTACGGCTGGCTGTATGCCCTATCACTATTTGTCGGGTCAATCGCATGGATTTTATCCATTTACCTCTCCATCTCTATCGGACAACTCTTTAATGAGTATCGAACAGCTATGGGGATTCTAGCCTATATCGTCATTGCCATCGTCATTGGTTATGTTTCTCTCTTTTTCCGAATTGAAAATAACTTTAACATGATGATTGGTACAGAAATTCTGCGCGATCTCTTTTTATCAGCTATCTACTATCTCGGTACCTACTATATCTTGAAAAACAAGGTTAATTTGCAATAATCTCATAGTCTAGCGACAATAACTCGCTAGGTTTTTTTATCATCTTTAACATAATGTAAATAAAATGCGTAAACAAAAAATAACGAATTTGTTATAGCAAAATCTATTACACCACTAAACTAAATATATTCTTATAGATCAATTTACTAAGTATGAGAACGATATTCCAACATACTTGAGGTCTTATTAAAATTACCCCCTATAACTATAATAAAGTTTTTACACAAAATTATTGACACAATTGACAATGTTTTTAATCTATATAAGCTTCTTTTATGATACAATAGAGTTATTAAAAATAAATAACTTTTAGGAGCCCCATATGAAACAAAGAAATAGATTACTATTTTTAGTCTTATTATTTATTAGTCTTTTCTTAGGAGCTTGTTCCCAAAATTCAGCTCAAACAGAAATAACAGGCAAAGGAATCGTTGAATTAATAAACGAAAGCAGAGAGAGAGTATTCTTCGTCGCTAACGCCTCTAGTGATACAATTTCAAAAGATGATAAAATAACGTATATATATTTCACGAAAAATGGCAACGTTACATCCTATGCTATTGGTAAAGAACCTGAAAATACAAAAGATTCTAGTGAAGAACAAGTTGAAATTACACTTAAAGACATAACAAATAAAAGTATTGATGAAATAAAAAAATTATCGGAAAAAAACTTCTATGATAAGAAAGAATTTGATATTGTTAAGGGAACTATAGAAACTGATCCTTCCGGTAATAGAACAGTTGCAGAAAAATTAGAATTTACAAATAAAGACAAGGAAAAGGCTGAATTCCTTTCAAAGTCACTTATTTATGGACAAATTTATAATCAATTCTATGCTGGCTACTCATTGGAAAAATCCTATCTTATAACAGAAATTCCTACTAAAAAGTCTTCAGTTCCTTTTGATAAAGTTGGTGGAAAAAATATTATTGAAAATAGTGGCTTGTAATCTAATAGTACCTAAAACAGACATATACATATCACCAAATTAAGTTCAAACTAACCAACTGTCAATACTTCATACATTACCCAGTAATTGCTCTCTAATCAAAAATACATTATCTCATCAATTCAACTTTTTAGAGACTCATCACATCTTGAGAAACAAGGTTAACTTGCAATAAGTTAAAGGTCTAGCGACTCTGTATCGCTAGACCTTTTTTTAGATATTTTGTACTCGTGGTGCTAGTTAATTTCAAAATATCTTAAATTATAAGCTAATACGATTTGTTCTATCCTCAATTGCAATCCTGTTTTTCCTCTAGCTGGTGTTTTCCCATATCGAAAAGCGTACAAAGTTCTGAAAAACGTGTCTCAATAGTCTTTCTCATAGCCATTAGTTTCCAATGATTATGTTGCTCAGCCCCCGCCATATTTTGACGTAAGGGAATCCAAAGATGATAACTTTTTTGCTCCAAATGATCTCTAAGCTCACGACTAAGATAGCTTAAATCAGCCAAAATGTAAGAGTGATGGCAGTTTTCCAATAAGTCCTCAACGGCTCTAATATCATGAACAGAGGCTGATGTCACAACGTAGTTTAGAATATAGCCTGATAGGGTGACCAGCATATAAACTTTAAACCCATAGAACCATAGATTCAGAGATTGGTCTGAAACTTTAGATAGACAAATATTGCGACGATGTTTGAAAGGTTCAGGGCAATAATCACGATACAGCTGATAACAAAGTTTTGATAATTGTTTGATATTCCATTGTAAGTGATGGAATTTAGCGGTATACTGTAAGTGGCTCATTTGGACGTCCTCTCTGTTTGTTTGGTCACTTACAGTATAGTCCTTTTAGGCTTTTTATGGTATTCTGAAATTAACTAGCACCACGGGTAATAATGTTTTTATAGATATACCTATGAGACTTATGGCACTTGGGTTAGTTAGAGAAACAACTAATAAATCTTTAAACAAGTATATTGGAAACGGTATGTTTGCAGTAACCACAGCTACAATGGAGAGAGCAAAGTCAAATTCTAGAACTTTTGATATTACTGAATTCGGTAGAGTTTTAATAGATATTTTAAATTAGTGATTAGATTAAAACGCCATAGAAAGAAACACAAATGAGGACCGCAGACTACAGTGTGATAGGCGGTGTTTGAAAGTATTTCAGTATATCTATCTGTTCAGCTTATAAATTTTCCCTCCCCCAGTCATTTAAGCCCATCATGAGTCTTAGAAGCTCTTGTCCTTTTGGACTGAGTGAATACTGGGTGTGCAGTGGCCAAGTGTTAAAGTCTTCTTTGATGATGAGATTCTGTTTGATAAGATCATCTAAGGAGCGAGTTAACATTGTTTTTGTAATCCCCTTAACATCCCGTTTTAATTGATTAAAACGGGCGGGTTGTTTTTGGGAAATAATCCAGAAAATTTGTAGTTTCCACTTTCCTGATAGACTATCCATGACCCTGGTCAAACCACAATTCCAGTTTTCTTTCGTCTGCATAAATTTCCTCTCAATGGTAGTCACAAAAAAGTGACTACTGTTTTTCTTTATTTGGATCTATTATAATAAAACTATCTTGAAAATACAAAAGGGGGAATAAATACTATGGAAAGTATTTTAAATTTTTTAGACGGACGCAGGTCTGTCAGGCAGTTTGATACCCAAGCAGACTTGGGAAAGGGTGTGATTACTGATATACTGAAACATGCCAGCTACGCCCCATCTGGGAATAATTTTCAACCTTGGCAGGTTGTGGTTGTCAGCAATAAAGAAAAGCAAACACATCTAGCTGAGTTTGCGGCGGGACAGCTGCAAGTCAAGGAAGCTTCTGCGGTTCTTTTGCTATTTGGTGACAAGACGGCCTATGATTTGGATTGGTGGCAACATTTCCATCTGGAAAAAGGAGCAGCTACTAAAGAGGCAATTCCTGAGCGAATCAGGCGAATGGAAGCATATTTTAGTCTGCATCCAGAAGATAAGGGAATAGAAGGACTTCGACTGGATGTTGGTTTATTTGCCATGAATCTCATGCATGTCATACGGGCTTATGGCTATGACAGTGTCCCTATGCGGGGAGCTGATTTCACAGCGATAAAGACCTATCTAGAGGTTCCAGAGGATTGGGAGCCGATTTTAATGTTGCCGATAGGAAAAGCCTTGAAGGCCGGTCATCCACATGCTAGGCGCTCTGTCGAAGAATTTGTCAGGTTTATTGACTAAATGCCCATATAGAAAACGAGGGACACCTTTCCCTCGTTTTGTGGTATAATAGTAGAAAGACAAGATTGGAACGAAGATGAGAATCGCAGACTACAGTGTGACGCGTACTATTTTGGAGCGTCACGGCTTTACTTTTAATAAATCTTTTGGTCACAACTTTTTGACTGATACTAATATTTTACAGAAAATTATGGACACGGTTGAGATTGATCAAAATGTCAATGTCATTGAGATTGGGCCTGGATCGGGGCACTAACAGAATTTCTGGCGGAAAATACTGCTGAGGTCATAGCCTTTGAGATTGACGACCGGCTAGTGCCGATTTTGGCGGATACGCTGCGTGATTTTGACGATGTAGCCGTGATTAATGAAGATATCCTCCAGTCGGATTTGCAGACGCGTATTAAAAATTTCAAAAATTCTGACCTTCCCATCAAGGTGGTGGCCAATCTGCCCTACTACATCACGACACCCATTCTCATGCACTTGATTGAGAACAAGATTCCTTTTGCTGGATTTGTGGTCATGATGCAAAAGGAAAAGCCGACCGCATTTCGGCTGAGTCCAATACCAAAGCCTACGGTTCGCTTGTCCATCGCGGTGCAGGATATATGAGTGCAAAGCTGGCTTTTATCGTCCCGCGGACGGTCTTTGTACCTGCGCCCAATATTGATTCGGCAATTTTAAAAATGACCCGTCGAGAGCAACCGCTAGTTCAAGTGCAGGATGACGATTTCTTCTTACGTATCTCTAAGTTAGCCTTTATTCATCGCCGCAAAACGCTTTGGAACAACTTAACCAGCCACTTTGGCAAGTCAGAAGGGGTCAAAGTCAAGTTAGAAAAGGCTTTGGAGACCACTAACATCAAACCGTCCATCCGTGGAGAAGCCCGAACTATCGCTGATTTTGCCCAATTAGCAGACGCTTTGCTATCAAATGAAAAAACATGAAGCCATCAACACTCTAGCTACCTTTTACGGGTCCAGAGATCTTGACCAGTTAACCCAACAAGACCTAAAGAAAAAAAATCGGCTAGTCTCAAGTTGATGTCTGTGTCTTCTTCGGCGGGTCCATTCTGGCTGGGGCAGGGGAATTTGCAAGAGCCATTCGCAACAAGATTGCCCAATATTATATTATTGTTGGTGGCTACGGACATACGACCCAGTCCTTGATTAATCAGCTGCCAGCTGATTTTACCGGCCGAACTAGCTCAGAAGCAGAACTTTTTGCTGATTATCTCGCGCAGTACGAAGGGGTAACAGCGGATTATCTGGAAACCCAGTCCACCAACTGCGGCAACAACATTACCTATCTGCTAGACCTCTTGACTAAAGAAAATCTCCCCCGTCAGCGCATGCTTTTTATCCAAGGCAGTACTATGCAGTATCGCATGGGAGCGACACTTAAAAAGATTGCGCCGGACGTTGAGCTGCTGCATTTTGCTGCTTATCGGGTCAAGGTGACAGAAGACTTGCACTATGAGGAAATTCCGCAAGGCATGTGGCCCTTGGAGCACTATGTCGGCTTGCTATTGGGAGAAATTTCCCGTCTCAGAAATGACAGAAACTGTTTTCCTGTATTTAATTCGTTCGGTCGAGGACGACCACCAATCTTCAATAGGAGAGTAATAATGACAGAAAAAATATTAGCCAGTTTGAGTGCAGCTCTCTGGTTTTTGCAGGCGTTTTTGCATTTTTTACTCCTGATGGGTGTTCCCTTAGGAGCTTTCGTTTTTGGAGGTAGCTATACAGTTTTTCCGCTTTGGCTGCGGCCGGCCAATCTCGCTTTATGCTTGCTCTGGTCTTTCTTTGGCTATAGCTATCTGCTCTTTGGCAGAGTGTTAACATCATCATGGCAGGAAAAAACACTGACAAGAATTGTTGGACTTGTTACCATTTTCCTAGGTTTAGCCACGCTCTTTAATTTCTTTATCAGCGGCAGTTTCTTTGAAAAATATGTCACCGGTTCAATAACACTGCTAACCTTTTTGATTAGTCTCTTTATGCTTTATAGACACAATTGAAAAAGCAAGGAACTTAAATTCCTTGCTTTTTAACTCAATATCAAACTGGCTACAATGGGGCTGACAATGACATAGAGAATACCGGTAACACCGATAGCCAAGCCACCCATGGCTCCTGCGACAGAACCGTATCGAAAGGCCGTACCCGTTCCGACAGCATGACCTGTTCCTCCAAGAGAAAGTCCGACAGCCACTGGATCGTCAATCTTCAACCACTTCAAAAGGGTTGGTCCGATAACACTGGTCAAAATCCCAGTTGCCACTACGACGACCAAGGTCACAGTCGTCAACCCCTGCAATTTTTCTGTAATTCCCACTGCCATGGCGGTTGTCACTGACTTTGGAAAGAGAGAAATGGCTAGGAAAAAGTCCATGCCAAATATTTTCGCCACTATGGCAGTGAAGCTAGTATTGACAACGACTGCTAGCAGACTACCAAAGAGAATACTCCGAGCATGGTGCTTCATCAAGTGAAAGCTCTTATAAAGCGGAATCCCTAGAGCCACTGTCGATGGGACTATCAAATTGTTCAGATAAACCCCACCTTGGTAGTAATCTTGGTAAGAAATACCCGTCGCCTTAAGAAGGATGATAATGAAAATTGCCGATAAAAGCAAAGGTGTTGTCAAAGGATGGGGAAAACGTCTGTAAATCAACATCCCCACTAGATAAGCTAGGATAGATAATGCAATCCCAAACAGGGGATTGGATACAAATTCGCTCATTTGGCATCTCCTTTCTCATAATCTCCCTCAAATCGTCTCTTGATAAACTGAACTACTAGGGCAATAAGGATAATGTTGATAACAGCCGCAAAAAAGACAATCAAGACGATGGGCAAAAGATAAGGGGCAATCACATCAAACTTTTCCATGATACCCACTGCTGGCGGCAAAAAGAGGATGGTCATATTGGCCAGCAAGAAATTCCCGACCATATTGACATGTCTGGTCCTTAGCCACTTGAACTGTAGGGCTAGAAAGAGAAGCATCAAGCCGATAATACTGCCTGGGATGGGCAAATGAAAGAAACTGGAGATTCCCTCACCGATTAGAGAAATCACAAAGAGAATCATCAATTGAACATATAATTTCATCCTAAACTCCATGAAATAAACTTCTTGCATACCAGTTTACTCTTTTTTCAGAAAATTTCAAGGAAATATTGAAATTCTTCTTTCTTGCAAGGATTAGTTAAAAGTAGTATAATCATTGCATGCGCAATCATCTTGTGTTAGAGAGACCGTCAGTAATGATTTTGTGATTTTTACATTAAAAAGAAAGGAGAAAGCAATGACCTACTTAGAAAAATGGTTTGACTACAACCGCCGTCAAAAGGAAATGGAAGCCTTGTTGGAAGAAACTGTTGCTCAGCAGAGTGAACAAAGGTTGACCTTGAAAGAGTTTTACCTGCTCTACTATCTGGACCTCGCTAATGAAAAATCCTTACGGCAGATTGATTTACCTGATAAACTCCATCTCAGTCCCAGCGCTGTTTCTCGAATGGTGGCCCGACTAGAAGAGAAAAACTGTGGTTTGCTTAGTCGCCGGTGTTGCGATCAGGATAGACGGGCTAGCTTTATCTGCCTGACTGACGAGGGACAGACAACTCTAGCTTACCTGCAAAAGGCTGTCGAAGAAAGGCTGGAGACGAGTCTTGATTTCATTTCATAATCAGATTTCCTAAAAAAGTTGCGTGCGCAATCATTTTTCTTGACATTCCTCTTTTCAAGGAGTACAATAAAGTCAAGATCGAACAAAGGAGTTTTATATGATCGAAATTACTTATCTAGACGCCAGCAAGCAAGAGAGAACCATGACTTTCGAGTCTTACCAAGACTTTGAACGTTCTCAACATGCCTGCCTTATCGGCGTTGCTGATTACTACACTGTCCAAAAATTAACTTACAATGGTCATGATTTGGACTACCATGGGACTTATGGAGATGTCTTCTTCTATCTCATGAAACAAGATTTAAGCCAATATAACTAAAAAAGGAGAAATACAATGGCAAAAGCAATTACAGATGCAACATTTGAACAAGAAACAAAAGACGGTTTGGTCTTGGTAGACTTCTGGGCAACTTGGTGTGGTCCATGTCGTATGCAAGGTCCAATCTTGGACAAATTGTCTGAAGAACTTTCAGAAGATGTCTTGAAAATCGTTAAAATGGACGTAGATGAAAATCCAAACACAGCTCGTGCATTTGGTATCATGTCTATCCCAACCCTTCTCTTCAAAAAAGACGGTCAAGTTGTGAAACAAGTTGCAGGTGTTCACACAGCAGAACAAATCAAGGCTATCGTTGCTGAATTGAGCTAATCAGGAAACACTCCCATTCAAAAAGGGAGTGCTTTTTTGTTTGCATAGAAAAAGCCCTGTTCCTCAAACTGAGAACAGGACTCTTTTTTCGTTTCTTATTCTTCTGTTCCAAGGCAGTTTTTCGCAACAAGAGCTGCAAGAACACCACCAACGATTGGGGCAAGGATGAAAATCCAAACTTGTTGAAGAGCTGCGCCACCAACCAAGACAGCTGGAGCCAAACTACGAGCTGGGTTTACTGAAAGGCCTGTGATGTTCAATCCTACAAGGATCATTGCCATCAAGGACAAACCAATCACCAAACCAGCAATCGCACCATTGCCCTTGCTTGCTGATGTTACAGTCATGATAACTAAGACAAACAAGAAAGTTGCGATAACTTCAAACAAGAAACCGCCAAAGACAGTGACACCGTTTGCCAAGGCATTTTCACCAAGACTAGCAGTTGACATGCCTGAGTTAGACAAGAGGAAGAATACTGCAGCTGACGCAAGGAAAGCTCCAACTACTTGTCCAAGGATGTAATTTACAAGTTCTGAAGATGACAAACGTTTGTTTACAAACATAGCGATCGAAACGGCTGGGTTCAAGTGAGCACCTGAAACAGTTCCAATTGAGAAAGCTGCAACTACGATTGCCAAACCAAAGGCAAAAGCAATTCCAAGGTGTCCAAGGCCATCAAGACCATTTCCAAAAACAACGGCTCCTGTTCCGATGAACACAAGCATAAAAGTACCGATTAATTCAGCAACAAATTTTTTCATGATAAATCTCCTTTTTTTCAAACTATGTATTAGTCTATCAAAAGAAGGAAAGGGTTTCAAGAAAATTGATTGGAAAGTTCTTTGAAAATCATGAAACGACTCGCTTATCCTTAGTACTGAAAAGATTGAATGGCTTCTTTCAAGGCATCTTGTAAACTATTTTTCTGGTCAAGTTGGATATAGACTTCCAACAGACAGGATCTGAAGTTGGAAAATTTATAAAAATCTTCCCTCTCTTCTATCGGAAAGTCAACCGTTTTTATCCAAGAAGCTACTTGTTCCTGATCTAATTTCCCTTGCAAAATGGGTTCATAAAGTACTCTCGCTAAGCGCCAATCCTCATCATTTGTAAAACGAATGGTAATTCTTTTAAATAATTGACCCAGTACATCAAATACTTCAGAAACTCTGTTACTAGGAAAATCTGGATGACAAACGACTTCAGTCAAGAGATCCGCTCCATGCGCAAAAGCGTGAACCCAACCATACTGACTTGAAAAACCTGTCGTATCCTTTTCTTTTTTAAGATAATACAAACCTTGAGATAGCATAGCATTTCTTATATCAGCTTTTAATCCTTTATAGAAAAGTGAGTGCTCATTACCATCTGCAGACAAAAGATTGGCATAAATAAGCGCCCTAAAAGAACGTTTAAGAGCCGAAACTCCTCTACTATCAATCTCTTTGTATAGACCTTCATCAGAGGAGACCTCTTCTGAGATAAACTGAAACTGCTCAAGGGAAAACAGTTCTTCTTGAATCCCTCTAGCCAAACTCGTAAAAACAAGTTCGTCTCGAATTTCTGGAGAGGAATCTCCTAAATGCTCAAGCAACCACTGAATTTCTTCTCGACTATAGCTTGGTTTTTCTTCTGTCACTTTTCTTTGTAATTTTTTACGCATCTCAAGCACCTCTACATTTCTAGTAACTTATCAAAAAGCCATCCGAAGATGACTTTCTGTTCTTTAAACTCCGAATTTAGCACATACTCTATAGTAGGTTTAATTCTGGCATCCTGTTTCTTTACTCTCCCAACTCCGCACTATAGGCAATAATCTGGTCAACTGTTTCAGACAGAAACTGAATCGTATCACGGAGTGGTTTGTCTGTTGAGATATCCGCTCCGATAATCATGGCTGACTCAAGCGGTGTCTTACTACCACCTGATTTAAGGAGATTAAGCCAATCTTCAGCTCCAGTTTCTGAATGTTTCAGATGAAGATAACCTGCAGTCGAGATGACAAGACCAGCAGAGTAGGTGTAGCTATACAAGCCCATGTAATAGTGAGCTTGGCGCATCCAGGTCAGAGCTGCATCATCATCAATCTCAATGGCATCTCCCCAGAAGTCCGTCAAGACTTCCTTCATAATGCTGTTAAGTTTGGTTGCTCCGAAGGTTTCCCCTTCTTCAATCAATGTATAAACCTTACGCTGGAAGGCTGCTTCCAAGAGGTGGGTGATGAAATTATGGAAGTAGGTGTCTGTCAAGCGATGAGCAAGAGCGAAGCGTTTTTGACGTGGATCATCAGACTGGTGCTCCAAGTAGTCACTGAGAAGCAATTCATTGAAGGTTGATGGTGCTTCGACATAGTAGGTCGACATGTGGGCGTTGAAATAGCTCTGGTGGTTATCAGAAAAGATGAATTGACCAGAATGCCCAATCTCATGAATCAAGGTATAGACATCGCTCAAACGGCCTGTCCAGCTCATAAGGACATAAGGGTGCACGCGATACGGATCCGCCGCATAGCCACCAGAATCCTTGCCACTATTGGCAGCGAAGTCCACCCAACGTTCTTCTTGATAGCGAGCAACTTCCTGACAATATTCTTTTCCCAAAGGTTCTACTGACTTCATGACCAAATCGTAGGCACCATCAATGCTCACTTCAGGATTGAGGGCACTGTCCAAGTCTAGCTTCCAGTCTGCAAAAGTCATCTTTTCAAGACCATTGACCTTGGCAACATGCTTGAGGTATCTCTGAGCAACTGGCGCAAAATCCTTCATGATGAGGTCAATCTGGCGGTCAAACATGGCACGGTCCACTTCTTGCTCAGCTAGGAGATAATCAAAGACTGAGTCATAGCCCTTCATATCAGCCAAGAGTTTTTCAGACTTAACCTGAGCTAGATAGGCTGCGGCTGCTGTATTTTGGTGCTTACGGAGTCCTTCTGAGAAAGAACGAAAAGATTTCTCACGAACCTCAGCGTCCTCGTGGTTTTGGTAGAAATTCTCATAAGTCACAAAGCTGTTTTTATAAGTCTTACCATGGGCTTCAAAGTCAGCCATTTCAAAATCCCCAGCACGCATCTTGGTGTAAATATCCTGTGGACTGTAGAAAACTTCACCGAGATTGGTCAAGGCCTTCTCCACATCAGCACCTAGATAGTGGGCTTTTTTGATTTTGGCCTGACGAATGGCAGCTGTTAAATGTGGTAATTCACCCAAACGGTCCAAGACTTCCTCATCAGCTTCCACCAAGGCATCGTCAAAGAAGGTCAAGGCTACACTGGCATCTGTTTCAAATTCCATCCCAGCTTGGGCAATATTGGCAAATTCTTCATTGCTATAGTCTGTCGTCTGAGGCATAAAGGCATAATTACCAATATGGCTCATCTGGATGTAAATTTGTTCCAATTCCGCAAAGGCCTTCTCAAAATCTTCAAAAGTGTGAAGATTGCCCTTGTAATCACGGCTAAATTGGTTGATGTCTTCGCGCGTTTTCTCGATTGCACGCAAGAAATCCTCACGGTCTTGGTATAGGGCGGTTAAATCCCAAAGTTCCTTTTCTGGAAATTCTGAACGGTGTTTTTGTTCCATTTTCTTCCTCTTATTTCTCTAATTCTAATAATACACTAATGGCTGATAAGGCATAAAGTGGGGCTGTTTCTGCTCGTAAAATGCGATGACCAAGTCCTGCAAGAACAGCTCCTTTAGCTTCAAAACTCTCAATTTCTGCAGGTGAAAGACCGCCTTCTGGACCAAAGATAAAGAGCAATTTGGCTCCTTTTTCAAGACCAGTGACTGCTTGCAGAAGCGCAGCGGTTTCTCCCTCTTTTGCTGATTCTTCGTAGGCCACTACGATAGAGTCAAATTTGTCTAGTTGCGATAGAAAGTCAGCTTTTTTCTCAAAAAGCTTGATACTTGGAACAACATTACGCTTGCTTTGTTCGGCTGCTCCAAGGGCGATTTTTTCTAGTTTCTCAACCTTTTTGCCTAATTTCTTGCCATCCCACTTGGCAACTGACCAATCTGCTGGAAATGCCCAAATCTGACTAGCTCCTAGTTCCGTCACTTTTTGAGTGATGAACTCCAGCTTGTCTCCCTTGGGAAAGCCAGATGCGATGGTTACTTGGACTGGCAGTTCTACATTGTCAGCTAATTCTTCGAGCAATTCAAACTGACGATTTTCCACATCTAGCACGCGCGCCAAGCGCTTAATACCATCATCAAAGACCAAAGTAACCTCATCATTTTCCTTCAAGCGCATGACCTGAAACATGTGCTTACTGGTTTCCTTGTCCTTGATAGTGACAGGAGAGATTGCGCTACCTTTTACAAAATACTGCTGCATGCTAGCCTCCAATCACACCTGAAATATCCTTAGTCTTCTTAAAGACACAGGCATTCCATTCTCCTTGAATCATGTGAGTTTCAAGGAAAAATCCAGCTGACTCAGCCGACTCGCGCACCATGTCCCACTTGTCCTTGATAATGCCACTCATGATGAGATAGCCTTCGTCCTTGACCAAGCGATAAGCATCATCCGTCAGATGAATGAGAATATCCGCCAAGATATTAGCCACAATCACATCTGCCTCGATCTCTACCCCCTTGAGCAAATCACCTGGCGCTACATGGATATTTTCCATGCCAGGGTTGAGCTCAATATTTTCCTGAGCGACACGAACTGCCACGTCATCGAGGTCATAGGCAAAGATTTCCTTAGCACCAAGCAGCGAGCTGGCAATAGAGAGAACCCCTGAACCAGTTCCCACATCGATCACTGTTTCGCCACCACGAAGAACCTGCTCCAAGGCAAAAAGGCTCATCTTAGTGGTTGGATGCGTTCCAGTTCCGAAGGCCATACCAGGATCTAGCTTGATAATCTTTTCCCCCGTAGTCGCCTCATAGTCCGTCCAAGACGGCACAATGGTCAAGTCATGAGTGATGCGGGCGGGCTCGTAATATTTCTTCCAGTTGTCTGCCCAGTCTTCCTCAGCCAAGGCAGTCGTCCCCATCTTGACCTCACCCAAATCCATAAAGTCTGTCAATTCTGCTAGACGAGCCTGCAAGTCCGCCTCAACTGCTACTACATCAACTGTTTCGGGATAATAGGCTGTCACCACGATTTCTTCTTGCTGCTCGACTTCAGGGAATATCTCACCAAATCGATCCACATTCCCCACATAGTCCATACTGTCCTCGATCGCAACACCTTGCGCCCCTAATTCAATCAAGAGATTGGAAACCAACTCCTCTCCCTCACGCTTGACTGTAACTTTTAACTCTTGCCATGTTTCCATAATTAAGATACCAAGCCCGTAAAACACAAAGCCAAAATAGGAAATTCTCTGAAGACGCTTGTGTCTAAGAGAAGTTTATCTTTTTGGCACAGTGTTTAGGGCGGGTTCAGTTTAGAAATTTAACCGAACCATCCTTTCTATTTGTCAATCAATTTTTTCATGTAAACCATATCCATACCTTCTTTTTCAGGCTCGATATGAGTTTGACGGTAGCCATTTTTCTCATAAAAAGCGACCATGCCCGCATCCTGTAATACCGTACACAAATCCCACTGTTTAATCGTCGGAAATTCCTTTTCCAGCAATTCCAATCCTTCAGAACCATAACCTTTTCCTTGATACTGGGGCAAAATCGCTGCGGTCCCCAACCAAGCTTCCGTTAACTCTTCATTGGTATGAATTCGTAAAAAACCAATCTTCTCTTCGTCTGCTTTCACAAAGTAGTAATAGCTATTGGGCCGCTCGACTAGTTTCCACTTAATTCGTTCACGGTCCTCCAGATAAGGATCATATTCATCTTGGTATTTGTCATAGACTGCCTTAAAACTGGCTCTTTGAATGGCAATAATGGTTTCTAAATCCTCTGCTCCTGCTCTCTCAAGTCTTATCATAAACTTTCCTCCAAATAATCCCTCAATCTCCCCTGGAGCTGAGGTACAGCCTGTTTAGAATTGAGAAATTCCTCAATATTCATCAGTTTATAGCCCCGACCTTCGTCACCAAAGACAATATTGTCAAATTGCTCTTGACTGATCTGACCGACCATAAATACTGACTGTCTGCCTTCATAGAGCATGCTGGGATAGACCTTGCTCCAGAGCAGGCAATCCTCATTTAAATGAATTCCCAGTTCTTCATAAACTTCACGTGCTGCGCACTCGAAAGGACTTTCGTCCCCTTCGCGGCCACCACCTGGCAACTCCCACATATTGGGCCAAGGGATATTGTCCTTGTCATCACGCAAGATGGTCAGTAGCTTATCTCCACAAAAGAGGGCAATTTTGCAGCCAGTAAAATCTATTCTGCTATCCAATAATTCCATGATAATGGCTCTTTTCTAACATAACCACTGTGCTCTAAGAAAATACGAGCTAGCTTTCTTCGATTACTTTTTGGCACTCTGCATCCCAGTATGCTTGCCATCTGCCATGTTTTTTAGCAAAATAAACCGTAAACTCATCATTTACATAATCTGCAACATAGCGAAGATTAGGCGGGTTTTCCTCAAAACTTAATATCCAAGGATGGAAGTAAAAGGTTTTCTCCCACCTCTTCTGAGTATAGCCTAGATCCTTAGCATACTGAGGGATGGGTTGTTGCAACTCGCTTTCCAAATGGGACTGAATGGCATTATCAATACTATTCAAACGAGCTAATAGTTGCTGAAACTGCTCTTCCTCTTCCGTCTTAAAACCAACTAGAAATTCAAATTCCGCAAAATCTTCAGGAAATTCAAGTTCTGTGATTTTCCCATCCTCAGCATAGCGTCCTTCCTCATTAACAAGGCGACGAGTTCCTGACTTCAATACTCTCTCGAAATCTAGATCCGCAAAGCGATTGCGGGGAAGAATATCAACTGACGGCTCAGTTTTAGCTGACCTTCTCCTGAAAAACTGTTTGACTTTTTCTAGCATAGTCTCTCCCTTCTCCTTGAATTCATTATTTAAAAATGTCCACTTAGAATATTTTCTAGTATCTCGGATAAGGATAAAACTCTCCTTCTTCCAAGCCTGCTTTTCCTTCTTCAAAGACTTCTTGATTCCATTCCATGACAAACTCCTCTGCTTCTGGGTCTTCCAAAAAGTCCATGAGCGCATCCAGCCCAACCTCTGCAGTGTCTTTGAGGAAAAGAGCAAAATAGTTTAAAAATTCACGAGAAAATCCTTTCTTCGGCAGATAAGGGATAACTGTCAAATAGTCTTCCTCATTGACTGTTGACTTGGCAGGATTGTAAAAGAGTACCGCTTCTTCAAAAAGAATGTCGTCTGATGAGACCTCTCCATCCTCATCCAGCATCTCCACTCCAGCAGCATTTTGTGCTTCCAATAAAAAACTCACTTCAACTGCATGATTGCGCTTGTCCCAGCTAATCTCATAGTCAAATGGAAAGTTCTTGTCCAACTCTTCCTCTAAAACATCTAAAAATCCGTATGTTGCCA
>OBWU01000103.1_pt1 | contig 32121 bp, 31 predicted proteins | sample 1476551 | NCBI WGS metagenome assembly OBWU01 (sample SAMEA2580135, study PRJEB22360) | human gut metagenome | biome: human gut; feature: human-associated habitat; material: faeces | place: Denmark | collected 2008/2010
TAAGAGGGATTTAAGAAAAATTTTAACTTTTTCTTAATCCTTTTTAATTTTAGGTGATTATACTAGAGTCATCAAAAAAAAGAAAACTCTAAGGAGAATCCTATGAAATTCAATCCAAATCAGAGATATACTCGTTGGTCAATTCGCCGTCTCAGTGTCGGTGTTGCTTCAGTTGTTGTGGCTAGTGGCTTCTTTGTCCTAGTTGGTCAACCAAGTTCTGCACGTGCTGATGTCGTCAATCCGACTCCTGCTCAAGTCGTACCAGACGCTGCTTCGGTGAGTGAAAAGAGCGACTTACCAGCAGAGGTTCTTAAAAAAGCAGTTGATGTAGCTCTTCCTTCAGAACAGTCTGCTCCAACACCTAAAGCAAGTTTCGATACGACAAGCTCTTCAGAAAAAGTGGACGCAACTGCTAAAGAGCCGGCAGTAGCACCAAAAGAAGAAGTGCAAGCACAACCTGACTCTAAGAAACAAACAGAAGATGCAGTTAAACCTGTGGAAAGTCCTGCGTCTACAGTTTCTGGACAAGACCGCGAAGCCAGTGAAGCGCAACCAGCGACTACTCCAGCTGAAGTTCAAAAAGGTGTGACTGACAACACCAAAGATACAGTAGATGTTCCAGCTAGCTACCTTGACAAAGCAAACTTCCCAGGACCATTTACAGCTGGTGTCAATCAAGTCATTCCATACGAATTCTTCGCTGGTGATGGCATGTTAACTCGTCTGATCTTGAAAGCCTCTGATAAGGCTCCATGGTCCGACAATGGAACAGCTAAAAATCCAGCTCTCCCACCAGTAGAGAAATTGGGCAAAGGTCTTTACTTCTATGAAGTAGACTTGGCTGGTACTCAAGGAAAATCAGATAAAGAGCTTCTTGACCTTTTGAAACAAAATGGTACGCAAAGTTATAAAGCTACTATCAAAGTGTACGGTGCGAAAGACGGCAAGCCTGACTTAACTAACCTCGTAGCAACTAAAGATTTGACTGTTAATTTGAATGGCTTGACCACTCCAGCTGAAGTCCAAAAAGGTGTGGCTGACAATACCAAAGATACAGTAGATGTCCCAGCCACTTACTTGGACAAGGCTAACTTCCCAGGACCATTTACAGCTGGTGTCAATCAAGTCATTCCATATGAATTCTTCGCTGGAGACGGCATGTTAACTCGTCTTATCTTGAAAGCATCCGATAAGGCTCCATGGTCAGACAACGGAACAGCTAAAAATCCTGCTCTCCCACCAGTAGAGAAATTGGGCAAAGGTCTTTACTTCTATGAAGTAGACTTGGCAGGCACCCAAGGAAAATCAGATAAAGAGCTGCTTGACCTCTTGAAACAAAATGGTACTCAAAGCTATAAAGCTACTATCAAGGTGTACGGTGCGAAAGACGGCAAGCCTGACTTGACTAATCTGGTAGCGACTAAAGATTTGACTGTTAATTTGAATGGTTTGACCACACCAAATCAGGTTAAAGAGTCTGTTGTTAACAATGTCAAAGACATGATTGATGTTCCAGCTAGCTACCTTGATAAGGCTAAGGTTCCTAGACCTTTCTTGGCCGGCGTCAACCAAGTTATTCCGTACGAAGCTTTTGGTGGAGATGGTATGTTGACTCGCCTCTTGTTAAAAGCTTCAGACAAAGCTCCATGGTCAGACAACGGAACAGCTAAAAATCCTGCCCTATTGCCACTTGAAGGCTTGGCTAAAGGTCAATATTTCTACGAAGTGGATTTGAATGGCAATACGGTTGGCAAAGATGGTCAGGCCTTGCTGGATCAACTTCGAGCTAACGGAACCCATACATATCTAGCTACTGTTAAAGTCTATGGATCTAAAGATGGCAAACCTGATTTGACCAATCTGATTGCTACTCGTCAAGTAACGATTCAGCTTCGTGGAAAAGAAATGGCGACAATACCATCTCAACAAGGTCAGATGAATACGAAGCCTTCTGAAACAGGCTCTACAGGTACGACTGAGGGTATGATGGGTACAAATCACCATATGTCAGATATGAAAGTAGATCAACCAGCTTCTAGCCCAATGGCTAATATGATGAAAAAAGATGATAAAGCGATGTTACCAAATACTGGGGAAGCTAAAACGGCTACAGCTGGCCTTGGTATCTTTGGTCTAGCCTTGGCAGGGCTTGTTGGACTTTTGGGTTTGACAACCAAACGAGAAGATTAAGATTCAAATCACTTAAACATTAGAGAAAATAGTGTTATACTAAAGCAAGTATAACACTGTTTTTATCGAAGGAGTGTCAGATGAAAAAGACAATTTTGCTGGTTGATGATGAGATAGATATTCTAGATATTCAACACCGCTATCTTATACAGGCAGGTTACGATGTTTTGATCGCCCATGATGGTAAGGAGGGATTAGAGCTTTTCAGAAAAAAATCTATCGACCTCATTATCACAGATATCATGATGCCCAATATGGACGGTTATGATTTTATCAGTGAAGTTCAGTATATCGCTCCGGATCAACCCTTCCTCTTTACAACTGCTAAGACAAGCGAACAGGATAAGATTTATGGATTAAGTTTGGGGGCAGATGATTTTATAGTCAAACCCTTTAGCCCACGCGAATTGGTTTTAAGAGTGAATAATATCTTGCGTCGCCTTAGCCGTGGAGGAGAGACAGAACAGATCGAGTTTGGTGACTTAGTGATCAACCATGTGACTCATGAAGTTCGCATTGGGGATCAACCTTTGGAATTGACAGTAAAATCCTTTGAACTTCTATGGATATTAGCCAGCAATCCCGAGAGAGTCTTTTCAAAGACGGAACTTTACGAGAAGGTATGGCAAGAGGACTATGTGGATGATACCAATACACTCAATGTTCATATCCATGCTTTGAGGCAAGAGTTGACCAAGTATACGAATTCAAATGCTCCCTCTATCAAAACTGTCTGGGGTTTGGGCTATAAGATGGAAAAACCAAGAGGTAGAAAATGAAATTAAAAAACTATATTTTAGTGGGGTATCTAGTGTCGACTCTACTAACGATTTTGGTCGTTTTCTGGGCAGTTCAACGAATGTTGATTGAGAAAAGTGAAGTTTACTTTCTCGTTGGAATGACCTTGATTGCTAGTTTCATTGGCGCTGCAGTGAGCATCTTTCTTTTGTCGCCAGTGTTCTCTTCTCTGAAACATTTGAAAAAACAAGCTCAGGATATAGCCAGCAAGGATTTCAGCACAGAAATCGAAACCAAAGGACCATTAGAATTTCAAGAGCTGGGCCAGGCTTTTAATGACATGTCTCACAATTTGCAAGCTACCTTTCAATCACTTGATGAGAGCGAGCAAGAAAAGAGAATGATGATTGCGCAACTCTCTCACGATATTAAAACTCCCATTACCTCCATTCAGGTTACTGTGGAGGGAATTCTAGATGGAGTGATTAAAGAAGAGGAGCGGCTCCACTACTTAGCCACGATTGGTCGGCAAACCGAGCGTCTAAACAAGCTAGTGGAGGAATTGGATGTTTTGACTCTCAATACACAACCTCAAGATACTGCTGATGAAGAAGTCGAAGAGGTCTTTTTAGATCAACTGTTGATTGAGTCAATGAGTGAATTTCAACTCCAGATTGAACAAGAGGAGCGAGATGTTTACATTCAAGTATCACCTGAGTCGGCGAAAATCAAGAGCCATTCTGACAAACTTTCTCGTATTCTGGTTAATTTGTTAAACAATGCCTTTAAATATTCAGAACCAGGAACCAGAATCGAGGTTCTTGCCCAATTAACAGAACAAGAGCTGACAATCAGTGTGAAAGACGAGGGTCAGGGAATCCTTCCTGAGGATTTGGAAAAAATCTTTAAACGACTTTATCGTGTAGAAACTTCGCGCAATATGAAGACAGGTGGGCATGGCTTAGGTCTTGCGATTGCACGCGAACTAGCCCATCAGCTTGGTGGCGAAATCACAGCAGAAAGTCAGTATGGCTTAGGAAGCAAGTTTACATTCAGCCTCAATTTGAAATAAAGCTGTACTAAGTGTCTAGAGTTTTGGGAAAGTGAAAAATTAAATATCATATAACCTGAGAGAGCGAGAAAATCGCTCTCTTTTTTCGTTGCAAAAATTAAAGAAAGGAGAAAAAATGTCAGATAATATTGAAATTGTTATGGATATTGATTCGTTAGAAATTTTCGATGTAATAGATCTTGATAAGAATGAAAATATGGTTGATTGTATCCCTGAAGGAAATTCTGATGAAAAAGTATCTGTATACGATGATCTCAATAGAGTTTGGCTTGGGGACGGCTATTACTATAGACCTTCTAGTCTTCTCTGGAGAGTTATGAAAGATGATGTTATTCATGAATTATGTCCTAGAATTGAGCTTGGCACTTATCCTTACTCCAGAAGAGCTAGAGATGGAACTTGGGGACAAACTAGCCAATTGACTCAGGATGAAGCCTTGTGGTTGACTCTGGAGTTTAATCCAGAATTGATGGGGTATATTTAGGGAAATAAATTATATACCTTGATTCTATAATTTATTTGATTGTCCCTTTAAAACAGATTTTCTCATTATCCATTATGATATAGCTGTGAATTAACACTAGTTTGTGACAAGAAAGGATTACCTATGAAACAACACCAAACAAAGGTCTCAAGGTTGACTAGAGACGTAATGATTTTAGATTTGATGAATACAATGGGATGGACTAAAAGCCGTGCTATTGCAGCTATTGAAGAGTTAGAACAAACTCATCTTGTCTATTTTCCTGAAGCTGGTGGCTTGAGATTACAAGTTGTAGGAGGCTACTAATGGCAGATATCACGATTGACCAACTAGCCACTCTAACTTTTTATCAAATTCCAGAAATCTTTTTCACCCGTATTCAACACAATGAGAACGGCTATGTCAAATTGACTAGTTCTTACACGGGTCTTTCATCTGATGCTAAGTTAGCTTATGGCGCTCTTTATAATCGCTGTAAATTAAGTATCAGTTCATTCCAGAAGGGAAATAGAGATTACGTTGATGAAAATGGAGCGGTCTTTCTAATTTTTACAGTTTCTGACCTGATGCTGCTATTGGATAAGGGAAAGATGAAGGTTACTAAGATCAAGAAAGAACTACAAGAACATGGTCTCTTACGAGAAGTTAGGCAGGGACTCAATAAGCCGAATAGACTTTATCTTCAGCTAGTCGATGCTAATTTAGAAATAGTGGAGCACTATTCAGCTGATGGTGAGTTACTGAAGAGGGTTAATGCCTTTGGTAAAGTTCTATATGAAAAAGTACCCCAAAGCCTTGGTAATAGCGAAAGTATCAAAAACGGACGTCCGCAAAATGGACTTCAAAACGTCCACGAATCGGACGGAATAAATACAGAGAAGAGTAAGATTGATACTCTTTACGATACTAATCGATACGAGGGCGAGTCATCTTTATCTGATTTATCAATCTCTGAAGCATTTAAAATGGGGCAACATGGTTTTCTTTCTCCTCAACTAGTTCAGAAACTTAGTTTGTTTGGAAAAGATGCAAAAATTCTTGAAAATAAAATCTATCAATCGAAACGTCAAGTTGAGAAGAATTACAACAACCTCTTAGCTGATCAGGAAATTTATGGAGAGGTTTGGCTGCAAGATCTTGAACGTGAGCTTGATAAATTGATTTTCAAAATTAAAACTGGAGAGGCTGAAGGAAAATCAATCCAGAATGTCCCAGCCTACTTCTACAAAATGATGATTCGTTTTTGGAAGATGGCTCTACTCATTGAAAAAGAACATGGTTTCCTGGAGGTATCAGGACAAAGCGAGTATGCCAAAAAATTCCCTGATGAGTGTCCAAGTCTGATTGCACGTTATTATCCAGATAAACTTTCGGAGACGAAACTCAATAGCTATTTATCAGAATTGTCTAAGGGAGTTGAAACATGTTAAAAGATGAATTTAGACCAATTGATGGCAAAGTGCTATCGATTGGTCGTAGCCCGAAGGAGAAAATCTACATGATTCCTAAAGCTGTTTTTGATTTACCGAAAAAAGAAAGAGCTGAGAAACTCAGCCAAATTTTCTCATCATGGCAACAGAAAGAGAGTTGATTTTATGGGATTGTTTAAGTTAGGGTTAATGATTATATTCGTCATCGGTTTATTATTGCTCTTTGGTTGTACTATTGGAAAAGTTATAAAGGAAGTGGATAATGCTTCTTTGCTTGATGATGAAATACTATCAAGTCCAAATGATGAAGGAGACAAGTAGATGTGAGTAAACAAACACAAAATCGTATCAGAGAATTACGAAAGCAGTCTAGACTGTCTCAGCAAGCCTTGGCTGATCAGATAGGTGTTTTTCGTAACACCATATCGAACTGGGAAACAGGATATAGTCAGATAAGTCTTGAAAATGCTAAAAAAGTAGCAGAATACTTTGGGGTAACTATTGACTACCTGTTAGGATCAGAATCGGACCAAACCTAGTACAGATAAATCTATATTGACCGAGAAGTCATTAAACTACAGACCTTTGAAAACTGAATACAAGGCTTGCCCTAATACAGCGTGGCTATGGATAAAAAAGAAACGGGGGCGAGTAGCAAACTAGAAAAGGATATCTAGTCCAGCCACTGAACGAAAAAGCATGATAATGATCATAAGCTGAAGGAGTAAGGGTTCCTAGACTATAAACCCAGCGCATGAAATACCGATGTAAAAATACGTTTTTACACAGCACGGCGTTATTTCGCCTTTCAACTTCAAGGAGAAATCTATGACAGATGAAATAACCGTCCGCCTAAAGGACTTAAAAAATTTAGGAAAACAAGGAGGTGCGACAGCTCGCTTAGAGGACGGCACAGACCTTATTCTGAAGCCAGACTATGCAGTCAAACAGGCTAGAGGATACGTAGACGGTCTTTTAAGGGATGTTGAATTTCATTTGCCTTATAAAAAGGTTTATGATCAAATTCGCACTATTAAGAGAGATGCTCAAGTTATAGCTCGAAAAGTTAAGACACCATCAGGAATGGAGCTTCGTTTAACTGGAAAAGGCTATAACCCGAAAAATAAATAAAGAAAAGGAAAAATTAAAATGAACAAGAAAAAAGTATTAGCTACACTAGCACTTTCAACTATCGCACTTGCACAAGCTGGTTATGTATCAGCAGACGAACTTTCACCAATTGATTCTTCAGCTCCAACAACAGAAGTAGTTACTCCAACAGCACCTAGCGCTTCAACAGCAACAGAGGCTCCAGCAGTTCAGCCAACAGAGCCTTCAGTTACTCCAGTTGACCCAACAACGCCAAGTGTACAAGACAAAGACAACGCAGGAAGTCTTGATGGAGTGCCAGCTGATAAACCAGCGCCTTCAGATAAGGCGCAAGATAAAGATAACGCAGGTAGCTTAGATGGTGTTCCAGATGAAAAGCCAAAAACTACTGATCAAGCGAATCAGCAAGGAAAGTCACAAATTGGGACAACATCTACATCAACTGGACAGGTTGTCCATGATGTAACTAAAGAGCCCGTTGAAACAAATACAGGTGCGTCTATTGTTAGCACCCAAAACGGAAACGTAGTCCTTTCAGATGGTTCTGTAGTGGCTCCAGAAGAAGTTGGTGGAACAGTTAACGAAGATAAGACTATCTCTGTTACTGATTCAGAAGGCAAACTCAAAACACTTCCAAACACTGGGACTGCAGAAAGCATTCTGGGTGCTATTGGAGCCATGTTGTTGACAGCAGTCAGCTACGTCTACAAGAAGAAAATGTTTTAAGGTGAAATGGAAAGGGAAACAATTAAATGACAGAAAAAACACAAGGACACGGATATTTCCGTAAGAAAAAATGGGCTAAAGGCCTAGTATCAGGAATTGCAGTTGCAGGTATTGTAGCCTTCTCTGCAGGTTCTGTATTGGCGGATGAAGCAGTACAGCCTGAAAGCAAAAACGACAACAACACATACGCTAAACAAGCTGGTAAGGCAACAGGAAGCCAGCCTGTAGCGATTGATAATAGTGCAGTCACAAAGGCTGCTTCAACTGCTAAACAAGCTGGAGTAGTTGTGTCTGAGACATCAAGCGTTGATAAGGGTACAGATACTACTTCATCAAATCTTGAGCAGTCTAAGGGTGAAATTAAACAAGACCAGGATAAACAAGTTCAGGAACTTGAAGCTACAACTACAAAACAAGTTCAAAACAATACAGCCTTCAAGGAAGCGCAGGAAGCCATTCAAGCTAATAATAGCTTTGTGGCCACTGAAAAAGGCAAGCACGAACAATCAACAACTGTCACAGTGACGAATGACGGTTCGACTGCCACAGATGGAACTGCTGACAAAAACAAGCAAGCTACTAAAACAGCTAAGAAAGTCTTAGAAGAAAACCAGCAAGCTGTCTCAACCTACCTGGGTGAAAAAACTAAGTATGATGCTACTGTCAAACAGGCTACGATTTTGAATCAGGCTGTAGAAACCGCTGCTACAGAGTTGAAGAAACAGGACGTAACGGTTAATGTAGTGACACGTACAGTCTCTTCAGTCGCAGAAGTAGAAGCGCTACAAAAGCAAAATGAACAAGCTATTGCGACCGCAAAAAGAAAAGTTGAGCTCAACAAGGCTCTTCTTGATGCCTACTCAGAAAGCCAAACTGCTAGTCAAGAAGTCAATCAGGATGCTGATCGTAAGTTAGCTGAATTGAAAAACACTGGTGTACTTCTCAATTCTAAAACCCAAGAAATTTCTTCAGCTGATGAAGCGAAGCAAATTGGGAAACAAAACCAAGCAGCTTATGATCAAGCTAAGCAGGCTCAAGCTGAATGGCAGAAGAAGTACGATGAGCTTCGTGCTAAGACAAGCACGGAAGGCTACACTAAAGAAGTAGTCTTGCAAGCCCTTAGCGTTGCGACAGCAAATCCTGAAGCAACAGTAGAGTCCTCTGCTCCAGGAGCGCAGGTAACTACTAAAGATTACATCGCTTCATCAAATGGAACATCAGGCTATACTCGTGTTCTTGACTCGACTAAAGTCTTGAAATACAAGGATATTGGCACTGGATGGAAAACAGAAGTTGACTACACTAATCTGAAAGGTTTGACTGTTTCAACTGCAGATGGTAAAAAGCATGATATTTCTCGTATCCATCGAAAATTCGAGATTCTTAATCAAGGGAAGACAGGATTGAATGATGTCTATGTCTTGAATGATCCAACAGAAGGATTCGTAGTAGCTCGTAACGATGGAGCTGGTGGAGCAGCAGACTACATGAATTTCTTGGTTACGGATACCTACTACTACAATGTGGATGGGAAAGAAGTAGCCTTCCAAGCAAGTGAAAAGACTCCTGCAACTCTGACCTATTCCTCACTCAACCATAATCTTATTGGTTGGGAAGGGGCGAAAGCCATTAACGGAACTCATGTTGAAATTAACGGCTCAACTGTAACATATAACAAGGATTATGGTTATGTTTACGCTGAAGAGTACAACCGTCAAGAAGATGTAGGACATCTTTGGGATACATCTGACTCACCTTACCAATACAAGGGTGCCGCACTTGGTGTTTTCAAGGAAGGGACAGCCTTCACAACCGAATTTATCCAATGGGATGGACCAGATAATCCAAGTGGCCAAACCTATTGGTTCGCTTTGAATACAAAGGTTGTAACGCCAGTCGTTGAAGTTCCAGCTACTGCAACTATCACAAAAACAACTGTGAAACCTGTCAAACCTGATTCAATCAGTGCTAACCTGGTCAATGCTAAAAATCCAGCAAAACCTGCTCTTGGTCTTAAAACTCTTTCTGAAACTAAAAATCAGAAATTGTCTGCAAGCTATCACGGCTACAAGTTACAGTATAAGCCAGTTGTCAGCAAATCTGTAGCAGACACAGACAAGACCAATACAAACGGTCAAACAGTGGTTAAAAATGCTACTCAGACCTACACTTTGAATCATGACAATATCTATGCGAACCTGAAAAAAGGGGACAAGATTACCATCATTGATCCACTTGAAGCTGGAGCAGTTCCTGATGTTGCTGTCACAAAGGCAGCTGCAGAGAAAGCAGGATGGGGCGTTGCTTACGATGCAGGAAAGAACACTTATACCTTTACTGCTACCTATCAAGGAAAACGTCTAGATGCCCCAGTGATTACCTGGAAGCCAGTCTATGATAAAGGATTTTTCGATAATACCTACAAGGTTGTAGTAAACGACTATGAAGTTTTCTCAAACCCTGTTACAACAACAACGCCAGCACCTCCGAAACCAGTCAAATCGGTTCTGGATCGCTCTGGTAAGGATATCAATAGTGCGACAACATTTGATCGTAACGTGACCTTCCGATTGGTGACTGATTATAGTCCATACACCAAAACTCTCGCTTCAAGTCAAGCACTTGGTAAGAAGTTTGCTATTCTCGATGATGTTCAAGACAATGCCTTCACAGTTGACCACAGCAAAATCAAGATGACTGCTGCAGGTAAAGACGTGAAAAACATGTTTGACATGTATCACGTCCTTTCAGACAAAGGTCGTACAGATGCAATCAATAAAATCCTGAAGGAATTGAACTTGAATCCGAAGGGTGAATTCTACCTCTGGGTAGCAAAGGATTCTAAGAGTTTTTATTACAACTATGTGAAGCAAAATAAAAACGTGACGATTGATCTCCCAGCTAAGCTCCTGGTTAAAGCAGGGGAGAAAGTTGAAAATAGCTTTAAGCAAATCGACTTTGGCAATAGCTATCAATCAAACCTTGTCACTGTCTCGGTTCCCGATGTGAAGCCAGAGAAACATGCCCTGGATCAAAAGGATAATAAAAAAGTCTTGGATGGCCAAGAAGTACAGATTGGCCAATACATCCGCTATCTACTTGACGGTGTAACCGTTCCAACCAAACATGATAGCCTCTTCCAATATGATGGTAGTGACCAGTTGGATGTGGTTCATGATCGATTCACAGGTAAGTGGTCAGGGATTTTCAAGGGGACAGAGTATACAGCTGCTAAAGACCTTATCTTGCCATATGATGTCATCCTGAAGGATGGCAAAGTAGTCAAGGCTGGTGACAAGATTGCCAAAGGTACAGCTTATGCCTTCTTGTTTGAAGTGAACCAGGATACAAATCCTGACTTCCTCAAGAAGATTGTAGCCGTCAAATGGGACGAGAAAGCAGGCAAATGGTCTTACGTTATCAACCAGGACTTCCTAAACTCTTTAGGAGTTAAGGGTAGCTTCGATGCGGACTTCACAATTGAAGTACAACGTATCTCGGCTGGAGAAGTTGAGAATACCTTTATCAATACAGTCAATTTACAAGAGATGACGGCAAAAGTGACAACCACAACGCCAGAGCCTCCAAAACCAGAGCCTAAAGAACCAGGCAAGCCACAACCGCAGCCATCACTTCCAAACACTGGAACAGCAGCAAGCATGCTTCCAACTTGGGGAATGTTTTTGGGATTGTTGAGTCTTGCAGGAGCAGGGCTTCGTAAACATAAAAAATAGAACATCTAGAAATTCCCCCTCATCTATGGTATAATGAAGCCATAAAAAAGAGGGGGAAGAGAGATGAGAAAGGACACGAAAATGGATGCACATGTGACTAGAAGTGGATATAGATACTACACTCCAACTCAAAAAAAATCAGAAGTCACTAAGGCTGAAGAGAAGAAGTGGAAAAAAGGACTACGTTGGCTAGGAAAAGCCGTCTGGTCAGGAATGAAGAACTTACCGAGTTTGATTGCGAGAGCTGCCGTTTTGATGGTTGCGACTCCACTCATGTTTCTCCTCTTTATCTTTAATCTGATTAAAAGCTTGATTGCGACAGCAATTGGATGGGTAGTATTTAAGATTGTAGTTGTCCTAGGCTATGCTGCTTTTTGGGAAATATATTTTTGGATAACAAAATCAGGTCCCTCTGCAGATGTAGAGAAGCAGTTAGATTGGCTTATGACTAACTTTTTCTTTCCTCAAAAGGTCCCCATCTACTATTGGTGGGAAACGACTATTATCGTTGTCTTAGCTGTGATTACAGCCCTCTCTCTAACCTTTCGTCCAACGGATGAAACATAGTATTGAATAAACAATGTAGGTGCTAAGGAATTTTCTTAGTACCTTTTTATAAAAAGAAAGTGAGAAAAAAATAATGGATGCAGTTGTAGATTTTATTAACAAAATTGGAAATATCGGTGGGATTATCGGTATTGGTTGGGCCGCTTGGGGGGCCTGGGACTTAGCAGTAGGAATCAAACGTGAATTGGATGATAAGAAGGATAAAGGAATCCAAAGTTTGATACTAGGTGCACTTCTAGGTGCCGTTCTAAAAGCCCTCTTTACAGCTTTAGCAACAGGTCTTCAATCTCTTGGTTAGGATGAAGAAGAAAGAGGAGGTGGTTTTATGGACCAATCCACACTTGATCAACTAACCATGAGTCTGAAAGACTATAATGCGACAGCCTATGAATTGATGGAAACTGTTTCAGGATCGATGGGGAAGGTAGCAATTTTGCTCCTTCTCCTTTTTATGGGGATCAACCTCATGAATTGGCACCAACAACTTAAAAGCAATGGAGGAGAGCTGTCATTTCAGCTTTGGATTGAAGAAATCCTCAAGTATGCTATCGCACTCTTTTTTATCCTCTATGTGGATGCGATTTTTGATGCCTTGTCATGGTTGTTCAATGTTATCATTAAGTTAATAGCCAAGAATGCTACAGACCCTTTCAGTTCTGAGCCACCAGATTTTAAAGGTTTGGGTATGATTGAGAAATCATTCTTTAAAATTGTTTATGCGGTTGTTGATTTTGTCGGTCAGATATCGACTAAGTTGTTGATCCTGTTACGCTCCTTTACGCTTTACACGTATAAGGGAATCGCTAAAATTATTGTCGCTTGTTACATGGTGGATAGCTTACGCCCGATCTGCCTCGGTTTCTTTAAGCTCTATGCTGCTGCTGTCCTTCAGGGATTGATTTTAGTGGTTGTGACCATGCTTTATCCAGCTATTGTCACGAATGATTTATTGACACTTAGCAATACTGGAGCTTTTATAACTGCACTCGTAGCCATTGCAAAAGGAATCATTTACATCATTATGCTATTTGGTAGCCAACGCATGGCTAAGAATATCATGCAGGTGAACTAGGAAGGAATTATTTTTATGATTAGAAAAAATAAATCTCTCGCTTTAAAACAGAAACGCACATCTAAGCATTCAAGAGGAAACAAAGAGTATTTGTTGTTGGTAACCAGAAAATATGATACAAAAACAGATAGTTTATTTGATACAAATAAAAAGTATAGAATATTTTCTATTTTAGGGGAAATCAGTGCTTCTGTTTTATCAGTTTTAGTACCTATAAATCTTTTTTTAGCTTTCATTGCATATGTAGTTACAAAGATATTTAATTTATTCTTTTCTAGAATATTAGGAGTAGGAAACGCTTCCTTTATGTCAGTGATTAAAATCCTTTACCTAAACAATGAGGAGTTTATGAGGATTGTTTTTGTAGTTATGGCTTTAGCGTTGATTGTAGTTTTCTTTTCTAGTTATAGCATGAGAAAGATAGAAAAAATGGCACAATAGTTAGAAGAAAGGAACAGAATGACACGTTTAGGCAGTGAATTTTTAAAGGCTTTAGATAGCTACGAAAGGCCAGTTTTAGGGTATATGACACTGAGGCAGTTAGTGCTACTATTTGGTATCGCATTGACAGTAGTTGTCACTACCATCCTCTATTGGCTGAAGGCACCTGATATAATCCTTTATGGCGTTGATATTTTATTATTAGCGCCTTTTGTTATTTTCGGGTGTTATATTGATGAAAAAATTAAAGATGAGGTTCGTTTCCTTTTGACTAAGCAGGAACGATCTTATCAGACAGATTATGACAGAAAGGAATACACAAGAAATGAATTTATTCGGCCGAAAGAAAACCCCGAAACTCTCTAAGGAAGAACGGGAACGGGCCAAACGTCTAAGACGTACCATGACGGCCTCTACACAGAACAGTCTTAATTATCAATGGCTGACACCTGATGGACTTATGAAAATTACAAATGATCAATTTTCAAAGACCTACCGCCTAGGTGATACAAACTATATTACTGCAACAGATGATGAGCGAATTGATATCATTGAAACAAACGCTGATATTTTTAATTCGCTGGACATTGATAATGATATGCAGCTATTGATCCTAAATCGTAGGGTAGAAAGCAATAGCTTATCTTCTATCCGCTATGATTTAGTTGGAGATGGATATGATGATTATCGTAAAGAATATAATGCGATGATCAATGATCGTTTTTCTCAGGAACAAAACACCTTCAAGGTAGAAAAATATCTGACGATTACTACCCAAACTGATCAGGATCATCAAGCTAGAAGAATTCTTGATGATACAGCCAGCGTTATTGAAAGTCAATACAGTGGCTTAGGAATCTCCTTTAAAGAGTTAGAGGGATTAGATCGTCTTCTTATCTTCCGAAAAATCTTGAGGCGAGAAGGTTTTATTGATTTTAACTATGAAGACATCGCTATTTCTGGATTATCCACCAGGGACTTTGTAGCTCCAAACTATCTGAAGTTTGAAAAAGATCATATGAAAATTGATGATTGTTTCGCAAGGGTGATGTATGTTAGACAATATCCTACCTTCTTGAATGACAAACTGATTAAGAATATCCTGGATACAGGAATTGAACTGGCTATCAGTCTGCATGCGAAGCCCTATGATACTGCAGATGCCCTGAAGAAAATCAAGACAGTTAAGTCAAGTGTACGTAGGGAAATGATCAAAAGTCAGAAGGCTGCAGCAAAAGAAGGTTATGGAAGTGACCTGGCTGTTGGTGGGAAGGCTGTGGAGACATCTCGTGAAACAGAGAAATGGACTGAAGAACTCCAGGACAATGACCAAAAAATGTTTTCAGGTGTGATGACGATTTTCTTCATGGCTGACAGTCTGGAGGAGTTGAATATCTACACTGAGCAGGTTCAACGATCTGTCCGTAAGAATACGGTAGAACTGGATAAGTGTTACTTGTACCAGGAAGAATCCTTGAATACGATTCTACCGATTGGGATTCCATTTATCAATGTGAAACGCCGTTTTATGAGAGATATGACTACCAGTAACCTGGCCACACAAGTCCCATTTACCAACGTAGATCTTCGATCTAACAGTCCACGTGCAATTTATTATGGCCAGAATCAGCTATCTAAGAACGCTATCACAGTTGACCGTAAGAAAGACTTGAATACAGGTTCAGGTTGTATCTTTGGACGTCAGGATCAGGAAAGTCAGTTCTTGCTAAAGGAGGAGAGATTATTCCTACAACTTTAAGTTACCCTGAAGATAATATTATTATCGTCGATCCTGAAGATGAATACACTGTTATTGGTCGAGAATTAGATGCTGAAATTATTACAATCGCTCCTGGATCACAACATCACTTCAACTTATTGGATCTACCTGATAAGGATAAACTGCAGGCAGAAGATAGTGATCCGATTGGCCAAAAATCAAACCTCTTATCAACCTTGTTTGAGAACATATTCTCTGAAGTATCAGACGATGAATTTGCGATGATTGACCGTGTGACGAGAAAGACCTATGAGGAATTTGAAAAACCAACCTTTAAGGATTGGCAAGCCGTTTTGGAACGTCAACCTGAAGCTGTTGCTAAGGATCTGGCGCTGAAGGCAGAACCTTATACTATTGGATCAAATGATATCTTTGCACACCCTACAAACGTCAATATGAATAGTCGCTTTATTATCTTCAATCTCAAGCAGTTGAGTGGTAAATTGAAGCCATTTGCCCTCTTGGTGATTCAGGACTTCATCTGGAACCAGGTAGTCAATAACCAAGGTAGAACAATTACATGGCTATACTTTGATGAGTTGCAGCTCTACTTCAAGAATAAACTCCAGGCAACCTTCTTTACAGAACTATACTCACGTATTCGTAAATATGGGGCCATTCCAACAGGGATTACACAGAATCCAGAGACTGTTTTATCTACAGAAGAAGGTAGAAAGCTAGTCGCAAACTGTGAGTTTCTAGCCCTCCTGAAGCTGAAGCGGACAGACCTAGATGCCCTGGAGCAGGTTATCCCTCTTACGCCTTCACTGGAGCGATTTGTCTTGCGGCCAAAAGCGAAAGGTACTGGTTTGATCGTGGCTGGGGATACGATTGTACCATTTGAAAATCCTATCCCTAAAGATACCAAACTGTATCAATTGGTTGCGACAGATGGTTAAAAAAATAGAAAGAGAGGTAATTTCTTTTGTCTAAAAGTAATCGCAAACAATTAAAACAGGAACGCAAGCGAAGAATCAAAGAAGGATTAGTCCTCAATGCTGAAAAAAAGCCTAAAGAAGCACGTTTAGACTCAAAAGTTGCATTTAAAGAAGCTAAGAAGAATTATCGCTTAGCGAACAAAGATTATAAACTACATAAAGGACCTCAAGCAACAGCTAGAGGTCTTTTCTTTAAGCAACAACGTGATCGAGCAAAGTTGGAAAAACAAATTGCAACAACGCTCTATAAACGAGCTAAAAAAGCTGATGACAGTTATATCCCTAACCGCCTAAAGAAACGTGCTAAACAAAGTGCTCGAATGAAAGCGAGACACGACGTTGAGAAGACAGTCAGAGATAATGAGATTCTTGGAGACTGGGTTCAGGCGAGGCAAAACATTCGTCAATTTAAGTATCAGGTAAACGCCTCTAAAAGAGCGTTAAATGCTGTAGGAAAATTATCCAAGTATTCAATCAAGCACAGCTATGGACAGCTCAATAGAAGCTATAATTTCATCAGAGGGCGAGGATATACTCGAACACCAAAAGAGTTCTCCTGGGAAGGAAAGCTCAGCAAAAAGATGAAACAGGCCAGAAAGCGACTTGCAGGTTCAAAGTTTGGAAAGGTGTCAAGAGGGACAGGAAAGGTTTTGAAGGTTGCGACAAAGCCCCTGCGTTCCATCTTATCCAATCCTTTAGCTGTCAAGTCCTATTTCTTAATGTTCCTCATCTTTGCAGTATTTGGGGCATTTATGGCCATGTTTGGAGGCAGTGGTCCTGTCCAACAAAATGAATTTGACCTGAACAAGTCATGGCTTCAAATTAGTAAACGAGATCGAGAGAAGTCAAATGATAAGGTAGACTATTGGACCAATATCGATGACATGATCTTTTTCATGAACTTTCGCTACGGTAGTGAGTGGAAACCAGAAAGTAACTGGAATGAGGGGACTGGTGGTGAATGGGCTGGAATATTAGGTTTCAATCACTATTCAGATGCCTTGAATGATCTTTGGAATCATTTGAATGATGACCCTCACAACTTGAAAAAGATGGCTGACTTATATGGCCCCTCGTCAGATCTCAAGTGGACTAAGTTGAGTGATAGTGAGTTAGAAGAGTATAAAGAGCTAGAGGATTTGACTAAAGAGGTTGGTCGATACCCATCTTATCAAGAACTAGCTAATCCCTTTTACCAGGAAGACGACCCTTCTTATCATGCTCCTCTAGTTATCCTGAAGCGGTTTGGTTATACCTCTAAGAGTGAAATCTATGAGAAAACACAACTAAAAGCTTCAACAGGACAAGCTCTAAGAGCTCCTATTGACGGTCAAGTCAGTGTGACAGATGATACTACTGTATCCATCAAAACAGATAAAGCCATCTTTACTTATGAAGAGGTAGGAAATATCCGTGTTTCTGACGGTGATCAGGTCAAAGCTGGAGACGAGGTTGGGAAGGTAACGGCAAATGGTTACCAGGTCATTCAGTATCAAAAATTGGAGGAAAAAGAGACAAAGGATAAGAAAGAAAAGTGGACATCAGTCAATCCAGGCTTTTACTTTCAATCTGTCACGTACAATCAGACAACCTCAGTCATTACTACACTTGATGGTGATTTAGGACAAAAATCACGAGCGATAAAAGACTACTTGAAGCAAAAGGTACCAGGGCTGACAGATAATGGTTTGGCAGCCATGCTTGGAAACTTTGCAACTGAGAGTAATATCAATCCTAAACGTGCTGAAGGAGATTATCTTAGTCCGCCAGTAGGGGCTGATTCTTCTTCCTGGGATGATGAGTCCTGGTTAGCTATAAGTGGGCCCGCTATCTATGATGGCGGGTATCCAAATATTCTTCATCGAGGTTTAGGATTAGGTCAGTGGACAGATACAGCAGATGGTTCTACTAGGCATACTCTATTATTGAATTATGCAAAATCAAAAGATAAAAAGTGGTACGATTTAGAACTGCAGTTAGATTTTATGTTGGAGGGGGATACTCCTTACTATATCACTGAACTGACCTCAATTCTAACCAGCACAGAAGATGTAGAGACACTTACAGAGCGGTTCCTAGTTAACTGGGAAGGGAACTCTGGAGACAAGGTCCTAGAGCGCCAAAATAACGCTAAGCAGATCCACGCTTTTCTTACTCAACAAGTTCGAGGAGGTGGAGCGTTAGCGTCTTCCTGGAATTTCCCTGAAGAGTATAAGTCAAAAGTGGAACATCCTCCAACACAGGCTTCTATGACTACACAACAAGGAAGCGGTTATGAAGTGGGACAATGTACCTGGTACGCCTATAATCGTTTAGTTGAATTAGGAACGATTACAGACTTATCAGGAGCTTATGGTTACCTTGGTAATGGTCAGGATTGGGTGGCAAGCCTAGTCGCAAAAGGATGGCGGTATAGTACAACTCCAACAAAAGGAGCTGTTGTATCAGTAGTAGGTGGATTTGGTGGGACACCAGATGTATACGGCCATGTTGCGATTGTGGAAGCTGTGAATCCAGACGGTTCATTCCTCGTTTCAGAATGTAATATCCAAGGAGTACAGGATAAGGTACATTTTTCTGTCCTATATCCAGCTTACTACTATACATTTGCGACACCAAATTAAAAAAGAAAGAAGGTAAATCATGAAAATGATAGATATGGAGAAATTGAAACTCCTGAAAATAGGAGGAATCCTTATAGGAGTTGTGCTAGTTCTAGGATTCGTATTCTGGATTGGAGCAGCAACCTCAGCGCAAAAGAAAGCTAACCAGGATGCTGAAACTACTCAACAAGAAACCAAAGCAGAGGGAAGCGAACTAACGCAAGAATATGTAAAGGAATTTTTGACGGCTTACTTCAATAAGCAGGATCTTGGAGAAAATAGAAATCGCTATTTGCCCTATATGACAGAAGCTGCTTACAATCAGGAAGTGAACTCTGAAGAAGAACCAACGGTACAAACCTATAAGGGCTATGTAGTGGATACACAGATGAAGTCTTCTACCATCTACATCGATCAAGAAAATAATGTTGCCCTAGCTCAAGTGAGATACACTCAGACACAGTTACAGAAGAAGTATGATTATACTAACGCCCAAACAAACGTAGGATCTTCAAGAACCATACGGATTCGCTTCAGCAAGCAAGATGGGAAATACCTGGTAAATCATATTGATCCTATTTTGATTGTGGACAGCTTGAACGCCAGCGAAAAGGCGAGTATTCCATCGTTAAACAAACCAATCACTAACCAAACACAAAGCACAGAAGGGAAAAAGGAACAATGACAAAATTAGAAACTTTGGAAAAACAAAAACAGAAAGCGGAAAACCGCTTAGCTGACTATATGTCCAAGGCCAAGAAGGAAGAAGAGAAACTGCAGCAGCTAGAAACTCAAATCATTCTGGCCAAGCATGAGGAACGATCAAACTACTTGGCTGAACATAATTTAACCTGGGCTGATATTAAAGCAGCTCTTGCTGAAGGAAAATTGAAAGGAGCTGAAAAAGATGTACCGTTTAACCAATCTGACACAAAACACGACCACAACGTATAAAAATCGGGACCTTGTGTATCAAGCGCTGGAGCGAGAAAATGCTAAGGTTAAACACCAGGAGGCAGAAGCCGTTTTATTGGTAGAGGAACTGGATAAAAAGAATGTAGTGGTGTACCAAGAAGATGTCTATTTGCCGTTTGAAGGGATCGCAGATAGCCTCTTCCTGAAGCCTGGTATGGTGAATAACAAGGAAGCTGCACCAAAAGAAGCAAAAACCTCTTTCTTTAAGCGCCAGCCAAAAACAAAACATCAAGAGAAGACTCCTGAAGAAAAAGCTGAAGCCTCTTCCTTGAAACATGAAACTCCGAAACCTCGAAACTCTTCTAAACGCTCTTTTTGGGTGTATTTAGGAAGAGTTTTGGTGTTATTGAGTCTAGTAGGAAGTCTGACACTTGCTGGCTTATCACTTACGCTAGTTTACCATCAAGAAAAGCAACTCTCGGTCGTATCAAAGGAACTTTCAAATCTAAAAACCATTCATTCAAAAACAGGGGAACTAGATGCCTTTTCACGTTACTTTTTGCCAGCCCTTTACTCTGATAAAGGGAAAATGGCTGATTTCGTAGCTCCTCAATTAACGATAGATAGACAAGCAGGTCAACTGCAGTCTGTGATTTTGGAATCTAGCTTGATTGTTGATGAAGCAACTTATCAGCTAACCTATGTAGTGGCCGTGAAAGACGGTGAGAATAGAAGTCAGAAACGCTTGGTAGTTACTGTGAAGGAAGAACCTTCAGCGCCTTACGGATTCCAGGTTATTGCTAAGCCAGAACTATCCAATTATCCAAAATAAAGGAGGTCTTACATGGATCAAGAAAAAGTCAGTCATTCTCTGGCTTTAAAAGGAAAAGTTACCCTGGAGATGACGATACAAGCTCTGTATGCCCTCGCAAAAGCCCATTATGACAAGAAACAACATAAGGCGGCAAATCGAACTTTTGAAGGGGAGACACGTTTTAATGACTTTATGGCCACAAAATCAAAAAAAGATGTCGAGAAGTTATTAAATAGTGAAGTTCACTTGGCTAAGTTGAAGCATTACCTGGAGGAGTATAAGGTAGGTTTTACTTATCATCAAAAAGATGGTACAACCTATCTCTTCTTTGAAACAAAAAATCGTCCCCTGGTAGAAAAGGCTCTCAAAGATATGTTGGCAGACATCACGAAAAGCCCAGAAAAATTGGAAGAGTTTGCGAAAAAGGTGCTGAAGAAACCACATGAAATGACTCCTGAAGATAAAATCAATTACTATAAGACAAATAAGGTCTATAAAGGAACGATGCCAGTTGTTACGAAGGAGATTGGGAAGGAGAAGACACGATGATTAGAAAACCTATATGGCCCTACCTGGTGGTGGGGCTATTTTCATTTGTTATTTTCCAGTCCTTTTACCATTACTACCAACTTTCGACTGCAGCAGTACCTTTCATGGGGATGTTGCGACTTCGTTGGTTGCTAGAACACTGGGAACGCTTCTCTTTTGGTGTTTTCTTTGATTCAGGAGCCTTGTATGCAGGGTTGATCGGATTCGGCCTCCCAATGCTTGTCTATGCTTCTATGGATAAGAATTTATATCGCCAGGGAGAAGAACAAGGTAGTGCTCGTTTTGCGACTTTGAAGGAAATGAGACGATTTGAAGACGTTGATTTTGAGAAGAATATGATTTTTTCAAAACAAGTTAAAATGGGCCTATTTAACTTTCGCTTAGCCTACAATGTTCAGCTCAATAAAAATGTGATTGTCATTGGGCTTCCAGGAGATGGTAAAACCTTTACTTTTGTATTGCCAAATTTAATGCAGATGAACTCAAACTTTGTTGTGACGGACCCTAAAGGAAACCTGGTACACGAAGTTGGGAAGATGCTTGAAAAGGCAGGCTATGCTGTTAAAATCTTTGATTTGATTCGGCTCAAGAATTCAGATCGGTTTAATCCTTTTCATTACATGAAGTCTGAGCTAGATATTGATCGTATCTCTGAAGCAATTACTGAGGGAACGAAGAATAGTGAGCATACTGGAGAAGACTTCTGGGTTAAAGCAGAGTTGATGCTTCAACGGGCATTGATTGGTTATCTCTATTTTGACTCTAAGGATCCTGAAACTGGAGTCCAGTTATATATGCCAAACCTGGGTCACGTTGCGGATCTACTAAGAAGTATGTCTCGAGAGGATCCAGATGTACCAAGTCCTGTCGAGCAGATGTTTGAAGAACTGAACGAACATCAACCTAACAACTATGCTTATAAACAGTGGAAATTATTCCAAAACTTCACAGGTGAGACAAGAAACAGTGTGGTAGCGATTTTGTCTTCTCGCTATTCTATCTTTGATCATGAAGATGTACGAAACCTGATCAGTGAGGATACCATGGAAATGGATACCTGGAATACGAAAAAGACAGCCGTTTTTATTGCTATTCCTGAAACCAATAACGCCTTTAATTTTCTTTCATCAATCTTGTTTGCGATTGGTTTTGAGGTCCTTACACATAAGGCTGATGATATCTTGCAAGGGAAAGTACCTGGCTACAGTAGAAAAAATCTTCGCCACATTCAGTTTATCTTCGATGAGTTTGCACAAATTGGCCGTATTCCAAACTTCGCCCAGGTTCTCTCTTCTATTCGTAGTCGTGAGATGTCTATTAAGATTATCATCCAAGCTGTCAATCAGCTAGAATCACTTTATAAAAGTGATTGGAAGACCATCTTTAATAACTGTGCTACTCACCTATTTTTAGGGACAAATGACAAGGATACGATGGAATACTATTCTACAAGGGCAGGTAAGCAGACTATACGCACCCGGTCCACCTCAAAATCGCATAGTTATCGTAATGGCTCATCAAGTGAAAATAAACAAATTCAAGGCCGTCCACTTTTAACTCCAGATGAGGTCTCAAGAATTGGGGTAGAAGAAGGACTGGTTTTTATTTCTAAACAAAATGTCTTCAGAGATGAAAAAGCAAGTGTCGATGATCATCCCAGAAAAGATGAGATTGCAAATTCTCCTGAGGACAAAAAAAACTGGTACGAATACACTCGAAAAGGAACAGACATCGACGGCTTGCTTTTATATGCTAACGATTTGACTCCGCAGTTAAAAGAGTTATTCGTGGCCTAACATACAGAAAGGATAGTAGGATGGAAACACCAAAAATACAATTAGGATACCTGGAGAGTATCTCACAAGTTTTAGCATTAAAGCTAGAACATTTAGCTACAGAACGTTATGCTATTTGGCAGCTATTCAAACAGGCAGATGAGGAGACTTTCTATCAATTAGCTCCTCATCTTTTTGTGACAACGAGTCAGGAAGATCCAATAGTTGTTAGTGAACTAGATGCAACTCTTGAAGGATATCTTTTATTTAAGGAATTAGTAGAGGAGGAAAGAGTATGCCTTTAACAAAAGCACAGGCAAAATCGCTGGATATTTTAGAAGTAGCTCGTAGCCTTGGAATGGAGATGAAGCGAAAGTCACATCGAGAGTATTATTGGGCCGAGCATGACTCATTTAAGATTGATACTGTCAAGAATACCTGGCACTGGTATTCTCAAAACCTCTTTGGTGATACTATCAATCTCGTGCAACAAATGCAAAATGTCAGCTATAAGGAAGCCATGGTATTCTTAGAGACAGGTTCCTTCCCTGAAGCAAAACCAGTAGAGGAAGAACGTAAACCTTTCAACTATACACTAGCACCTTACGAACAACCATTTGTGGAGGCGAGAACCTATCTCAAGGAGATTAGAGGTCTCTCTGATGATACAATCGACTTCTTCCTTGAGAAGGGAGTATTAGCCCAAGCTAAACGTAAGGACAAAGAGGGCGTTATAGAAGATGTATTAGTTTTTAAATACTTGGATAGAAATCAGCAACTGGTAGGTGCGAGCCTTCAGGGACTTGTTCCTGATCAAGAACGTCATCCAGGTAAGGGTTACTTAAAACAAATCATGTATCTATCAGAGGCTATCAGTGGCTTAAACGTTTCTATAGGCTCTCCTGAGCGTTTAATTGTGACAGAGGCACCAATTGACCTTATGAGCTATTATGAGCTTCATAAGGGAGAATTAAACGATGTTCGACTGGTTGCGATGGAAGGATTGAAAGAGGGAGTATTATCCCACTATGTTCTTGAAATGTTACAAGATCGAGGGGAGATTGTGATGGATGAAAGGGATTATACCAAATCTAGCGACCTAACACGTACCTCTAAATTTTTATCTGTTGCAGCGGAAACATCCACACTTTTCCAAGATCACAAATATGATGATCTCATCACGCTGGCAGTTGATCACGATAAAGCAGGTACAGACTTTATTACCAAACTACGGGAGAAGAAAATCCCAGTTATCGATGCGAGACCGCCAAAACGTGAAGGCCAGGAGAAGACAGACTGGAATGAGATTCTGAAGCAGACCAAGAAACTGGAAAAGGCTGAGGAAATTCAATCATCAAGTCACTTTCCTGATACCAGCCACCTTTCTCCTGAAGATGCAACATGGTTGAAGGAAAACTGGAATAATATAGGTTTTTCAGTGGAGCATAGAAAACAAATGGTTATTGATTCGGACAAAACAGTGACCTATGAAAAACCTTCCAATCCTCTTGGAGATGGTAGGGAGCCTAAAAAACAAATTCAGAGCACAGAAAAAGCTCCTGAGAACTCTCAGGAGCAAATGAATGATAGGACCAGTGGTGGCACGGGTTCTTTACAGCCTAAAGCTGAAGGCAGTACCTCACCTGTACTTGAAACAAGTACCTTTGAGCAAACTGTTACCAGTCACCCGACATCATCCTATCCTTACTTACAGTTTAGCACAAATTATGATAAAGTGCAACGGAGAACAGCGAATTATCATCCGATTACACCAGCGGATTTAAGACGATTAAATCAATATGCGCCGTCTATCCAAAGTACAGCATCCTGGTATTTAAATGAACTGGCTGACAGTAAGATTAGCTTTGTTTATGCGGATCATGGAGAGAAGAATGTGCTTCAGGTGACTTTTCAAAAGGATAACTTTATCCATCTTTCAGGGATCAGACCTTTTGAAGAGGGAAAGGGAGCAGCAAATTTTCTAGATGATATTGCCAATGGTCAGGGGCATTATGACGGTATGTTGATTAGTAATGCAATTAAGGATAAATTGCAGGTTCTTCCTATGTTGCGTGATATTTTAGATCCACATTCTTTTGTTTTAGATGATTTGAGCAGTGTTGAAAAGCTTCACAATCTCAATATGAGTGAAGCTATTAAAGCAAAAGATGAAGATTTCTTACTACTGTTTAAAGATATCGGAGATGAAAAAATTCCAGCCTCTCTTATGAAACTCAAGGGAGAGCTTGCAACTAATGTTAAATCGTTGGATGAAAAGATCATTCTCGGTGTTTATAGAGATCGAGATGGTCACATCGAGCAACTTTCAATCAATGAAGAATATGTTAAAGACAATGGTGCAGAAATGCTGTCAGTTTTGAAGAATAAGCAGTATGAAGAAGTTTCTAAAGAAATTGAACAAACAACTCCAGACAACGTACTGAATAATCCCCTACTTGATTCGACTACGTTTACTCAAGTCTTAGATACTGTCTATAATTTAGGTGTGCCAGGTGACCTTTCAAAAACTCCAAAAGAATTTCATCAAGCCTGGAATCAGTATCTTGACTATGCGAAGCAACACAATGATAAATTTGATCAGATTGTTGCTGCAGCTGGAGAAGATAATCTCCTGGATACAAATTCAGACTTTTATAAAGAGTGGAAACAAGATCATATCTATAAGGAGAACTACCATGTACGCCTTCAATGGGCTGAGGAGCGCCCCGATGGGCCTAAATTGCCCTTTAAAGAAACAGAGCTGATACCTTATCAAGATTTTGCTAGAGAGCTTTACAAGGCCAATCAGAGCTTCTATCAGCTATATCAGGAAGGGCTAAAACAAGTGACTGGTGGTCATCCAGAAGCCTACATCTCTCCAACTAAGATCCAGTTTAGTATCTACGCTCCTGATGGTGAACTGATTCAGGATAGCATCCGTTACAATATCGGTGAGGAGATTAACCCCATCGCTCACAAAGAAAGGCTTGGAACACGAGAAATGAGAGAGTACCCAGAATTGATGAAGATAGATGGGGCCATATTCACTCCGTATCATCTGGAGAGATTGGCGAGTGAGTTAGATATTTCTCAGTTCAGTTACGCTTTAGAAGATACTCTTTACGCAGATCAACTTCTATCTCAACTCCCATTTGGAGATTTGGAAAATAGTCCAATTGGATTTACAGATAGTAGTCATGATGCTCGTCTTGGATTTATCTCTTTTGATGGAATGGATAGTGTTGAGGTCGAAAATCTATCTGCTTGGTTTGATAAGTTGGGAGTCAAGGACTCACCTATGGCTCAAGTAGCTCTTGTAGAAAAATGGCAAAAAGAAATCAAAAGTTTATCAGAAAAAGTTGAACAAACGATCGCCATAGTTCGAGAAGAATTTGAGAAATCACAAGAGGAAGAAATCAAACTAGAAGAACAAGGCTACAACAAGCAGGAGTTGGAACGTGATGCGGATGCTGACGGTGTTTCTGATGAGGAGGAGTTGCTTCAGGGAACGAATCCGTATGATTTTAGATCGAAGCCAGGTTCTAAACCAGAGGGCGAGGAGAGTCTACAAGCGGATGAAGTTGTTTTAGCAGCTGGTAGTCTTGCAGTCGCAGATTTTATTCAGAATAAAGATATGGCAGGATTAAGTCGTCATCTCAAAGAAGGAATTAAGGAGTTTCTGGACTCAGATAAGTACAAAGACTATCTAACGAAAATGAGCCAACTAAATAATTATTCTAATCGCAACCTACGCTTAATTCTTGCACAAAATCCTGAAGCAAGGCAAGTAGCTTCTTTCAAGCAGTGGAAAGAAAACTTTGGCCGCTATGTGAAAAAAGGCGAGAAGGCTTTACGTATTTTTAAGCCTATGACGAAGATCAAAAAGGATGAGAATAACCAACCAATATTGGATAAAAATGGGAAACCAGAAACAGTTACATTCTTTGGTTTAGTGCCAGTCTTTGATGTTAGTCAGACAGAAGGAAAGGAGATGCCAAAAGCAGCAGAAGTTAAAGAGCAGCTGACTGATTTGGACTATGCAAATCTTTACCGTACCCTGATGGCTATTGCGAAAGAAAATGATGTATCGGTTCGATTTGAGGAGATGGAAAATAATAAACATGGATATTATTCTGTCCCAGAAAATCAAATTGTTTTACGTAGTAATGAGATGAACAAGGCTCAAATTATTAAAACTTTCTTACATGAAATGGCTCATGCAGAGTTGCATCATGCAGACAATCCTCAGAAGGAAAATCTGACTAGAAGCACAGCTGAACTCCAGGCTGAAAGTGTCGCTTATGTTGTTTCTTCATACTACGGTATTGATACGTCAGAGTATTCCTTTAACTATCTATCTGGCTGGTCTGCTGACAAAGAGACACTTGCTGATTTAGAAGCACAGTTGGATATTGTCCAACAAGAAGCTAAAAGTTTAATGGTTCGGATGGATCAAGCATTGGAACAATTAAGATTGAGTCAGGAGAAACAAACGAAGCGCAGTTTTGAACAAAAACTGGAGAAGTTTAAAGGTCAGACCCAGCAAGCTGTAGAAGATCACAAGCAGGATTTGAAAGCAGATGCACAAGCAAAAAAAGAGAAGGGTTTCTCGAAATGACCGAACGGGACACCCCAAATAAACCCAAGGTCAAATTAAAAACAAATCATCATCAAGGAGGACAACACTCATGACCAATGAACAAGAAGGACAACTGATCATCATCCTTTCAGACTTTATTCCAATCATGGATGGAGACAGAGTTGTAGGAGTATCACCAAATGCTAGAGACTTGACTCGCCAAAAAGTTCTGGAGCAACTAGAGGAAGAACAGTCTCAACTACCTGAAGGTGATCCTGCTCTTTTGGAGTGGGAAGAAGAAAATATTGAGCTACTCAAGATGATTACAGATGAAGAATTTCAAGCTGTACTCACAGAAAAAATCTTACTGACTGAAGTACAAATTGGGCAGTCTATTTTCCAGCCTCTAACTGCTCAACAGCTTTCTGTTTTAGCTGAAAAATTACCAGGTCAGGAAGAAAGAAAATTAGAAAGTAGTGATAAACAATCATCTATTTTCAAAAATATCTTTAGTTGGTTACGATAAAATGTTAGAAGCTGTACTCCAAAAGATATAGGAAAGGGGCTTGGGGATTTCCCCAAAACTGAGAAAATCAAGAAGGAAAACTACAAGGTTCTCCTTCTCTGATTTTTTTAAATTTCGCAAATGGATATCCATTTGCTACGCTTGCCACAAGGAAGTCAGGGGTTGATTCCTGCCCAGAAAATACCAGAAATTCTGAAAGAAAGAGGAGAAAGAATAATGCAGAAACGAGAAAATAGGAAACGCTATATACAAAAATTGATACGACTAACACCAGAAGAAGATCGTCAAATTAAAACGGCGATGGCCCAAATGGGAGTTCCATCTTTTCAATACTATGCGAAGAATCAATTGGTGCAAGGAAAGGTGGTGCAAATTGATTTTTCTGAATTGAAAGACCTTCGAGTCGCCATCAATCGAGTGGGAACGAACATCAACCAAATTGCTAAACATGCTAACGAAAACCAAGGGGTTACGCCAGAGGAAGTGGCGCAAGTCATTGGCTATCTATCTGAGTTGAAAGAGATGGTAGCGGTCAAACTTTCTAGTGCGGAGAAGAAAAGTTTGCAGGAACGAAAAGTGAAAACTATAAGGACGTATGACGAATGGTAGTAATCAAAACACCCAAACAAATTAAAACTCCTTCCAATTTAAAAATAGCTGTACGCTATATTCTGAATGAAGCGAAAACTCTTGTATCAGGAACTGCAGAAAGTGATCTTGATTTTCCTCTTGTCTACCATGATGGTGAACTTCAAATGAAGCTAGTATCTGGCAATGGGATCTCTGATTTTAGCGTAGCGGATGAAGAAATGGTCATGACAAAATTGGCTGCAGCCTTTAAAAAAGGAGATGACGACTTGAAAGAATTATCTTCAGGAAAACAAGTATTGGCCCATCACATTATCCAGTCTTTTTCTCCAGATGATAACTTGACCCCTGAGCAAGTTCATGAAATTGGCCGTCAAACGATGTTAGAATTGACGGGAGGGAATTATGAGTTTGTGATCGCAACACACACGGATAAAGATCATCTTCATAATCATATCATACTCAATACAACCAATACCTCAACGCTTAAAAAATTTCGTTGGGAAAAGAAAACTTTGAAAAATTTGAGGGCAATATCGGACAAGCATGCGGCACGTTATGGAGCTAAAATTATTGAGCCTACTATGAAAAATTCTTATACAAAGTATTCTGCTTGGCGGAGACAAAATAATTATCGGTTTGAAATTAAGGAGCGTCTGGATTTTCTTCTGAAGCACTCTTTGTCGTTAGAAGATTTCAAACAAAAGGCAGCTGCGCTTGATCTTCAGATCGATTTCTCTGGTAAATTTGTGAAGTATAAATTGCTTGATCAGCCCCAACAAAGAAATGTCCGAGATGATACATTATCAAAGAAAGGACTTTATTCTCTTGAAAAAATAAAAGAGAGAATTTCTAAGAATCAGTTAGTTTTTGATGTGGAGGAATTGAAAGAACAATATCAAGAATCAAAAGAAAAGACGGCAAATGATTTTGAATTGAAATTGGAAGTGGAATCCTGGCAAGTCGAACAAGAAAGCAAGCAAGGCATTTACGTACAGATGGATATGGGAGCTTTAAATAGTGGTACCATTTTAATACCTTCTCATAAAGTTGATAAAAATGAGGATGGAAATTACACGATCTATATCAAAGAGAAAGACTATTTTTATTTTCTCAATCCAGATCAATCACAAAAAAATCGGTACATGATGGGCTTGACTGTCGCAAGACAATTAGCCAAACAAAATGGCGAAACACTCGTAACTAAAAACGCTCAAATTTCCTCTATGCGTGAACTGATTAAGGAATATAATTTCTTAGTCGAGCACGGCGTGACAGATGGAGCACAATTTCAACATTTGGAGGAGCGCTTTAATGAAAAGATAGAGGCTACTCAGGAGGAATTAAGACAGCTAGATGATCGACTTGGACGTTATCATAAAATTGAAGGAGCAATTTTAGCCATCCATCAATCTCCAGAAAATAGTCTTGCGGCGGTACAACTATTGGATGATTTAGGAGTTCCAAAAGATATGGGACTGGAAGATGTCAGTCAACTGATCAAACAATTCCAAATTGAAAAAGGAGCCTTACAAGAGTTCTTTGATGATACTCTAAAACATTACACAGATTATAGAGATATTAAGGAGCATGTGCGTAGTCGTGAAGAGAAAGTTGACCGACATTTTGAAGATGAAAAAACCTTGTAAAAGTTTCTGATGTTTTCAATCTAGTCATGATTTCAGTACAATAGAGAGTATGTTTAGATTTGATGAAAAAGAATTTGTCGCAGAACTAGATCGCAAACGTGAGCAGCAATTCCTGAAGCGAGTAAGAGATTATGACGAGCAGATAGCTCCCTCCATGAGACTGAAAGGGTATAAACGAATAGACAGTACCGAGAGGACAGTTGTCTTCACATTTGGAGAGATGACCTTTTCTAGGAATCGCTGGCGAAAGGGAAAGAAAAGCTGTTATCCTGTAGATGAGTGGCTAGGTTTAGAAAAGTATATGCGTTATTCTCCAGAGTTGATTTTTCACATGGCAAAACATGCTTCTGTTTTATCCTATCGTGAAGTTTGTCGAACAGTTAAGATGGCTTATCGCCTGGAGATAACAAAGGACGCTGTTTTGAAGTCTGTAAAAATGGCAGGTAGACTCTTTTCAGAGAGGGAACGCTATCGGCTTTTTAGAGGTGATGAGCAACCGAAAAAAATCCAGGCAGATAAAATCTACCTGGAGGGAGATGGTGTGCTCGTCAAGACAACATCAAGCAATGATGAACGACACAATACAGACTTAGCCCATTTTCTGATTCATACGGGAGCGAAGAAGATTGGAAAAAATCGGTATGTACTCGAGAATAAGCATGAAATTATCCATACAAGCCATGAGCAAGCAAAGGAAGAATTGATAGACTATCTCTACAATCATTTTGAAATCACTGATCGAACTCTTCTTATCACTAACTCGGACAATGGTATAGGATATACTCGAAGAGTATTTCAAGAAATCAAGAAAGCTCTACGGATTAAACGTCATGAGCATTTCTGGGATGCTTATCATGTCAATGAAGAATTAAAAAGATTCCTGAAGCCGTACCCATCTACACTGCTTGATCTGGCTTTTAAGGCTATCCAGACACATCAGAGAAGCCTTCTTCAGACCGTACTAGATACAGTAGAGTCTCTTATAGAAAGTCAGGAGGCTTTTGATAGCTTTTACAATTTCCGTAAAAAATTATTGAGAAATTTTGGGGATACCAGACCACCTAAACATCGAGGCTTGTCCTCTCATGGTATTGGGGTAATGGAGAGTCAACACAGAAAGGTCACCTACCGTATGAAACATCGGGGGATGTATTGGTCTATTGAAGGAGCTTGTACTATGGCTAGGATGATACTCCTTGAACGAATAGATCAGCTATACGAATTGTTTTTCGGGGATTGGCGGAATGAGTATGAGGAGTATAGGGCGAGCCGTTTAGGAGCAGGATTTCTTGTTGACCACCGTCCCCATGGAGCCGTTATACGAAAACGAGGGCGTAAGCGAAAGTAAGGAAAAGGTAAAGAAAATCCTCTAAAAAATGCAATTTTAGAGGTCTTTTTGCCATGTTTTTTAGACAAAACAGTTGCTTTTTTGCCTAATATGTGTTACAATAATAGAGTAAATAAAAACGAAAAAGGTGTAGAAGCAGCAACTCCTACACCACCGATTAAGACAAACACACACTTTGCTTAATCAGTCAAACAATATTGTAGCATAAATAGTGCAATATAGTCAAGGGCTGGGGTAAAGTGAGAAACTTTTTCCAGTTTTTTTGTCTGAAAAATCTCGCTTTCTTATTGAGTTATAAGGATATTTGATTATTCCCAAAAATTTAGACACAAAAAAAGCTGTAAAATCCCTTTACAAATCTAGCTTTTCATGGTACAATAGCCTTTGTGTGAAATAGCAGCAGGAAAGCATGAAGCTCGTCAACAGGTGTCTTATGACAAGTAACCTTGGCTGTTTAGGCGAAGGGCATCTGCACGAATCAGGGCTTTCTAAG
>OBWU01000104.1_pt1 | contig 32088 bp, 35 predicted proteins | sample 1476551 | NCBI WGS metagenome assembly OBWU01 (sample SAMEA2580135, study PRJEB22360) | human gut metagenome | biome: human gut; feature: human-associated habitat; material: faeces | place: Denmark | collected 2008/2010
TAGCCAATGGGGTGAGGCCCCAAGACCCACAGGCCTGGCGGGCGGCCAGTCGACGGCAGCGGCGCTGAGCCTGGCGCGCCTGTGCTATGATACGCTGCTGGCGGAAGGCGAAAAAGCCCGCCTCGCTGCCCAGGCCGGCGTGGTGACCGATGCGCTGGAACGCATCGTTGAAGCGAATACCTACCTCAGCGGTATCGGCTTTGAAAGTAGCGGTCTGGCCGCCGCGCACGCCATTCACAACGGTTTCACCATCCTCGAAGAGTGCCACCATCTGTACCATGGCGAGAAAGTGGCGTTTGGTACCCTGGCGCAGCTGGTGCTGCAAAATAGCCCGATGGAAGAGATCGAAACGGTGCTGAACTTCTGCCATACCGTCGGGCTGCCGGTTACGCTGGCGCAAATGGGCGTTAAAGAGGGCATCGATGAGAAAATTCAGGCAGTCGCCAAAGCGACCTGCGCGGAAGGTGAAACCATTCATAACATGCCGTTCCCGGTCAGCGCGCAGAGCGTGCATGCGGCGATTCTGACCGCCGACCTGCTCGGACAGCAGTGGCTGGCGCGCTAATTTAGCGTCGACCTGCCCCGTCTCATTTAAGCGATGAGACGTTTTCTCCCCCTCTGGCGGTAGCCGCCGGAGGGGTTGTCGTTTATGAAACAGCGGATAGGGATATGACTGCGCAGACTCAGAGCTTTCCTTTGGTGATAACCCAGTCGTGGCATCGCTGCAGCAAGTTTATGCAGCGGGAAACCTGGCAGACGCCGCATCAGGCGCAGGGGCTGACGTTTGAATCGATTTGCCGGCGCAAGACCGCGCTGTTGACGATTGGTCAGGCGGCGCTGGAGGATGCCTGGGAGTTTATGGATAACCGCCCCTGCGCGCTGTTCATCCTCGATGAGTCCGCCTGTATTCTCAGCCGCTGCGGCGATCCACAGACCCTCGACCAGCTTGCGGCGCTGGGATTTCGTGACGGCAGCTACTGCGCGGAAAGCATTATCGGCAGCTGCGCGCTTTCGCTGGCCTCCATGCTCGGGCAGCCGGTCAAAACGACGGGCGAGGAGCATTTTAAACATGCGCTGCACGGATGGGCGTTTAGCTCCACGCCGGTGTTTGATAACCACGGGCGTCTGTTCGGTTCCATTTCCCTGTGCTGCCTGACGGAAGAACAGGCTTCGCCTGACCTCTCCCTGACCCTGGCTATCGCCCGGGAAGTCGGCAACTCGCTGCTCACTGATAGCCTGCTGGCCGAGTCGAATCGCCATCTTAACCAGATGTACGGTCTGCTGGAGAGCATGGATGACGGGGTGATGGCGTGGAACGAGCAGGGGATTTTGCAGTTTCTTAACGTGCAGGCGGCGACGCTGCTGCATCTTGATGCCCAGGCCAGCCAGGGGAAAAACATTAATGAGCTGGTGACGCTGCCGGCCCTGCTGCGTCGGGCCATTAAGCACGCGCGCGGGCTGAACCATGTGGAGGTCACCTTCGAAAGCCAGCATCAGTTTGTCGACGCCGTGATTACGCTCAAGCCAATCGTTGAAGAGCAGGGCAACAGTTTCATTCTGCTGCTACATCCCGTCGAGCAGATGCGCCAGTTGATGACCAGCCAGCTTGGCAAAGTGAGCCATACCTTTGAACAGATGTCGGCGGACGACCCGGAAACCCGGCGGCTGATTCACTTTGGTCGCCAGGCTGCGCGCGGCGCTTTCCCGGTGCTGCTGTGCGGTGAAGAGGGGGTGGGTAAGGAGCTGCTCAGCCAGGCGATTCACAATGAGAGCGAGCGGGGCGGCGGGCCGTATATCGCGGTCAACTGCCAGCTGTATGCCGACAGCGTCCTGGGCCAGGATTTTATGGGCAGCGCGCCGACGGACAATGAAAACGGCCGCCTTAGCCGTCTTGAGCTGGCCAACGGCGGGACGCTGTTTCTGGAAAAAATCGAATACCTGGCGCCGGAGCTGCAGTCCGCGCTGCTGCAGGTGATCAAGCAGGGGGTTTTAACCCGTCTGGATGCCCGCCGCTTGATTCCGGTAGACGTTAAAGTGATCGCCACCACTACCGTCGATCTTGCCAATCTGGTGGAGCAAAACCGCTTTAGCCGCCAGCTTTACTACGCGCTGCACTCCTTTGAAATCGTTATCCCACCGCTGCGCGCGCGGCGTAACAGTATTCCTTCGCTGGTGCACAATCGCCTTAAGAGCCTGGAAAAGCGCTTTTCCTCGCGGCTGAAAATGGATGAAGATGCGCTGGCACAGCTGGTGGCCTACTCCTGGCCGGGCAACGATTTTGAGTTGAACAGCGTGATTGAAAATATCGCCATTAGCAGCGATAACGGCCATATCCGGCTGAGTAATTTGCCGGAATATCTGTTTGCCGAGCGGCCGGGCGCCGATGCGGGCTCCTCGCTGCTGCCCGCCAGCCTGACCTTTAGCGCCATTGAGAAAGAAGCGATTATCCATGCCGCCCGGGTGACCAGCGGGCGAGTGCAGGAGATGGCGCAGCTGCTGAATATTGGCCGCACCACGCTGTGGCGCAAGATGAAGCACTACGACATCGACGCCGGCCAGTTTAAGCGCGGACGTATGGAGTAGTTTCCTGTGGGGAATGGTACGAAATAGTCGAGCAGAAAAGCACCACGCAAGCGTTTAGCTGCGGTCTGAATCAAAGAAAGGCAACGATCTCTTTGATATCCCGGCGAAGATGGGTCCATAGTGTCATCATGTTCATTACGTGGTTAATTTTAAGGATAAGAGTATGCCAACAGCAATCGATAAAGCCCTGGATTTTATTGGTGGTATGAACACATCGTTGTCGGTGCCGAATACTATGGATGAAAGTACCGCTAAGGGAATTTTGAAGTATTTGCATGAACTGGGCGTACCGGCAAATCCTGCCGACGTCATGGCCCGGGGTGAAAAGGAGGGATGGGATGCCGGGTTCACGGAAAAAGTGGCCGGCTGGGCGGAAAAAATTGCCTCCGGTAACCGGATCGTCATTAAAAACCCGGAATTCTTCACCGTCTATATGCGCGAACAGCTGCAGGCGCTGGTGTAAGCCGCCTGTCGCGAATCTCACGTTATGCTGCGGCGCCCCGAGGGGGCCGCACAATGCAAAAGGGCCGACGATTTCTCGTCAGCCCTTGCTGTATCTGGTGGCCCCTGCTGGACTTGAACCAGCGACCAAGCGATTATGAGAATGGCGTTACCATCCTACCTTAAGATACTTTGTCATAATAAATCAATAAGTTAACAAACTCATTGACACTGTATAAATAACCAGAAATACTCTATTTTACCTGTTTATGGCACCCCCACGGGACCCCCAGAATGGAACCCCCGTGACCAAACGATCTTTTTTGCGCAACGAGTATGACTGAAAAAACGTTCAGATTTACCAAATCGAAAATCGAGGGGTTGCCTCCGGCGCTCAAAGGTTGCCGGGTGGAATACCGTGATTCTGAGGTGCAGGGGCTTATCCTGCGCGTTACTGCTGGTGGCGTGAAGACGTTCAGTGTTTCGCGTAAAAAGCACGGCGAGCACTTTCGGGTGACGCTGGGGCGATTCCCGGATCTAAGCGTCGAAAATGCCAGAACGATGGCCGTAAGGTCTCTGGGTGAAATGAGCATGACCCGGAAGAACCCAAATGACCTGCGGAAGCAGGACGAAAAACGCCTGATAACGTTGCAGGATGCTTTCGAAGAGCGCCTGAAGGTGAGGGGGCACCGGATTAGCCAGACCACAGCGGATCAATACCGAGGGTTACTCACCAATTATTCCGGTGACTGGATGAATCAGCCAATGCTGCATATCACCCGTGAACGAGTCGAGAAGCGTCACAAAGCTATTTCGGAAGGAACAGTGTGGTTTGGGGAGGATCGCTCAAAGTTTCGTGCTGGTGTAGGGACGGGAAGCAAATCACAGGCCGACGCCTGGGGTCGAGCTATCCGGGCTGTATTCCGTTTTGCATGGGACCATTATCGGGACGATGAGGGCCGCAGTCTGTTACCTGAGCCGCCGACTATGGTGCTCAGCACGAAAGGCCACTGGCACGGGCTGGTGCGTAAAACGGAGCGTGTCAGGAATACCGATCTGGGGCGCTGGTTTGCAGCTATTGAGCAGGTACGCCTGCAAGCCGCTGAAAATCGTGATGACTTCGCACAAGCCGCCTGTGACGCTATCTATATGGCGATGTTTACGGGGCTGCGTAAGTCTGAAATCCTTCAGCTTGAGTGGAGTCGGGTTAATATTCCGGCCCTTTACTTTTGGATCGATAAGACGAAGAACGGCGATCCGCTGGAACTTCCAATCATTCCTTCGTTATTGAAAATGTTCCGCCGCAGGCTATCACTCCGAAAAGGTGATGAGCCGTATGTATTCCCCGGGAAGGATGGCGGTGTTATCGGTGAGTCTAGAAAGGTTATAAATCGGATTGTGGCTGCGACTGTTCCTGTCCCTAATCCTGATGCTTTGCCGCCAGTTAGTTTCAAATACCACGATGCTCGCCGCACGTTCGGATCCGCTGCGGCTCTTGCTGGTTTGGGGCATGACCTGATTAAGCGCCTGTTGAACCATAGAACGCTACGTAGCGCCGATGTAACGGAAGGGTATTTGCATTTTGGTGCTGATGAATTGCAGGAACACGCTGAGAAAGTAGAGCGTTATTTGTTAGAAAAGGCAGGGCTGGTTGAGAGTAAAAAGGCTATTGATGCACAGCTGCTGGCCGTCATGAAATCTATGAGTGATGAAGAAAAGCGCAGGATGCTTTTTGATCTTCTCAATTCACATAATAGTGAGGCAAAATCATGAGCCTGGAAAAATATTTGGATTCTGAACGATTAAATTTTGTTAATATTTTTATGAAATTTGCCAGGAATTTTGGAGATCTACAATTTAACTATAATAGGGATTTCGGTAATGAACTAAAAAAAGATATTAACCAGACTTCTCGTGGGAGTTTGAGGTTTATTTTACAAAAAATGCGCAAAGATAAGCCGTCAAAAGATGATGCTGAGTTTGAAGATAAAACACTGGCTAAAGTATTTTTAGTATTGGAGTCTCATGATTTTTCTTCATTAGCGGAAGATATGGCTTTAGTTATTGAAAGAAGAAATATAAGAGAACGTTCTCAAGACATTATTTATAAAGAAATTGCAGAGGGTTCAGCATTTAAGCAGCGTAGTATCGCGGCATCTGGTCCACGGCATCGTCTATATGATGAAATTGTGGCAATTATGAAATCTACCTGGAGACATAATCCGGCACTCTCCAAAAGAAAAATGATCTCAAAATTATTGATACGTTATGAAGATAAAGTGGATGAAAAAACGCTAAAAGATTGGATAACAAAAGGGAAACTGGCTCCACCAAGACCTATAAAGAACAAAAATTCAGATCTGGTTATCCCACCTGAATATGCTAGCAAAAAAATATTTGAAGGAGGGGGAACAGTAGCTTCTCACCCCCATAATCACCTACTCACCTTATAGAAAAAAATCAAGAAACTATAGTGGCTCCGTTGCTAACCAGACATACACGGAGCTACTTATGCATTTAGCCAAAATCGACAATTCAAAAAAACTTACTCGCAGTGAAGCTGCTGAGCACTTGGGTGTGAACGCACAGACGCTGGCGAACTGGGCTCATACAGGGCGGGTAAAAATCCCATTTCATAAAGTCGGACGCAAGGTCATTTACTTCAAATCTGATCTTGATGCTTATCTGGATTCCACGCGTAGAACTCAAACGGCTTGAGGTGGAATATGACACATAAAACAAAGGCAGCTTTACAGAGCTGCCAATGTCACTACCAAAAACTCAAGCAAAATAAGAATACCAGGGTTAATGTTGGTGGTCAAATCCTAGACAGAGCACAAAAATACGAGTTATCTCGTAATCAAAGAGTTAAAAAGCTTATCATATCGAAAAAGCAACATTCGTTACTTGATACGGTTTTTCTTAATAAATTCAATTCCTTTGATGAGTCTTTCCTCGTTTATAAAATCAGTGCGATTTATGGAAAAAGGCCCAATACGTTCATCACTATTTTTGGAGAGATAAATACAAAAGGAAATCGGATCACCTTCATTCGTATTTCCATCGTCAATCACTTCAAGTGGAAGGTAATAAGCTTTAATAATTTCAATCGCTTGAACACGGGTAATCTTAATCATTTTATCATTTACTCCGTTGTAGATTTTTTTGGCAACTTGCGTTGGCGTCGTTTGATCTCGCCTTTGATTGAGGCGACAACAAAACCGGCGGTGCTTTCACCTTCCTCTTTAACTTTTTCAAGTTCATCAATCAAGTCTAATGGTACTCGTGAGACTATTTGTTGTGATTTGTTGTTTCTTGAACCTGTTGCCATGACTGTGTTTTCCTTTGATTGGTGGCATTCAGTATATGCAAAAATAAAACACAATCAATACTTGAAAGTGGCATTCACTTTGTTCTATGTTAAGTGCATGCCACCTGTTATGGTGAAGCATAAATGGCAACGCCCCGGAGTGCTTGGAACCACTGCCGAGGCGTCTAACCACAAACCGTTAGTTGAGGTAACAGTTATGGCTGGATCACAGCATACCCAAACTCACCCCAAATTTACATGGTTGTTCCTTGCGACACCCAAAAATCATCCTGAGTGTTTACCTGTGCTCCTTCGCTTCAGTTCTGACACTGAAGACGGTGCCCGCCAGGCATTTCCGGGCTGGGAACTAATTTTTGCCGCGAAAATCCGCACTGAATCCCCCTGCAAGTTTGCTTTCTACGATTATGAAGTCGGAATGGGTCTGGCGTTCGACTGCCGCGAGGTGCGCTCATGAATACTGAATATTTTAATGGCCTGAAGGCGGGTTTTAAGGGCGTACCCCTGGATGCTGAAAGCGCCATATTCCATGTGGTCGATATGATAAATGCTGCATCTTTTTTGCTTCGAACGGCAGGACGGCATGAAACCGGAATGATTCTGCTGGAGATTGCAGAGGAATATGCGTCGCTGGTGGCGGAGAACATCAATCGCGGAGATACGGAGGCGCATGATGAATAGAAAATATCTATTTATTTTCATCGTTGGTGAGAAGCCCTCTTCTACATCTCGTTGCCGCGTGGAAGTGGTTTATGCAGATAACAAGCGTTATGCATGGCGAGAAGTTACGAGAAAGATCCCAAAAGGCGTAAGTATCCGTCTGTGCGCCAACATACGTTTGAAAGATGTTCCTTATGAGTTTTACCAGGATGGGTTAACTTTTTCACTTAGCTGGGGGAAATTCCATGCGTAGTCAGATACCTATGCTCAATGTGGATCTCCACGTCTCCCCCGACTTTTCTGGCCGCATCATGCTTTATGTGGTCGATGGGATTGTTAAATGCGAAATGCGATTACATGAGGATGAAATTATCGGTACGCCGTCTCTGTTCAATCACCTGCTCGAGCGTGCCGGATATCATGTAATAACCGCCAAAAAGGATTAATGCCATGAGAAACAAAAATACCGGACTTAATGCCGGGGGCTTCACTCATCCTGAGATCCTCCCGGGCGATATTTACAAGGATAAACGGGGTGAACGTGTAACGGTTTTATCTGCGACGCCAAACCGAATTTGTTTTATTCGTGACGGATACTCAGGGGAATGTGCATTTCCTGCGGTTCGTTTTCTGAGGGAGTTTACGGCAGTGAAGCGGCAGACAATCGCCGAATGGTGCGATACCAACAACACAGCAGAAAAGATAAAGAAAATTCGCGCGTTGATTGCTGCTAAGAGAGTCGAGAAATGAAGAACGCACCGAACGTAAAGGCGCTGCCGAAGGACAAATTTACTGAGGCGATTATCTTCGCTGGTGCTGACGCATGGTGTCATGCCAAAGGCTGGGAAGAAGGTATGGGCAAACAGGTAGCCGGCGATACCACGCCGCCGGTTTATCTGGGGCCGAGGCAGCTGGAGGAACTGGACAACCTTCGCATTATCGATGACGGACGCAGAGCTGCGCGGGTATACCTGGCTGGCGAGATTGAGCCGCTGATGATTAACGCGATTGGTACTCGGTTGGCGCTCGCAGGTGTGCAGGATGCCAAATTGTATAAAGGCATTCCAGATCGCCATCCGGAAGACTGGCACGATTATCTTAAACGACTCAGGGAAGAGGCAAAAAGCGGGGAGAGCATAGTGGTAAATCTGCCGGTGAAGAAAAGAGAGCCGAAGCCTAACACCGGTGATGAACTGAAACCCCGCGTTGAGAGCCGCGATGATGGCCTGTACTGGATAACACCAAAGGTGGACAAGGATAGTGGCGAGATCATCAATAATGAAACGTGGCTATGCTCACCGCTTGAAGTGGTTGGTTCCGGCAGTGACGGGGCTGAACGCTATCTTGTTTTGCGCTGGCGTTCTCCGCGCGGCCACGAAGATATTACCAGAGCGATCCCCTGTGCTGATATCGGAGAGCGGGATGGCTGGCGTTCTCTCAAGGCTGGCGGAGTGAACGTGACGACGAAAAGCACATTCAGGGCGATTCTGGCAGACTGGCTGCAGCAGTGCGGAGCGGGTCATGAGTGGATTATCACCCATACCACTGGATGGCATCATGGGGCATATATCATGCCTGATGGTGAAGTAATTGGTGAGCCAGAGACGCCCATTCTTTTTAACGGTCGCAGCGCGGCATCTTCCGGTTATGCCGTTGCTGGAACGGCTGCCAGCTGGCGGGATTCCGTCGCCCGTCTGGCCGGCGGTAACCCTTCCATGATGTTGGGCGTGGCCGCGGCGTTATCTGCACCGCTTATTGGGCTGGTGGGTGCTGATGGTTTCGGCGTCCATTTGTTCGAACAGTCGAGCGCCGGTAAGACCACCACCGCCAATATTGCGAGCAGCTTGTGGGGTGAGCCGGATGCGTTGCGGCTTACCTGGTACGGCACTGCGCTTGGCATTGCCAACGAGGCGGAGGCACATAACGACAGTCTGTTACCGCTTGATGAGGTGGGGCAGGGCAGTAGTGCCAAAGATGTTGCCACGTCCGCTTACACTCTGTTCAACGGTGCCGGGAAGCTGCAGGGCGCTAAAGAAGGTGGCAACCGGGAGCTGAAACGCTGGCGCACCGTGGCGATCAGCACCGGAGAAATGGATATTGAAACCTTCCTGTCTGCTGGTGGGATAAGAGTTAAGGCGGGCCAGTTGGTGCGTTTGCTGAATATCCCGATGGAGAAATCCACGGTCTTTAACGGCTTGCCGAACGGCAAGGCCCATGCTGACACACTGAAAGAGGCCTGGATTGATAACCACGGCGCAGCCGGGCGGGAGTGGGTTAAATGGCTGGCAACCCACCAGCAGGAAGCTAAACAGGCTGTGCGGGATGCGCAGACTCGCTGGCGTAGTCTCATTCCGGTTGATTATGGTGAGCAGGTACACCGCGTAGCCGAACGCTTTGCAATCCTTGAAGCAGCTCTGGTAACGGGAGCGCCGATCACTGGCTGGAGTGAACAGGCGAACCGTGACGCCATTCAGCATAGCTTTAACGCCTGGGTGAAAGAGTTCGGCACGGGGAACAAGGAGCACCAGCAGATCATCGATCAGTGCGAGGCATTTCTGAATGCCTATGGCCTGAGCCGGTTCGCTCCGTTGCCTTATGACCCGGCAAGCCTGCCAATCAGCAACCTTGCCGGGTATCGCAAGCGTAAAAGCAGCCATGATGATGCGCCTATGGTGTTCTACACGTTCCCTGCGACGTTTGAGAAGGAGATTGCGCAGGGTTTTAACGCAAGGCAGTTTGCGAGGGCTCTGGCCGGCGCGGGTGTGCTGTCAGCCTCTGCTGATGGTCAGCGTTTCCAGCAGAAATCGCCGCGCATTGATGGGCGGCAGATTAACGTCTACGTCCTTCAGTATCAGGCAGAGGGTGTTAAGGAATAACTTACATGTATGAGCAATAATTTACGTGGTTCAAGTGGTTCAGTCTGTAAGGTTAATTATTATGTGTATGTTATTTAATAACTTTATACTAAATAAATGAACCACGACTGAACCACGAAACAGCAATTTTGAACCACGAATGTGCATGTTTGAACCACGAATTAAATCAGCGACTGAGTGAACCACGTAAAAAAAGCCCTTACGTGGTTCAAAACAGGGGGTACGTGGTTCACGTTTAAGTTATTTTTTCATATAAAACAACGGTCTTTACAAATTGAACCACGTAAACCACGTGAACCACGATAGTTTTGTTTATATACGGTGAAAAATGAGAGGTGTAAAAATGCTGGAAGCCGGAATGGTTGAAAAGAAATCAGCAGGTAGCGCAGCCCTCTGGATGCGTGAGGCTGTAGAGGCAATAGATAAACAGTTTGGGGTTGGCTATGCCAGAGAACACCCTGAGCTGGTGGCGGGGTTCATGCAGGCAGCAGCCATTGATCAGGCTGGAATGTATATTCGGTCACTGGTGGAAACGCTGGATTTATGGCCCGGCTCTCTGGCTTGAAGCACATAGCAAACCCTTAACCGTCTGAATGCCTCCTTAAGCTGTGGAGGCTCCGAAAATGACAGCACAGATCTCAGCATATGGGCGGCTGGTGTCTGACCCACGAACCGGACTACTGGAAAAGGTACGAATATGGCTATTGGCCGCCTGAAACTGTAAAGGTAATCTTGATATATTGTTATGCAATATTCAGATCAATAAGTGGACGGGCCAAGATTGTACTGCTCAGCAGACCTACCGCCACAGATGATGGAGATTATACCGAGTTATGTTGGGGGATGTGGAGAAGACGGCAAATGTTTTTGTTAGAAATGAATTAATACCTTTGCAAAGATGATTAGAAGGGCTTAATTCGTGGTTAGAATAGAAAACCATATACTTTACCAGAGGTCTAGAATTATGGCCCTAGTACATTAGCATCTCCACTAGGGCCCGTTTTCCTAAATGCTGATTATTTTTTTATAATGTTCGAAAACTTCTTTAAAAGTATTGAATATTACTTCAAAACCACTAAAATCAACTTTGCGTTTCTTATCCCTCACTACTTTAACAGAGAAAATATGCTTCCCATATTCAGTTTTCGAGTCTCCATCGTTCTTTTTATTAAACTTTTTACCATCAAGGATGATAGATAAAGTATCATGAGTAAATAGATCCTCCATCGCGGTCTGCTCACCAGTGGCACTTAATGGTGTTAAAACGATGTATAAATTTTTGAAGACATGGATGAATTTCATTTTTCTCATTGTAGCGGTATCATCTGGACAACTTTTCACTTTATTTTTAAGGAAATTCAAAATCTCATCAGAACCAGAATCGTTGTCCAGCAACATAATAACCGGTTGCTTAGGTATGGAACCATAATACTTTGAATATTCATCCATATATCTCTCGATGAACTTCTTTAAATCCGCGCTCCCACCAGACATATTAATGAAATAACTTGATTTTTCATCGGATTTGAAAATATTCAAATCAATATCATTGCGTTTACCATCAGCGCTTTTCTTGAGCAATTCGGGGAATTTTGAAGAAAGTGAACGAATAGCTGACTTCAAATAAACCCGATCTGTTTTACCTTCTGTCAATATTGTTGGGGAAACGTGCCCATGAAAATATTTGAAGTATATGAATTTACTATAAGCCTTCTCACGTACATTCAGCTTTAATCTGTAATTTTTTAATGTGATTTGAACAGGTGCATGTTTGTCAGGCTGCTTGCTCAATTTATTTTGCATATTATTAAATTTATCGATCTGGTCAATAAACCCAAATCTCCCTTCAAGTATTTCGATGCTACTAACAACGAGATTACCATCCTCATCTGGTAGCTTATACTCGCCTTTGCTATAAAGCGAATGAGCTAGTGCTCTTGTCTTATTGGAGTAATTTCTGTCCACATTAACAAAGCGATTTATAGTAAGTCCCGTAACTTCTTGCCTACTGGATTTATATGAAAGCCTTGTCTTGGCATCATTAATATCAAAGCCTGCACGCTTAACTTCTCTAACTAGAACGCTCCCTAATACCACTCCCTCATGGTGAGATATTGCTAATTCGATTGGGAATTCTTTTTTATTTGTTGAAAAAGTGATGTCATCCGCATAACGGCTATAGGAACACCCTAAGCTCTTGGCTAGTTTAGCTAATCTCATATCCATGATACTACAAATGAAGTTTGTTATTACTGGAGAGCAAGGACTACCCTGAGGCAAACTACCCTTATAGCATGCAGCTTTTGCTAAGGTAGTAGCGACGATAGGATTTAATATGAAATCCCTATTGGATAGAAAGTATCCTCTTACACGTCCGAAATTAAAACTATTGAAAAAATCCTTGAGATCGATGTTAAGTATTATTCTTTTTCCGCGATGTCTAAAAGCATTTGAAATTATTGATTTATGTTTCTCAAACCCAAAAGAATAGTTGTTTTTGATTTTTTTGATTTTAAATATCTCATCTCTACACTCCATTAAAAGATCAGCTATTCGCTTTTGAAGGTCTTTCAGACTTTCATTTGGAGCGGATATCAATCTGGTTCCTCTACCTTTTTTGGGTACAGAGAAATCTTTATACTGATTATCTGTGCCAATTCTGTAAAGAACATTTGTCAAAAAAACCAACTTAACATCTAGCAATTTTGCCAAGTCAGCACGAGATGATGCGACTTTCAAAAGATGTAATTTAGAAGTTGCAACCATGATTATATTTCATCGTAAAGTTAATAAGGAAGGAAAAACGCATGTAGGCACTCCCTCGCACAGCACAATGGCCCTATAGCGACGAAACAAGGATGTCAGGGATGCGATTCCTCCTGCCATTAAAATCACTGGTTGTGATACACAACCAACAAATCTGCCTACATGCGCGAGAATGAAACTACCATTTCAACTTCTCCATTTCCAGTACTATATTTCAACACTTACACTGATGCGTGTATTCGTATTCCCGCCATGCCTGCCCGCTTTGTGTAGTGATTTCATGTCCCTGTATGATTTATGCAAAACCTACCAAAAATGGATGCAAAGGCAGATGATGGGCAGCGTTCAGCTCAATAGTAAGGCTGACATTACTTGATAGTTGCCCTCCCATAGAGTTGCTGGCTGGCCGGTTACGCTGACGTTCATTAGTCTCTAAACAGAGTTGGTACTCTATACGCAGCGCAGAAGACTGGGCGTTGTCTCCGTCGCTTTGTTTATGCTGGTGTCCCTTGCTGCGTGGCAGTTTGGGCGTTTCACGTAGAATCAAACCGCACCATGAAAATGCCCATATCTTATTTATAGGCAGAAGCGACGTGTTCTGGCTATGTATGGCAGGAATGATGTGTTCTGCCTATAAGGGCAGATTTGTGGTCCATCAGGTAAGGAAAAAGGCCCAACTCGTCCTCATCTCCACACATCTTTTCTTCAACTCCCTTGAAGGCTACTTAACTTCCCCCTCCATTCGGTAACTCATCCAGTACCTCTCAGAGAATCCGTAATCTTTATGATTAAAATATTTTATCTTGACGATTCATTGTGTCGATCATAAGTTAAGCGCATGCAGAAGAAGTCTGTACGTTTAACCAGTATCAGGAGGTCAGGAAAATGGCAGTCACTAACAAAAAGCCGATTCTTGTCGATCAGCCGATTCTCGAAGGGTTACAGCGTCTTCGGGATGATGAGTGCCGGCGTTCTACCGTTGGCGCAGCGCCAAGTATTCAGGAGCTGGCGCGTCACCTTTTACGTCAGGGGATTAGTAGACATGAAACAAACAAAAAGTAATGCCGCGCTAGGAATACAGGAGCAAAACAAGCTGGGTGTTACCGGTATGGCTTGCCGCGGGGACGAGAGAACGCCAGCTCAGAAAGCAGAAGACAATACTTTTGCAACTCCGCTGGATAATCACCAACCAGAGGAAAACAAGCCATGTCGTTAATGACGTTACCCGCATGGGCGCTAACAGCGTTCGGTACGAAAGGTAAGAAAAAACAGCCCCAACTATCTGAGGAAAACCCATCCATGTTCGATTTCTCGCATCTGTCAGGAAAAACCAAAACGAAAGGCGAGTCCGATAACGGGAATGCGCCACTGAAACTGGACAGTGACGACACCCAGATCGCCCGACCTAAGCAGCACAGTCGCGGCCACAATGTCGCGGTATCGACTGAAGCTAAGGATAACCCGGTTCTGGCGGTTCGTTTGCTGAAGGAGACCGAGCTTTCTTCGAAAAAAATCAAGCTGAAACTGGCATCATCACCGGCGGCCCTTTCTGTATTTACCCTGAAATTTATGGAAGAGAACGATCCAACCTGGGAATTTCAGGACGATGAAGGAAAAGCCCGCACGGCGCTGATGTTTTCGATGCAGAATCGCGACGCAAATGGTTATATCGCTGCCAAAACTGGCGCTCTCAAAGCATTGAAGAAAATGGAAGAGCCACTGACAGAGGATGAGGTTAAGGCATTAGCCAGCATGGCATCTAAGATGCAAAATGATTACGACCCGATGTCGCCTGACAATGTGAGAGCTCGCCGCAAGGCTGATGAAGAGTATCAGGAAGAAGTCGCACAGGCGGCCGCACGCCGTAATGACCGTATCCGGGCATCTGGTGTGAGCTTGCCGGGAGATACTCGTCGCGTTAATGGCAAGATTGAAGGACCGAACGGCGAAGTCGAGCTCCTGAAATCACAGGTCCCTCTTTGATTGGGCGCTGAGGTAGTTATGATTAACTTTCAGCATCTCACTCCGCCGCAGCCCGATGCGCAGGCATATGGCTTTTCCGGGCGCCGTATGCAACGAATGCACCGGCTTCAGCAATCAGTTGAAGACGGGCAACCCTCTGAATGCTGCCATTCTGATGCGCATCTGATCGCTGTGAGCAAAGAGGCCAAACAAAACCCAATACTGGCATTTCATCTTATCGCCGAAGGGATCCCGCACCAGCGGGCCATCGCCAGACTACAGGGCAGCGTTCGCCAGCTTAGCCTTTTTACCCGGCGAGCAATGGCGAAAGTCTATCCTGGCTGGGAGCTCTTTGATGCCGAAGACCAGAACATGGTGGCATTCCAGCACAGCATGATTAACGGCGACACCAACGGCTATCGAGCTGGTTTTAATGCTGCCCTGTCGGCGCTGGAGAAGTTTGTAGAGCCAGTAACGTATGACGATATCGTTAATTCTCTTCCGGCGTCTCACGATATAACCGGTCAGGAGCACTGAAAATGACGTTGAATAAAAATACCAGTTCAACCTTTAACGTTAAACTTCTGGAGAAAATACCAGAGGTATTAGGTAAGTCATCGGATCATTTCTTAATTGATCATGTTCATACCAATAAAGACGGCACTAAGGAAACCCAAAAAACATTTGAGCTTCCTGCACGTGAAACCTTCCTGATGGCCATGAGCATGAGTTATGAACTTCAGGCGGCAACATATGACTTCATGAAAGAACTCGATCGCCAACAAGGAGGGCTCCTGAGGTATTCCATAGAAGATTTGAATAATTTAGTTTCAGAGACCAGACAAAACCCAGACAAGCATTTAACTAATACGAGCGATGGCCTGAAGAATTATCAGGATACCTTAGCCTTGCTGGAGCGAGCTGAATATATGGTAGGCATGCTTACCAGGTTATGGCTTGGTTGGTTGAAGGATGAGGCGAAAGCTAATTCTCCATCAATTTGAACTCATCATAGATATCAATCAAAGGATATACAAAATGCGTAAGATAAGTTCAGTCACTGATACCGCTGATAATAAGGGGGAATTTACCCAAGGTAATGTCGCTCAAGGTATTCCACCGACAATCCTTGTTGCAGATATTTTTAATACCTGGCAGCGTGAGCTGGTGGGTGTGGTTGAGGGCTCTGGCCGCCAGCTTGAGCCTGAAAATGATGGTCAGTTAAAAGAGGTTATCGATGAGTTGAGGATCACTGCCCTTCTATCTGGGCCCGTCGTAGGTGCCCTTACTTCTCAGGGTTACTGCATCATTCCTACCAGAACGCCATCAGGTGAAAAGAAAAATATTATTGTTCAAATGGGAACAGCCACAATTAATGCGTCATCATGAACTGTTCTATATCCAATACCTTTTCCTAAGCGGGCTATTGCTATTGTTGCTACGAAATACGCAGATGGGAACCGCTACGTGTCCGTAACCAATGATTCCAATGCCAGTTTTGGCGCATACGGCTGGATCAATGGTATTTCCGGTAATGCAGACAATTTTGGGTGGTTAGCGATTGGAGAATAGCCATGTATCAGTTTAGTGCGTCAACGGCGTGTTTTTACCCGGATGAATTATTACCAGCTTATCGGGATAACAATTCGCTGCCAGCGGACCTGATAGCAGTCAGTGATAACGTTTTTCACGAGTTCACCAGGGTTCCACCAGAAGGTAAGCAAAGGGGTGTCGGGGCTGATGGCTCGCCCTCGTGGGTCGATGTACCTCCACCGACCAAAGCACAGCTATCCAGGCTGGCTGGGGCTGAAAAAGAGCGGAGCCGCACAAAGGCTGAGGACGTTATCGTCCCTTTAGCGCGTGCCGTGAAATACGGAATGGCTAGCCAGGATGAAAAAACGCGACTGGAACGCTGGGAAAAATATTCCGTTTTGCTCAGCCGTGTTAACCCGGGTGATGCCCCAGATATTGAATGGCCTGTGATGCCGGAAGTTCTTTAAGTGATCGCTATGGAATGGCCCTCAGAAAAATGGGTCCTTCCTGAGACTTTTGTAAGGCACGGGCATTGCGCGCCGCAGTGTTTGTGCAGCTACAGGTTTTCAATTTGATTCACACTTGCGCACTTTCACTCTTGTCACTTTTTGTTATTGGTTTGTTAATTGTGAGCAGTGGCAAGGGATAGCGGGAAGTTTCAGTAATTTTTGATTCACAGTTTGATTTACACATTCAGTCTAAAAAGTGTGAACCCTTCACACTTGTGTACACAGTCGGTGTGAAGGGTTCACACTCCGTCAGCGAGGTAGGTCGTTATGTTAATGTCAGTAAGCCAGTACGCCGAGCACAGTGGCATGAGTCGCCGGTCATTTTATAACTGGGAAAGTAAGCAGGGATTTCCGTCACGGGTTAACGGGAAGATTGACCAGGAGGCTTGCGACGCTTACCTAGCCCGTTACCGTGACAGCCACGATCCACGTGCTCAGAACGCGAAAAGCAAAGCAGTGGTATCCGGTGGCCGGACTGTTGTGGGTAGCGCTCTGGTAGAGATGAGTGTTGCGGAGATTAAACGCATCATGGCGTCAGGTGCCGGTAAGGTGGCCGGAATGGACCCTGACGAACGCGCTCAGTTGGCCACAAAGGCAGTGGAGCTGTTTTTAAGCGAAGGCCCCTATAACCCGCCTGTGACGTTCGGCGGCTACCGACTGTCGATTGTTGAAACGCCAGATGATGAAATCGGGCAGATCATCGCGGGCGGTGCGTTTGGTCTGTCTGCATATGACGTGGTTTACGAGTGCCGGGATTACACCCTGACTCTCATGGGCGATGAAACCGAAGAAACAGCCATACGGAGGGTTATACCTTCGTTGCTGTATGTCCTGGCCGACGATACTGACTAAAGAAAAGTGTGCCAGTGGGCTCCTGTTATTCCAGCCCTCCGGGGCTGGCTTTTTATATCGATGTTCGGGGAGTAGTCGTTGAGGCTGTAAGGCTGGGGAGGATAGCACTATGTTAAAACAGAAGAAAATCGAGGCGGCAATTGAAGAACTGTCACGTCTGCAGGGGCATGAGCTGAATGCCGCCGATATGCTTGAGTTACGTTGCTGGGTTGCGTGCACGCTGGCAGCAAAAGAACGGCACCGCCGGCGGATGACCGCCCCTACTTTCCTGTGGAAAAAGCCCACTTCGTTGCGCAGATGAACCGGAACGACGACTACTGCAGATAACTTCCTTGTGTGTCAGCCCGTCCATCTACAGACAGCGTTGCTATTCGCCTAGTCATCTTAATTCTATGATATTAATAATTCCGGGCTGGTACATAGTTATGTCCACTTGAGCATCTTCAACAAGAACTGGCATCGCTTGTGGCTAAGAGCGGACCCAGGGATATTGCATGTTGAACCAAGGAGGATTAAAAGCGATGAAAATAAAACTCCAGACCTATGATGTAGTTACATATTTTGTTAGATTGATAAAACCCCCACTAATATTTTTTTGTGGGTTGAAATTTAAAGGAGAGAAGTATGAATTTATCTAATTTTATTTCTTCAGCATCACCTAGCGATATTGAAATTGAACAAGGCATTTTAGGGGTTGGTATTCATACATCAGTACTGAGTTTTAATGAGGCTTTCATTCAGGATGGCAAATGTTTTCTTGATGATTTCATTGCGGAAAATTCAAACGTTAAAAAATGGATGCTATCTTCAGACTATGCATTCTATGGTCAAAACAAAAAAAATGATGTTGTGACATTCTCTTTATTCCCACACCTTGTGAATTTTAAACGGATGGTAGAGTGCATTGAATTAATGGCACCTACAGATATTAAACATGCGAGAACAGTCAGCGACGAATTTATTTCCTTTCTAAAAGAAGGCCCTGTTTTTAATATTTCAATTATTCTTGAACGCGGGAGGAGAATGTATAGTGATGAGGTGGGTTATTTTTCATACAGATTAGAGTCTATGATTCTATATTTTAAAAATCTTTGCGAACTCTATCCTGAGAACAAAGAGTATTATGAAAGTAGGTTGTTAAAAATAAAACAAGCAAAGAACACTCTCAATAATAAAAGCACTAACTTAAAGCTGTTTAGAGATATTGAAATAGTAGCAAGCTTAGCCGCCTATATTCTCGCGGAAGTAAGATTTACAGCGAACCCAGAGATTATAACCTGGCTTTCAGATCGTGACAGTATGTTAACTTATCGAAATAAATCTATTGGGGATTTTATGTTTGAATGTGTGAACGATATATACAATATGTTCTGTCTAAGTAATATGGTAGAGCCTTATGGGAGAACTGCATTTGTTAAGCCGGAGGTAGAGGGTGAACTATTCTACGACAGTCTTGTTCGTGTGCCAGACTATATTGCAGGGGCCCTCTCTGATTTTGATTTTGAAACACAAAAAACAACTCATGCTAAATTTGAAAAAATAAGAAATGGAACATTTCATGAGGAAAAAAGAAATCTTTCATATGAACTTTTTTTTCACCCAAAATTTGAAGCTCAAAGGATTAAATGGGGGCCAGAATTGGAATAATCATAAATATACTTAACCAGGATATGGAAAAATAATATTGAAGATTATAACTATACTAGGCTCCTAACAGCCGCCTTAAAAATAACCTGACAGCAGCCAGTTTAAGCATACTCAGATAGTTTCTGGCTGCCTTTTCTGAACGTGTAGCAATACGACGGTGTTCTTTTAGTACCGCAAAGCAACGTTCTACTACATTGCGTTTTTTGTACAACTACCTGTTTAGTTTTCGGCGTTTGTCCCGGCTGGCTTTTTCATTCGATTTGAAAGGGATAACCGCTATTATTCCTTTTACTTTCAAATAATAGTGAAGACTATGGCCTGAATATCCATTATCCGCAAGTACAGCTTTCCGTCGGGATTTCAGACATCCACTCTTTCGGATTACACCAACCCGGTCAAGCAGGACTTTCGCATATTGGCTCTCATGAGCTTGTCCACCACTCAGGCAAAAACTTAAGGGTAATCCTGTTCCATCTGTCGCCAGATGGATTTTTGCGCGAAAACCACCGCGAGAGCGACCCAGCCCATTATCTCCGGCGATATCGAAATGTATTTTTGCGCACCAGTGGCGCACCTGAGAGCCCGGATATTGCTGCCATCCAGCGCAGTCGCGGACCAGTCAACGAGACCATGAGCATCAAGAGAAGAAAGTAATCTGTTGAAAATAATGTTAATCACTCCCGACTTCGACCATCTGTTAAAGCGGTTATAAATGGTTTTCCATGGGCCGTATCGCTCAGTTAAATCACGCCATGGAGCACCAGAGCACAGCACTCAGAACATACATTGATGACCATACGGTGCTCTACCCATGGGCGTCCGGCCCGTGGAGTTGCTGGTTGAGAAGGCAGTAAATGCCGGATGATGGCCCATGTTTCATCGGGAAGGTCGTAGCGAGCCATAGTTCAATATGTTGTGGAAACGGACGGTTACTATAGCTCAGGCAATTAAGGGACACAGCCTAGTCAGAAGAAGCCTCGTTTAGTGCTGAAAATTTTATATGGGCCGCTTATGCGGCCTTTTTTATGGCTTAGGTTTAGCTAAGTGACCATATTGACCAAGCGATTTATACCCTGTCATACCCGCTGGCGGCACCCCCATGGCACCCCCAGAAGAAACAAAAGGGCCAGCGATTTCTCGCCAGCCCTTGCTGTATCTGGTGGCCCCTGCTGGACTTGAACCAGCGACCAAGCGATTATGAGTCGCCTGCTCTAACCACTGAGCTAAGGGGCCGTGGCGAGGGATTATAAAGTAACTGTTCCCCGCAATCCAGCCTAAAAATCACGCCTGCTGTTTTTATAAACAACGCATTTTCAATCCTTTATAATTATCTTTTAGGCATTGAGCTGGGGAAAACATGATCAACGATATTCTGGCGCCGGACCTGCGGGTGGTCTTTTGCGGTATCAATCCGGGGAAGTCTTCCGCCCATACCGGTTTTCATTTCGCCCATCCGGGCAATCGTTTCTGGAAAGTGATTCACCAGGCCGGCTTTACCGACCGTCTTCTGAAACCCGAGGAGGAACTCCAGCTGCTGGATACTCGCTGCGGGATCACGATGCTCGTCGAACGCCCGACGGTGCAGGCCAGCGAGGTTGAGCTGCTGGAGCTCCGCGACGGTGGCCGTGAACTGGTCAGAAAAATGGAAGAGTATCAGCCGCGCGCGCTAGCGATCCTGGGTAAACAGGCCTTCGAGAAAGCGTTTCAGGTGCGCGGCGTAAAATGGGGCAAGCAGCAGGTGACCATTGGGGCAACGGAAGTGTGGGTGCTGCCGAATCCCAGCGGCCTCAACCGGGCGACGCTGGATAAACTGGTGGAGGCCTACCGGGAGCTTGACGAGGCGCTGGCCACGCGGGGGCTTTAATGCATTTCCGACGACAAAGAGGTTACGGCTTTCACCCCGGTCGTCGGCGGCTGGCTTAAGCCTGAGGCTTTAGTCAGCTTTTTCGCAATCGCTAATATTCCCTTTTTCTATCATGAATAAGAGGGCGTCAAAAGCGAAGTTGAGAAAGGCTTTACGGTCTTTCTCAAGGTGATGTAAAAGACATTCTTCTCTGTACGAGGACTTTTCCACTAGCCCGGTCAGGCAGAGCCAGAACAGCATCATGACGTCCGCGACGGGAGCATTTAATCCAAGCTCTTTTTTTTCGGCGGCGTCTGTGATTCGCTTTGCGATAATCTGGTGGATCTGTTCTCCAGTCATAGCGATATTTTTCAACGCTTTATTGTTTTTAGTTATTTTTTCAGAACAGGCGATCTTCCCGGCTACCGCGGAAAAGTAGGCAAGGCTTGTTTCGTGGAGAGCCATCAGCGCCTGGCACAGCTCGCGATAAAACTCGCGAAATGAATTTTGCCGATTAGCGATTGGTATGAGCTTCTGATAGAAACGCGCCATTACCTCCAGGATAAGATGATCCAGAATATCCTTTTTATTGTCGAAATAGGTGTAAAGCGTGGTTTTACTAAAACCGGCTTCATGTGCGATCTCATCCATGGTGGTACTTTCTATTCCACGGCTTAGAAATAATGTATTAGCGGTGGTTAAAATAACCGTTCTATTAAAATCAGCCAGCTGAATTTTACGCTTGCTATTCATTTCATTTCCCTATGATTTTCCTGCAGTTTTAGGCGTAAATACGCCCCGTGAACCAACCAATAGTACAATCGTAAAACGATGCGTCCAGCGGTTTAATAGCACATAGATAATTAATAAGAATAAGACCTGGATATATTGATGGGTTTTATATTGAGATTTTAATATTTATTAAATAAATGGTTTCTGCTTAGACATAAAAAAAGCCAGTCATGTGACTGGCTTTTCAGGGGACGCGGCGATAATTAATCGTCGAGGAAGCTACGCAGCACTTCAGAACGGCTCGGATGGCGCAGTTTACGCAGCGCCTTCGCTTCAATCTGACGAATACGTTCGCGGGTTACGTCAAACTGTTTACCCACTTCTTCCAGCGTGTGATCGGTATTCATGTCGATACCAAAGCGCATACGCAGGACTTTCGCTTCACGGGCGGTCAGGCCAGCCAGAACGTCGTGGGTGGCGGCGCGCAGGCTCTCTGTGGTGGCAGAGTCCAGCGGCAGCTCGAGGGTGTTATCCTCGATAAAATCTCCCAGATGCGAGTCTTCATCGTCGCCAATCGGCGTTTCCATGGAGATCGGCTCTTTGGCGATTTTCAGCACCTTACGGATTTTGTCTTCCGGCATCAGCATGCGTTCTGCCAGCTCTTCCGGCGTCGGCTCGCGGCCCATCTCCTGCAGCATCTGGCGGGAAATACGGTTGAGCTTGTTGATAGTCTCAATCATATGCACCGGAATACGGATGGTGCGCGCCTGGTCTGCGATAGAGCGGGTGATCGCCTGACGGATCCACCAGGTTGCGTAGGTGGAGAACTTGTAGCCGCGGCGGTATTCAAACTTATCAACCGCCTTCATCAGACCGATGTTGCCTTCCTGGATCAGATCGAGGAACTGCAGACCGCGGTTGGTGTATTTCTTGGCGATCGAGATAACCAGACGCAGGTTCGCTTCAACCATCTCTTTCTTCGCACGGCGCGCTTTCGCTTCACCGATGGACATACGACGGTTGATATCTTTTACCTGCTCGATGGTCAGGCCGGTCTCTTGTTCAATCTGCTGCAGTTTCATCAGGCCGCGCTGAACGTCTTCTTTGACGTCAAGCAGCTTCTCTGACCACGGCTTGTTCATGGCGATGGCCGCATTGAACCAGGTTTCGCTGGTTTCGTTGCCGGTGAACAGAGTGATGAAGTTTTTCTTCGGCATTTTGCACTGCTCAACGCACAGCTTCATGATGATACGTTCTTGAGTACGAACGCGATCCATCATGATACGCATGCTGTTAACCAGGTAATCGAACTGCTTCGGTACCAGACGGAACTGTTTGAACACTTCGGACAGCTTGAGGATCTCTTCCTGCGCTGCGGCGTGGCTACGACCTTTCGCTTTGATGGTGTCGCGGGTCAGTTCGTACTGCGTGCGCAGCTCGGCGAATTTCTCGCGCGCCAGCTCAGGGTCGATGCTGTTGTCGTCATCGCTGCTGTCGTCGTCTTCTTCTTCATCTTCGTCTTCGTCGTCATCCATCTCTTCCTGAGAGAGTTCAGAACCGACGTGAGTGGCCGTTGGCGCCAGATCTTCTTCAGCGTTCGGGTCGACAAAACCGGTGATCAGATCGGACAGACGCGCTTCTTCCGCTTCAACGCGATCGTACTGCTCCAGCAGATAGGTGATCGCTTCAGGGTATTCAGCCACCGAGCACTGAACCTGGTTAATCCCGTCTTCGATACGTTTAGCGATGTCGATTTCGCCTTCGCGCGTCAGCAGTTCGACGGTACCCATTTCACGCATGTACATGCGCACCGGGTCGGTTGTGCGTCCGATTTCAGACTCCACGCTGGAGAGAACCTGCGCCGCAGCTTCTTCCGCATCTTCGTCAGTATTGTTGTTCGTTTCAGCAAGCAAAAGATCATCGGCATCCGGTGCTTCTTCCATCACCTGAATGCCCATGTCGTTGATCATTTGGATGATGTCTTCGATCTGGTCGGAGTCGACGATATCTTCCGGCAGATGGTCATTGACCTCGGCATAGGTCAGATAGCCTTGCTCCTTACCACGTTGGACAAGAAGCTTCAGCTGTGACTGCGGGTTTTGCTCCATAAGACGGTATCCACACTTAATTCGTTTGATTGGTGTAAGCAGGCGAACTGCCAACATTTAAAGCGAGGGCGTACTTATATTATTGCCGCTGCGCCTCGAGCGGCTGTCGGGGTCTTCCCGAACGATATTCGGCACTTAAGCCGTTCAATGCGTTATCTTTCAAGTTGTCTCTGCGTTTGCTACGTTCTCTCATCCTGGTCATGTACTTGTGCGCACTCCCGGGGATGCGTTCTCTTGCTGCCTTGATTCAACTTGAATGAGTTTTTCTTTCGTCTATTTTTTGGCCAGTTCCTGGCTGATAGTCCAGAGCTCCCGGCGCTCTTCACTGCTTAAACCGTGAGTGCGGTCGCGAGCTATCAACTCTTCTTGCCGCAGCTCCAGCAGTGAATCAAACATATGGTTGAGCGAGTCGGTGAAGGTTTTTTCAGCAATATCCTTATCTGCTATATCGTCCCACATCGACAGTTTTTCAAGGGTTGCGGCCTCATTTGTGCCGCGATACTGCTCTAACAGCAGCCCGGTGGTCAGGCCCGGCTGTGCCAAACAGGTTTTAACCAGTTCGTTGAACAACCCAAGCCCCGGCATTTTACGCGGGTCCAGCCCTTCCAGGGGCGGTACCAGCGGCGCCAGATCCGGGTTTTGTACCAGTAACCCTATCAGTATACGCATGGTCGTGCGTTTTAGCTGCGGAGCAGGGCGCTGGATGCCATTTTCAGACTGTTTTGGCATTAAACGTTCAAGCTGCGCATCATCTAAAATCCCCAGCTTATTGCCTAACTCCTGGCGCAGGTAAATGCGCAGCGTTTCACCCGGCACCTGCGTTATCAGCGGCAACGCTAAGGTACTCAGCTGCGCGCGGCCGTCCGGGGTGCTCAAATCCACCTGCGGTAGCAGGCTGTTGAACAAAAACGTGGAGAGCGGCTGAGCCTGCTCCATTCGCCCTTCAAATGCGGCTTTCCCTTCTTTGCGCACCAGCGTATCCGGATCTTCGCCATCCGGCAGAAACATAAAGCGCAGCTGGCGCCCGTCGGTCATATACGGCAGCGCCGTTTCCAGCGCGCGCCAGGCGGCATCGCGGCCGGCCCGGTCGCCGTCGTAGCAGCAAACCACCTGATTGGTGACCCGGAACAACAGCTGAATATGGTCAGCGGTCGTCGACGTCCCCAGCGATGCAACGGCATAGTTAATGCCGAACTGCGCCAGAGCCACCACGTCCATATAACCTTCGACCACCAGCAGGCGGGGCGGTTCAGCATTATCCTGCTGCGCTTCATAAAGACCGTACAGCTGGCGGCCTTTATGGAAAATATCGGTCTCCGGGGAGTTCAGGTACTTCGGCATGGCGTCACCCAGCACGCGACCACCAAAACCAATCACCCGGCCTCGCTTATCGCGGATGGGGAACATCACCCGTTCGCGGAAGCGGTCGTAACTGCGTCCCTGATCGTTAGTGACCAGCATGCCCGCATCAATCAGCGACTGGCGGTTTTCTTGATTACCGCCAAAACGTTTTAAAACGTTATCCCAACCGGGAGGGGCGTAGCCAATCGCGAAGCGCGTAATCACCTCGCTGCTTAAGCCGCGTTTTTCCAGATACTGGCGCGCGGGGCCGGCGGCGGGTTGCATCAGAGACTGTTGATAAAACGTGTTCAGACCATCCATCAGCTGATAGAGATTTTGCCGCTGATGGCGCTCAATCTGGCTGGGTCCGCTACCTGCTTCATACGGCACGTCTAGATTGTGCATGGCAGCCAGCTCTTCGACGGTTTCCACGAACTCGAGCTTGTCGTAGTTCATCAGGAAGTCGATAGCGTTGCCGTGCGCACCGCAGCCGAAGCAGTGGTAAAACTGTTTTTCACCGTTGACGGTGAAAGAGGGGGTTTTTTCGTTATGGAACGGACAGCACGCGTGAAAATTTTTGCCCTGCTTTTTCAGCTTTACCCGGGCATCGATCAGATCGACGATGTCGGTGCGCGCCAGCAGGTCATTGATAAATACTCGTGGGATTCGTCCAGCCATATGCCCCGTTTTATACACTTGAGCCTTCAGATTGCCTCTGCGTCGGCTGAGTTCGTTCACCCCTGCCACTTACTTGAGTAAGCGCCGGGACTCACTCCCTTGCTGCCTGAGAGCATCCTGTGGTGTAGTGTATATGCTAATGCATAAACGAAAATAAGCCGCGCATTCCTTTCGGAAGCACGGCCTTACAACTACAACTCGGTCTGAATTGAGAGCGTGGCTCCCAACAGATTAGTACAGACGAGTGCGGCGTGCGTTTTCGCGAGCCAGTTTCTTCGCGTGACGTTTCACTGCGGAAGCTTTAGCGCGTTTACGTTCGGTAGTCGGTTTTTCATAGAACTCACGACGACGAACTTCCGCCAGAACACCTGCTTTCTCGCATGAACGTTTGAAGCGACGCAGCGCTACGTCGAACGGCTCGTTTTCACGTACTTTAATTACCGGCATGTAACTCTCACCTTTGATAAATTCGGTTTGCCGCTGGCATCAGCGCCAGCTTATTTCAAAATGGTGCGGAATTTTACTGCAATTGCTGCTGCTTTGTAAAGCACCGACGCGATTTTTGAAAGGGACTTTTATAAGGACAGGGAGTATACACGAAGTGAACGCCAGGGGTGAGGAAAGTTTTACATCAACCCGCATTGGTCCTACACTGCGCGGTATTGAAACGAGGTAAAACTAGCCATGCGTGTACTGGGAATTGAAACATCCTGCGATGAAACCGGCATCGCCATTTATGACGACGAAAAAGGTCTGTTAGCCAACCAGCTGTATAGTCAGGTGAAATTGCACGCTGACTACGGCGGCGTGGTGCCCGAACTGGCCTCGCGCGACCACGTACGTAAAACCGTCCCCCTGATTCAGGCGGCGCTCAAGGAAGCCGGGCTGACGGCAAAGGATATCGATGCCGTTGCGTATACGGCGGGCCCAGGCCTGGTTGGCGCGCTGCTGGTCGGCGCAACGGTTGGCCGTTCGCTGGCGTTCGCCTGGAACGTGCCGGCTATCCCGGTACACCATATGGAAGGGCACCTGCTGGCGCCGATGCTGGAAGATAATCCGCCACAGTATCCTTTTGTCGCGCTGCTGGTTTCCGGCGGCCATACCCAGCTGATCAGCGTCACCGGCATTGGCCAGTATGAACTGCTGGGCGAATCGATTGACGACGCGGCGGGCGAAGCCTTCGATAAGACAGCGAAACTGCTGGGGCTGGATTATCCCGGCGGCCCGATGCTGTCGAAGATGGCCTCCCAGGGCACCGAAGGGCGCTTTGTCTTCCCGCGCCCGATGACCGATCGCCCCGGGCTGGATTTCAGCTTTTCTGGCCTCAAGACCTTTGCCGCGAACACCATTCGCAGCAACGGCGATGACGATCAAACCCGCGCCGATATCGCCCGCGCTTTCGAAGACGCGGTCGTGGATACGCTGATGATTAAGTGCCGCCGCGCGCTGGAACAAACCGGCTTTAAACGGCTGGTGATGGCGGGGGGCGTTAGCGCTAATCGTACGCTGCGCGCGAAGCTGGCGGAAATGATGCAAAAGCGCGGCGGGGAAGTCTTCTACGCCCGTCCTGAATTCTGTACCGATAACGGCGCGATGATTGCCTATGCGGGGATGGTTCGTCTGCGCTCCGGCGCTAAAGCGGAGCTCGGCGTCACCGTTCGTCCGCGCTGGCCGCTGGCTGAACTCCCGGCGGCATAACGTCTGATGTTTCACAGGCCGACGTCCTGTCGGCCTGCCTTCCTGCTTATTCCATACTCTTACATAGCGAACAAATCGCCCCCTGGTGCTTGTGCGAATGCATCACGTCAGGACGTTCGTACTCTTCCCGGCAGCTCAGGCAGCGGTAAACGGTGATCGACGCGTTGCCCTGCGCATCGTAGCGCGGCTCGGCGATACCATCATCGCGCTGTTTAATGTAATAGCGCCCGCGGGTGGCGATCCCCATGACCGGCGTCATCACGAAAGCCACCGCCAGCGCAATCAGCGGCGAGAACGGCGCCAGCGTTTCGCCCAACAGGCCGAAGAAGGCGCTAATCGAAAGGCCTGCCGCGAGGGCAAAAGAGACCACGCCTACCGGGTTGACGTTGTAGATCATCCCGCGGCGATACTCCGGCTGCGCCGGCGCCAGCTTCAGCACCCCTTTGTTGACGGTGATGTCGGTGGCGACCACCACCACCCAGGCGATGGCAAAGTTAGAATAGAAGCCGAGGATCCACGCCAGAGCGCTAAACATGTCGCCTTCCATCAGGGCAAGGGCAATCGCCAGGTTGACGATGACGAAAATAATCCGCCCCGGATAACGTTTAGTGGTGCGCGTCCAGGCGCTGGTCCACGCCAGCGAGCCGGAATAGGCGTTGGTGACGTTAATTTTAATCTGCGAGATAACCACCAGCACTACCGCGAGGGTGAGCGCCAGCCAGCCGGGGACCAGGTTATCGAAGACGCTGACGAACTGTTGCACCGGTTCGGTGTTGTGCACCGCCGGGAAGCGGGTCAGCAGATAGAAGCCGAGGAAAGCGCCGATAATCTGTTTAATCGCGCCTAATACGACCCAGCCCGGGCCGGCGGAGAACACCGCCAGCCACCAGCTTTTGCTGTTTTCCGCGGTCTTCGGCGGCATAAAGCGCAGATAGTCGATCTGCTCGCCAATCTGCATGATCAGCGACAGGCAGACCCCCGCGCCGAGCATAATGGCGGTTAAATCTACCGTTGAGGCGTTGTTTTTACCGGCGAAGTTCATAAAGCCGTCCACCAGATCCGGATCTTTGACGATAAGCCAGGCCACCGGAACCACCATCAGGACCAGCCACAGCGGCGTCGTCCAGACCTGAAGGCGAGTCAGCGCCTTCATGCCGTAGACCACTAGCGGCAAGACCATCAGCGTGGCGATGAGGTAGCCCATCCACAGCGGGATCCCCAGGCCCACGAGTAGCCCCTGCGCCATAATCGAGCCTTCAAGCGCGAAGAAGATAAAGGTAAATCCGGCGAAGATAATACTGGTGATCACCGAACCAAAGTAGCCGAAACCAGCGCTGCGGGTGATCAGGTCGAGGTCGATGTTATAGCGCGCGGCGGTAATCGCCAGCGGAATGCCGGTAAGAAAAATAACCAGCGCCGCCAGCAGGATCGCGTAAATCGCATTGGTGGTGCCCCAGGCCATGCCGATGCTGGCGCCGATAGAAAAGTCAGCCAGATAGGCGATGCCGCCCAATGCGGTCACCGCGACAACCCCCGGTCCCCAGCGGCGAAAGCTCAGCGGAGCATAGCGAAGGGTATAATCTTCCAGCGTTTCTTTTGAGCCGGAGGCACTGGTTTGCGCAGGTAAATCAGTTTTTATATCCAGTGATGACATAGTCATTCCTTAATGGTTAGGCATGACTGGAATTAGCAAACCTTATGCCACATCGCAGGGCAGGCGCTATCAGGGCTTTATGAAGGGGATGGCGAAAGAGAGGGCAGGGTATGCACCATCCCGACACCTCTGCGCCGGGATGGTGCAGGGGTTACTTGCCGAGCATGCCTTTGTCTTCGATAAAGGCGATGATATTTTGCAGGCCGTCGCCGCTTTTCAGGTTGGTGAAGCTCCACGGGCGTTCGCCGCGCATGCGCAGGGTATCGCGCTCCATCACTTCCAGAGACGCGCCCACGTACGGTGCAAGATCGGTTTTGTTGATCACCAGGAAGTCGGATTTGGTGATCCCCGGTCCGCCTTTGCGCGGGATCTTTTCCCCTTCCGCCACGTCGATCACGTAGATGGTGAGATCCGCCAGCTCCGGGCTGAAGGTGGCGCTCAGGTTATCGCCGCCGCTTTCCACAAAGATGAGATCGAGATTGCCGAATTTCTCGCTCAGCGCTTCCACCGCGGCAAGGTTCATTGACGCATCTTCCCGAATAGCGGTATGCGGGCAGCCGCCGGTTTCGACGCCGACAATTCTTTCAGGCTCCAGGGCGCCAGCCTCGGTGAGAATGCGCTGATCTTCTTTGGTGTAGATATCGTTGGTCACCACCGCCAGCTGCCAGGTGTCGCGCATGGCTTTGCAGAGGGCTTCCAGCAGCGCGGTTTTTCCGGAGCCGACCGGGCCGCCGACGCCGACGCGCAGCGGTTGCTTAATCATGTTCATACCTTCTCCTAAGAACGGAATAATCGGGAATACTGGGTTTCGTGCCGGGCGGAAGCGATAGCCGCAAGCGGCGTCGCCGAACCGATGGCGTCGTCCGGAGTCGCCAGGGCGCTGTCCATGACCGCCGCGTAGCGGTCGCACAGGCGAAGAATCAACTGCTGGGCCGCCTGCTGGCCAAAGGGCACCAGCTTGACGCCCGCCATCACCGCGCTTTCAATCCAGCTATAGCCAAGGCTCAGGGCCAGGTCAGGAATGGCGATTTGCCAGCGTACGCCGAGCCACGCCATGCCGGTTAGCTGACTTTGCTGGCACAGCTTGCGCCACTCGGGTGGGCAGTCCGGCTGCCAGTCGGCCAGCAGCCGGGTGAAGGCCGCGCCGCGGTTGCGCTCTTCATCGCGCAGCTCTCGGGTTTCCCGGCAGGCGAGCAGATAAGCGGTCCAGCGCCGGGCGCAGGCCAGATCGCCCGCTTCGCAGGCCCGGTAGAGGCGGGCAAACAGCGGCAGGTCGACGGTAAAAAAGCTCTGCTCCATTTGGCGCAGCTGCCAGCGCTCAAAGGCGGCGGTATCCGCTACCCAGCCCGCTTCCACCGCCCACTCCAGCCCCTGGGACCAGCTGTAGCCGCCAACCGGGAGGCTGCTGCTGGCAAGCTGCATCAAGCGCAGACGTTTTTCCGGCGTCGGCATTTAGTGGCTGTGCTCACGATCGTGATGGTGGTGGTGGCCGTGCGATTCGCTGGCGTAGGCGCCGGCTTCTGGTTCAAACGGCAGATGCGCGAAATCCACGGCCAGGCCAAACTGGCGCAGCATATCGTCCAGGACGTGATCGTGATGATAGCGCAGCTCGCCCGGCATAATCTGTAGCGGCACGTGGCGATTGCCAAGGTGATAGCAGGCCTTCGCCAGCATAAAAGGATCGGCGCAGCGTACGACCGAAACGGCTTCATCAGCGGCGATCACTTCAATGAATTCGCTACCGTTTTCGTTACTGAGAATGTCGCCGCCGCGCAGCAGCAGACCGCGCGGCAGCAGCAGGCCCGCCTGACGGCCATCGTTAAGCGTGACTTTAATGCGGCTTTTTACCCGCACGTCAATCGGCAGGGTAACGCTGGCCGTGGCCTGCGCCGGGGTCTCCACCCGTTGGGTCAAATAAAGCATTTGCGCTCCTTAAAACAGGAAATAACGTTGCGCCATCGGTAACACATCCGCCGGTTCGCTGGTTATCAGTTCGCCGTCGATGCGCACCTCGTAGGTTTGCGAATCCACGGTAATATTGGGCAGCAGGCCGTTGTGGTGCATATCGGCTTTTTGTACCGCGCGGCAACCTTTAACCACCGCCGTCGCGCTGTGCAGGTTCAGCCGTTCAGCGACGCCGTTTTCCGCCGCCGCCTGCGACAGGAAGGTCAAGCGGCAGCGGTGACGGGCGCTGCCCAGCGCGCCGAACATCGGGCGATAGTGCACCGGCTGCGGCGTCGGGATAGAGGCGTTGATGTCGCCCATCGGCGCCATGGCGATCATGCCGCCTTTAACGATCGTCGCCGGCTTCACGCCGAAGAACGCCGGGGACCACAGCACCAGATCCGCCAGTTTCCCCACTTCAATCGAACCGACTTCGTGGGCGATACCGTGTGTTAACGCCGGATTAATGGTGTACTTGGCGATATAGCGCTTCACACGGAAGTTGTCGTTATCGCCGCTCTCTTCCGCCAGCGGGCCGCGCTGGACCTTCATCCGGTGCGCCACCTGCCAGGTGCGCAACACCACTTCGCCGACGCGACCCATCGCCTGCGAATCAGACGAGGTGAGGGAGAAGGCGCCCAGATCGTGCAGGACGTCCTCCGCGGCGATGGTTTCCCGCCGAATGCGCGATTCGGCAAACGCTACATCCTCGGCGATATCCGGGTCGAGGTGATGGCAAACCATCAGCATATCCAGATGTTCGTCAATGGTGTTGACGGTGTAGGGCAGCGTCGGATTGGTCGACGAGGGCAGAATATTGGGGTGTGCGCAGGCGGTAATAATATCCGGCGCATGGCCGCCGCCCGCGCCTTCGGTATGGAAAGTATGGATAAAGCGCCCCCCCCGGGCCCCCCCGGGGGCCCGGTACATCTC
>OBWU01000106.1_pt1 | contig 31813 bp, 25 predicted proteins | sample 1476551 | NCBI WGS metagenome assembly OBWU01 (sample SAMEA2580135, study PRJEB22360) | human gut metagenome | biome: human gut; feature: human-associated habitat; material: faeces | place: Denmark | collected 2008/2010
TTAAGAATGCATTGGCCTTGGAAAAAGGCTTGGAACCCCAAAATCCTCTATAAACCGATAAAGGACTAGGATGGGCTGATTCGATAATCAAGTGGTGAGGATTGGTAACCAAGGCCTTCTTCTTGCGTGCATAAGCACCCCAGAGTACAAAGACTACAGGTCTGTCTAGATTATTGACAACCTGAATCACAGCATCCGTAAAAGGCTCCCAAATCTGCCCAGCATGACCATTGGCCTGGCCAGCAGGAACCGTCAAGCAAGCATTGAGAAGTAAGACTCCTTGCTCAGCCCAAGTTGTCAAATCATGGGATTCCTTAACGCCAATATCGTCTGCTAATTCTTTCAAGATATTTTGCAATGATGGCGGAGCTGGAATAGCATCTGGAACCGAAAAACTCAAGCCCTGCGCCTGATCTGGCCCGTGATAGGGATCTTGCCCTAAAATCACCACCTTAACCTCTTCCAGAGGAGTAGTCAAGAGAGCCTGAAAAACCTTTTCCTTAGGTGGATAAACAGTTCCCTGAGCATAGACCTGATCCATAAATTGATTGATTTTCCCGAAATACCCCTCAGGTAATTGCTCCTTAATCAAAGCATGCCAAGATGAGTGTTGCATCTTTTTCTCCTTTACCGTATCCATCTAAAAGCACGTTTTAATTCATCTATACCATTCTCAAAAAAGCATAGACCGTGTGCAAGTATGATCTTATCAGGTTTCCAGTTTAACATACGGAAAAAAGACATTCTTGCTTCCCTTTGTCTTCCTAAAAAAGTCATCCGATAATCGATAGGAGTTTGTCCATCAGGGGCTGTTACACGAGCTAAACGACAAAATCTTCTGCGGATTGGACTGGATATTTTTTCCGATTCAAAATTCTCTATAAGGTCCGTTACAATGAGTGTTTTAGTTGATTTATGAAAAAACACCACTTCTTCAATCACAGAACTACCCTTAAAAATAAGCTGATCAATCTCATCAGACCATAGGTCAGGAGCCTTATCTGTTAAGGGAGCATCGAATACCACCTTGACATTCTGACTTTTCGCTCTCTCTTCAACTCCTGGACTAGACCATGTTTGCGCATGAGGATATCTTTTTTTCCAATCTGCAATATAGGCATAGTGAATCTTATTTGGAGAAATCAGGTAAGCGACTCTGCCCAAAGCATCCAGTTCAGTAAAGAGCTCCTCGTTTGGCGCGATTGGAGAATGAATCCAGAGTTTTCCATCCTTTAACTTAACCACTGTCATACGTGTCTGAAAAGGTAGTTTGAAGACCTTCATATCCATTTGAATCAAATCACCATCTACTATCCAGATATTTTGATCAACTTCCTTTAGTGTATACAATGGTTCATAAAGAGAAAGTTCTGGTCTTGACATAATTTACTACTCCTTCGTTTTTACTGCCTCTATTATAGCAAAAAGTGGCTATTGAAACCACTTTTTACAGTTCTTATATATACTGTTATTCATCCTAGTATTGGACATTAGTATTTACAGTATCAATCAGCTATTAGAAACTTTTCGATTGTATCAATAGCATAGGAAAGTTGATTATTTACAGACATCATCCGTTCAAGATTAGCGTCCATATAGTAGAGTTCAGATAAGCCACCCCTAGGAAGAAAGAGTGAATAGTGGATATTCATCTTTTCTCGAGTACTTAACTCTATATGATTGCTTATGAAATACTTTAACTCTTTTAACGAATTCACTTGAGCATTCACGCCTTCTAACTGATACTGCTCGATGAGGGTTAGTAAGTTGTCGATCTCTTCAATAACTTTAGTTTCCATATCAACACCTCTTAGGAAAAGCACTACATAGCATCCAAAAAATCCAGTAGGTCTTGGTAGGAATGGACTTCGTAAGTCGGCTGAGCTTGCGTCTTATTTTTCAGGTGATGAGGGTTGTACCAGATAGTATCAATCCCAGCATTATTGCCACCTTGAATATCAGCTGTTAGGGAATCTCCGATCATCAGCGTCTTTTCTTTATCAAATCCTGCAATCTGCTGACCGATTTTTTCATAGAATAGTGCATCAGGTTTTTGTGTTTGCAACTGTTCAGAGATAAAGACTTGGTTGAAGTAGGGAGACAGACCTGATTGAGCCAAACGTCCTGTCTGGATGGCAGTAATGCCATTTGTCGCAGCATACAAGTTATAATCACGTTCGATGAGGCTGTCCAAGAGTTCATGAGTACCCGAGAGAGTTTGTCCCTGTTGGGCTAGGTAAAATTGGTAACGCTGGGCAAGTAACCTACCGTCTTTTTCCTGTCCAAAATGAGCAAATAAACGAGAAAAGCGCGTGTTAACTAGTTCTTGTTTACTGATTTTCTTTTGCTCCAAGTCCTTCCAGAGAGCCTTGTTCATAGGAACGTAGTATTCTTTATAGACTTGAATATCCGCAACTCCTTCTTCCTTTAGAAGTTGCGTCAAAGCCACATCCTCAGCAGCATCAAAATCAAGCAAGGTGTGGTCGAGGTCGAAGAGTAGAAATTTGTAGGACAATTTGAGAGTTTTCCTTTCTAGGCATGGTGCAAAATTTAACATTTTGTTCAAATCTGTTTACATTATACCATAAAAATAGTAGTCACCTTTCTAGTGAATGATATCATATTTGAATCATATATAAATCATGAGTCAGCTTGAACTTAATAGAAATGAATTACAAATGGATTATTTCAGCGAGAGCTATCGTAAGTTTGAAATAGATTTCTACAAATATTCTGCATTATAGGCACCTTTAACTTTCTTAACAAATGACATTATGCTTACCGAGTCTAAATCTATGAAGAACTGCTTCAAATTAAATAAAAAATGCCGAAGATAATCGTAATCACTACTTCATCTTTAATGTTGAATCCGTGAAAGAAAGTAAGTTGACTAGGAATTACTACTATTCAGAATACTTTGAGAAATATATAAGAGGCTAGGCAAGAAGATTTTAAAATCAAAAAACGCATAGCAGGTGTTAAAAACTCTACGTTTTATTGTAGAAAAATTTACTTCATTTTCTCTTGAAATTGAGTTTTTGCCAAGTCTCTTTTTTTACAAAAAATCACTTAAATCTATCTCAGTTGCAATTCTTTCGTAGATAATCTTTTTAGGAGTATTAGTCACACATCTAAATATTCCCTTAAACACATAATAGGTATTTCCTAGTACATCCTTAAAATGTGCAAACACAATAGAGTCTTTTATTTCCTTAACCTCCATACATCCATTAGACTTAGTTTGTTCAATAATCGATCCATCACTTGAAATAATATTGATCCAGTCAGCATTAGGATATAATTTAGGAAACCACAACTGAAGGTCTTCTCTCAATAAAAAAGTTGCACGTTGATGACTCTTAACTTCTTTTCCAAAAAGTTTCAATACATCTACATGAGTTCTAAATTTAGCAGTATCCATTATATGAATAACACCATTTTCAATCCACTTTTTGACAGAGTATTCTTGTCTATAAGAGTACGGAACAAAGGTTTTAGAATTTTGCTTTAGCAACTTAATTTTATTTACTAATTGGTCAATCTGGTGATTAACGCTTTCAAAAGAAGCATTTTTTGTACAATTAATTCTTTCAAACTTAGTGTTCAATAAATGAATCACTTCTTTTTCTCTGTATTTATCAGCTTCTTCCTCCAACAAATGATGAGACTCGTCAATTTCAATAGCCAGTTTGAATTGTGGAAAATAAAGGTCAATCAAATAGCGCCTTCCATCAGGTTTTTTCACAATTTGTTGTGTTGTAAACTGAATTTCAAAGTCATTTAGCAAATGAATGATGCGTGAAATGACATAAAATTCGTATTTCTTATACTTAATCTTAGTCAACATTTTTGAATAGTATGTCAATTCATCATAGTTTGTACTCATAATATTTATCTCTTCTATAAACTGATTATTATTTCACACTTAGCTTAAATATTTATTTTACTACATAGGAATCATAAATGACATCCTACGATTGTCATGATACTTACATTCCAACAAATAACATCTTAATGACTTTGTTAAAATTTATAAAGAAGTTCTTAAAGTTAAACTGCGGTCTGACGTATTTCTGATTATCAAACCATAACGTTTATAAATTCCAGAATCTAATCCTTTCTGAATCTTTAATGGAATTTCTAAAGTAACTTGATTTAATGACATAATTAAAACTTACCTCTTAATTCTATCGATCTAGTTTATTCAAAAATAAAATCAGCAATTCGTTTTGCAGCTTTTTCTGTTGCCAATTCAATGTCAGCTTTAGTCCAAGTGTCATTTACATAATTAACAAGAGATTTAGCTATTGGGAACTTACTTCCTATATAGCCATGGCCGCTTGTGATTGTATTTTTTCTCTTACTCCTAAACCAAGCATCTTGTATACTTCGATTAATATCAGCTTCTAGGAGTATCTTATTACCAATTTTCTCAGCATAATCCCTGAATTCTTCCTGGCTTTCTAATCCTGCATCTGACATAATATTTTCTCGATTTAAACCACTTTGTGGCATAATATGTTCAATATCAATATTCCCATCTAAATTAAAGTCAATACCTTTTTTCAATGCAAATAAGAATTCATTTACGTAAAGAATCGAATTTGAAACGCCACTTTCAGTCAAAGTTTGTTTAACATCTTCATAAATAAAATTGTCATGAATATGGTTTCTTATTTTTGAAATAAGTTCGTCTATTGAAATTGAATCGACTTGACTATACAACAAATTTACTTCTTCTAAGAAGCCTTTAAAAAGTTTATGGCTATACGAGAGTTCGGATAATTCAATTAAAACTCCAAGTCTAAGTAAGTATTCCAGATATGTGTTGTCTTGTCTGAAAAATAGATAACTACTAACAAAAGGTCTTAAATTACCGTTTAATTTGTTTATCAATTGACCATTAATAGTATCAGATACTCGTTCAAAATTGTTTATGATTATATTTAGTTCAGAAGTAAACAGAATATCTTCATTCAATAGATGCTTATTTTTTGAGAAAAAGGCTCTTATACCAGGATTTCTTCGATCAGCACCGTTTTGTTCTGAGAGTTTTACGAAAATATAATGAGTAATTAACGCATTCAAATCTAATCTAGATGAATCGGTACGTTGTACAATCTCTTGCCAATTTTTTTCGAAGTTCTTCCTATCTGATGCATTTGCAGTGGTCTTAGATACGATTACTTCAATTGGGGTCAATGGGACACCAGTCCCATTTAAAGAATTGAAAATATTTATTGCTTGATCGGTATTATAACTTGTAATGGTGATCACTTGGCAGTTATCAATGAAATGGTTAGCAAAGTTGATGAGTTTAAAAACATTCAAATCATCGCACATATTATAAAAATATCTAAAGTTTTTATAATAATTTGTATAACGATTATCTTTTTGACGACGATAAATTTGATAAACTTTCTCTTTAATCGAAGTGAAATCTCTACCTAACAAGATAGTAGTCATCTCACTAGCATATTTTTCCGAGATTGACTGATTTAGATACTTTATCCTATCATCACTAGGATAATACAATCCATCAACGAAATCATCTTTTTCGTCATCTGAAACATTGAAAAGCATTGTAACAATCTGCTCTTTAAGACCATTAAGACGTTTCACTAATCTGCGTGCATCAGTATCTAGAGTCGGTTGAAGTTCAAGCTCCTTATCAATCTTCAATAAGATTGCCTTAAGAAGTAGCATAAAGGTCGTTGTTCTTTGCTGGCCATCAATCAAGGTTACTTCATGATCTTCTCCAGATTCTTGAGCAATGAGAACAGCTCCAAAGAAATAATTGTCTTGAGAACTATCATCGAAATTTTCCATATGAAGATTAATATCTTCAATGAGTTGTTCACATTGTGGTACTTGCCAAGCATAGGGCCTCTGATAGGTAGGAATATAAAATTCTGATTTTTCAAAATAAGATTTTATTGTTTGTAAAGCCGGTTGAATATCGTTTCTCATTCAGATTCTCCAATAATTTATTCTGATAATATTATATCACGAAAACACTGACAATAAAAATCAATACAAGTTTGAACGAGAGTAAAATTTTGTATTCCGATTCCGATAACATCAAACTGACTTTTTTCCGCTCAATTAGTAACTTCAATTTCAATACTCTAGAAAATCATTTGGAAGCAGTAAGTTTCAAAGAATCAAAATTTGCAGAGCATTTAGTTCTCTTCCTGAATATTCATTAAGAACATTATAGTATAAATGAAAATTTCAAGGTAACATTGTTTGAATAACTTAAACTCTCCAATACTACACTCCCCTACCCCAACTCCTTGGCTATTCTGCTCTTTTCAAGTTTTCCATTGGTAATTCGTTTCCATAAAACAAGTGGGTTCAAACTATAAGATAGGCGTACGAGGAAATAATTAATCCATTCGATAAGGGCAAAAAGCTGTATTAGTGTGGCTATAATAGCCACTCGAACACTCTGTGCATTCCAGACAATAAAAGGAAAGCCTGAAATAAGTAAAACAAGGTCTAGTATTCTGAAACAACCATATAGTTTGGGGACACTAGCGCTTCCGAACTGAGGTTTCGAGAGTCTTCTAATCAAAATCGCCCAATAGATTGAACCTTGAAGCAAAATAAATGTCAGTAAAGACAGAGGATAGAGAATGGTTACTAGACTATTCACATCACCAAGCCGATTTTTCAAAAGGAAAAAACACAACCAAAAGGATAGAGCGGCTGCAAGCTCTCCCAAACAGAGGGATAGCAACTCTTTTTTTACTTTCTCTTTTTGTATGCTCATCATCTCACCCATCTATCTATCATCCTATATCAGAAAAAAAGCTATTCGAATCATTTTCTAGTCAACATTTCTCAGAACAAAGGCATTCTAAGCATCGAACAGCTCAATTCCTTTAATATCAATGCAATTCTAAACTTAGAATTGCATTGATATAAATGTTTTGGTGCTATTCTAAGTTTATGACAAACCTAAATTTTAATTTTAGAAGGATTCTAAAGCTAGAATAGCTCAAAAATCACGAGAATGAAGCTATTCGAAGCTTAGAAGACCTTTTTCTAAACTTCATACTCACTTTAACTAGTAGGACTTACAATTTTTCTGATGAGCTTTGAGTTTTTTCAGAGCCCAATCATAGTGACTGGAGGTGGCACTCACAAAGTAGGAACCTAGACTTGTCCCACCTGTCCACTGATAGATACCTTTGGTAAAGAGTTCGTCAGTGCTGAAGCCTTCTATCAACTCTAAAACCTCTTTATGTGATTGTTCGAGGAGTTTGGTGGCTTCTTCTAAGGAAGTTCTCTGGTGCTTCTTCCAAAAAGCGACATTCATTTCTCCATAAGTTTTCCAATTATAAGGTTCAGGGAGAAAAGGTCTTTCATGACCCTTTTGATTAGAATCTACCCAAGTCAAAACTAACTGATGCCATTCATAGAGATGGATCAGGACATCCCGTAGATTTTTATCTCTATTCCAGTGAGCTTCTTTTTTCTTTTGGTCTTTTGAAAAATCAAAAGGAGTCTGTAGCTCCTCTTCACTTAACTGAGAAATGAGGAGATTGAGCTTCTCATAATTTTCCTTAGAGGCTAGCACTAATTCCTCTTTCGTTCTTGGTCTAGGCATAGGCGTTCTCCCTTCATTTTTAAGTAGAATAAGCTATTTTCTTACTTCATTATACCATAATCAAAAAGCAGTTCTTCATTTTACGAACAACTGCTTTTACTAACTATTTTTTTATGCTTATAGTCACTACTTTACATATAAATCTCTAAAGCGACCATCCACTTCTGCCATCTGATAAAGCAAGTGGGCTAGTTCTTGATAATCTTCTTTTAAACATGAAAGATGGGCTTGGCCAAATAAAGTAGCTAATTTCTCTTTTAATCTTGCTCCTTCGGAATCATGATCTTTTAAGAATTTACTGAGATAGAGATTTCGAACAGCAGCAAGTTTAAAGCTGAAGTACTGATGCAATTGTTTTTGCTCGGTATTTAAGCCGTTTTCAGCAACTGCTTTTGCATAACATTCCAAAACACCACTTTGACCATTCAGATATCGGTTTTTCATAATCCTTGCTGTTTCCTGATAGATTTCAGTCTGACTAGGACTCTTGACCTTCTTAAAATTTCCCCACATGGAATAAGCTCCACGCTTATAGTCAATAGTCTCTGCCTTCCAGGCTTCTAATATGTCATTAAAAGCAACCTTCATGCAGGCAAAACCAGCTGGATCATGCAAATAGAGGTGCTGATGATCAATGCCATACACGGTTACGAAGTGATCCACACCATAAAGGATTGTGTGATTAGGATTGTAAGTCAGATGGCCCATATCAAGAGGTCCCAGTACGACAGGTCCATTAGTCAGAAAGGTTTCCAACTTTCTTTTTATCTCTTCCAAATCTACTTCCGCTCCATCCTTTAGATAGAAGTCCTCATAGTCAAACCCTAGTATTTTTAAAGAATGAGAGATAGAAAGATCTGGCATTCCGTTATCAAAGAATACTAGAGGGTGCTGGTCATCTTCCTTTACGATACTAGCGCCATTTCCCATCACCATGATTGCCTCTAGAAAGTTTGCTTTAAAGTCATAGCCATAGCCATCCAGTGCCATTGCCAATGAATAGCTATAGCAAAGCGACACATCTCCAAAATACATCTGCATATTCATGCCTCCTTATCTTCTATGGGACTATTATACCGAGAAAACTATTCGCATGCCCCATAAAATCCAAACAAAAATTATGGTATGTTTGATTTATAGACATGAATTTCCACAATAAAAAGCTCTGTAAAAGCTATCTTCTACAGAGTTCGATTTGCATTTTTATAAATTGTCAGAAAATGATCTAGTTCATAATCACTGGTATCCAGAGTTCCATTTGATAGTCAGGTGACGACATATCACCTTCGGTATAGACTTCGAAGTCTGGTGAGCCTGAGTGGCGATAGCCTGTTTCAGGGAAAAAGACCTCCAAGACATATTTCCAAGCATTGTGAATGCTAGCTGGTATAGGGCCTTTGACTGGGACGATAGCATATTCAGCGGCTGGGATATCTTTGATGGACAGACCTAGTTCTTCTGCTTTAGTTTTATCCGTCACATCATAAGCAGCCATATAGTTGATGATTTCGCCTTCTTTGACATCCGAGCAGACGCCAAAAGATTGGCCACTGCCTAGACTCTCTAGGCTTTCAAAGCTGTGATGGGCATAGAGATGCTCCCAAGCAGACGGGCATTTGCTATTGTCAATAGCTTCCAATAGGACGCCTGCCACGGTAAAAGCAGGTTTCTTTTGAATCTTGATATCCATGTTCTTTCCTCCTGTGATTTTTAAGGATAATTGAAGTCTAGGAAAAACCCGATAAGGTTTTCCATTTCGAACTTCTGAGGGTGTTGCCCCATGGAATTTCTTGAAGGCTGCGCTGAAGGAATCCGCAGATTCGTAGCCGTACTTCATTGCTATGTCAATGATTTTGTCAGAGCTTTCCCGCAAGTCTGTCACAGCTTCTGATAGCCTGCGATTGCGCAAGTATTCTGCTAATGTCATATCGGCCATGATGGAAAAGATTCTGCTAAAAAGAGGATAAGAATAGCCTGATAGCTGCTGAAATCTTTTCATATCCACTTCTCCAGTCAGTTGCTGCTCCAAATAATCCATGGTTTGATTGAATTGATGCATCATATTCTTCTTTTCTTACCTCCATAAGATACAAAGGTCATTAAAAGCAAAGTGAAAATGGGAAAATTATCGCTGGTTCTTCTGATTCTAGGTAATTTTTTCTTTTTCGCATAGCTTTTAGTCCGTGTTCAATTCTATCTATATTCTAACAAATACAAGATACTTCCACACTAGAATCTTTGTACAAGATTTAAAGGTGTAAATTCTATAACTTATCTTTTAATTTCTCAACAAAGAGATAGGCTGCAGGGCAGGTCAAGGTATTCTTAATCGTCAAATGATTAATTTGATGGATCTTTTTCCGATCTGTATGGGGGAATTCACGACAGGCCTTGGGACGAACATCATAGATGGAGCAGAGATTGTCTCCTCCTAGAAAGGGGCAAGGCATGGATTTGAAAACTTTATCCCCATCTTCATCCACCTGAAGGAATTCCGCTTCAAAAGCCGGTAATTTCATCTTAAAGTACTTAGCGATACGGGTGATATCTGCTTCTTTAAAGTCGGGCCCCAAAGTCTTGCAACAGTTGGCACAGGCAGTGCAATCAATCTCAGCAAAGACTTCTTGGTGAATCTGATGGGCAATCTTATCTAAGTTTTTAGGAGGTTTTTTCTTTAGATTAGCTAAAACTTTACGATGCTCCTTCTGCTTTTGCAGTGCTAGTTGGTGGTAATACTCAATATCAATCTCTTTAGACATAATTTCTTCCTAATACAAGTGTTTTTGTCTATTATACCATAAACACTGTCCCCTTTTTGCCCCCTGAACAGAAAAAAGCCCTTCGGATAAAATCCGAGGGGCTAAAAACGTTGTTAAATCAACGGCCGAACCTTTGAATTTCAAGGTTCGGGATAAAATAGTTCACTGAACTATTTTATTTTTTAAGGTTGTAGAATGATTTCAATCCACGGTATTCTGCTACTTCACCAAGTTGGTCTTCGATGCGAAGCAATTGGTTGTATTTAGCGATACGGTCTGTACGTGAAAGTGAACCAGTCTTGATTTGTCCTGCGTTTGTTGCAACTGCGATATCAGCGATTGTTGAATCTTCAGTTTCACCTGAACGGTGTGATACAACGGCAGTGTAACCAGCTTCTTTCGCCATTTCGATAGCGTCGAATGTTTCAGTAAGAGTACCGATTTGGTTAACTTTGATAAGGATTGAGTTAGCAGCACCTTCTGCAATACCTTTTTCAAGGTAAGAAGTGTTTGTTACGAAGAAGTCGTCACCAACCAATTGAACTTTACCACCAAGACGTTCAGTAAGAGCTTTCCAACCGTCCCAGTCGTTTTCATCCATACCATCTTCGATAGTGATGATTGGGTATTTGTTTACCAATTCTCCAAGGTAGTCGATTTGTTCTGCAGCAGTACGTACAGCAGCTCCTTCACCTTCGAATTTAGTGTAGTCGTAAACTTTACGTTCTTTATCGTAGAATTCTGATGAAGCACAGTCAAATCCGATAAATACGTCTTTACCAGGAACATATCCAGCAGCCTCGATCGCAGCAAGGATAGTTTCAACACCGTCTTCAGTTCCTTCGAAACGAGGAGCGAATCCACCTTCGTCACCTACGGCAGTTTCCAAACCACGTGATTTAAGGATTTTCTTAAGTGCGTGGAAGATTTCAGCACCCCAACGAAGAGCTTCTTTGAATGATGGTGCACCAGCAGGTACGATCATGAATTCTTGGAAAGCGATTGGAGCGTCAGAGTGAGAACCACCGTTGATGATGTTCATCATTGGAGTTGGAAGAACTTTAGTGTTGAATCCACCAAGGTAGCTGTAAAGTGGGATTTCAAGGTAGTCAGCAGCAGCACGAGCTACAGCGATAGACACACCAAGAATTGCGTTTGCACCCAATTTACCTTTATTAGGAGTACCGTCAAGTGCGATCATAGCACGGTCGATAGCTTGTTGGTCACGTACATCGTAGCCGATGATTGCTTCAGCAATGATGTTGTTTACGTTGTCAACAGCTTTTTGTGTACCAAGACCACCGTAACGAGATTTGTCACCGTCGCGAAGTTCAACTGCTTCGTGTTCACCAGTAGAAGCTCCTGATGGAACCATACCACGTCCGAAAGCACCTGATTCAGTATAAACTTCTACTTCAAGTGTTGGGTTACCGCGTGAGTCTAGGACTTCGCGAGCGTAAACATCAGTAATAATTGACATTTTTTACTCTCCTTTGAGTTAAATTTTTTACACCTCTATGATACCTTAAAAATAAGCGTTTTTCAAGAAAAAACGTTATCTTTGTGCAAATTTTCCTTAACTTTATAAAGTAATCGCTTTCTTTTGTCTGTTTTCTTGCGATTTTTGTGATATACTGTTTTTATGACAGATTTATCAAAACAACTACTTGAAAAGGCTCATGGTGGGCCAAAATTAAACCCAGACGAACAACGCCGCTATCTCGGCACTTTCGAGGAAAGAGTTCTTGGCTACGCGGATATCAGTACTGCCAATAGTCCTGAATTAGAACATGGATTTTTCTCTATTTTAGAGGGTTTTCAAGAAAAGGTAGAGGCACTTTTTGTGAAGATTTCACCAAATATCGAGTTTGACAAACAGGTCTTTTACTTAAAACAAGCAAAGGAAAGCAACTGTCAGGCGACTATTATTTCAGACGATCATATCACTTCTCCTTTCGGTCTTGTCATTCATACAAATGAACCTGTTCAAGTAGACGAAAAGGACCTCAGACTTGCTTTCTCAAGCCTCTGGGAAGAGAAAAAGACAGAGGTTCCTAAAAAATCTATCTGGAAAAAATGGTTTGGTTAATGATTTCTCAAATTTAACAAACGACCAATATTAGTAGATGTGTGCTCCAAATAGAGTCTTGCATTTTTTAGACTGTCTTCCAAAGGTTCACTTTTTTCTAAAATAGAAAAGGTTGCTTGTATATTTTCGAATGGTAGGGAAGGTAAATCATCAGCAAGACTACCACAAATAGCAATAACAGGAACTCCATTAGGGGTTCTTTTTGCTACTCCGATCGGAGCTTTTCCAACAAAGCTTTGACTGTCCAGTCTCCCTTCTCCAACGATAACCAAGTCTGCCCCTGCAACTTTCTTATCAAAATCAATCAAATCTAAACAAGTGTCAATCCCAGATACGATAGTGGCCTCAGCAAAGGCACAGAGCCCAGCCGCAATCCCACCGCCGGCTCCTGCTCCTTTAAGAGAGAGGGTTGATGGTGAAAATTTTTCATAGAACCGCTGTATAGCCAAATCTACTGTTTCAAACAAAGCAGGTTCCAAACCCTTTTGTTTTCCAAATGTATAGGTTGCCCCTTGATGACCACATAGAGGGCTCACGACATCTGCTAAAATTCGAATTTTCACATCTTCAGGAATCCTATACAACTTGCTATTTGAAACTGAATCGAACTCAAGCAAAGTCTGACCGCAAGCTGGCAATTCTTTTCCATTCTTATCATAAAAGTGATAACCCAAAGCAGCTGCAATGCCAATTCCACCATCATTACTTGCCGTACCACCTACACCGATATAGATTTCTTTCATTCCAAGATCAATGAGATGGCGGATCAATTCTCCGATACCTTTGGTTTGGATGTGAAGGGGATTTCGTTTCTCCCGCGGAATCTTCCCAAGACCAACCAAGTCAGCAACTTCGAAGAGCGCTATTTGATCTTTGTGAAAGTAGCGCATGGATTCTTTTAGCCCAAAAGGCCCCGTAACCTCTTGCCATTTTTCTTCGAGTTCAAGAGAATGTCGGATAGCGTCTACAGTTCCTTCCCCACCATCACCTACAGGGCAAAGCAGACATTCTACATCTGCTATCGATTTTTGGAATCCTCTTTTTATAGCTTGAGCAACCTCTTCTGCCGTCAAACTTTCTTTAAAAGAATCGGGTGCAATTACAATTTTCATAGTTCCCTCTCATTCTAAGAAATCAATCAAAGGTAGAACTTCTAAAAGCTCCCTCGTATCTACATGACAAGCTATCTCGGATTTTACGACTTCTTTGGCACAAAATGCAATACTACATCCTGCTGACTTTAACATCAAGAGGTCATTGGCACCATCACCGATGGCAATAGTTCTTTCTTTGGAAAATCCAAATTCCTTTTTCCATTTCTCAAGAGTAACTTGTTTTACTTGACCTGTCACAATTTCACCAACTAATTTTCCTGTTAAAAAACCGTCTTTGACTTCCAACTGGTTGGCGGAGAAATAGGAAATACCAAGGGATTTTGCTAATCTTTCAACTATTGGTGTAAAGCCACCAGACACTAGACCGACTAGAATGCCCTTCTTTTGAAGTATGGAGATAAATTCTTGAGCATTCTTGGACAGATGAATGGATTTGAAGACAGTATCAAAGACCGAAACCGGAAGGCCTTTTAACAAAGCTACCCTCGCTCGTAAACTTGTTTCAAAGTCCAGTTCACCTCGCATTGCCTGGCTTGTAATCTGCGATATTTCTTCTTCGCAACCTGCTTCTTTTCCTAAAAGATCAATCACTTCTTCTGCTATCAGGGTGCCGTCAACGTCCATGACACACAAGCCTTTTACTTGAGACATAAACTTTCCTTTCTAAACAGCCCAAAAATCGTATGAAAGAATCATACGATTTTATCTATTAGTTGACTAAACTATGGTACAAGTCCAGGTAAGATTTGCAGGCTGTATCCCATGAGAAATCACATTCCATAGCTTGTTTTTGTAGATTTCTCCAAACTCCCGGCTGGTACTTATAAACATCCAAGGCTGTATGGAAACTCCAGTTAAGCCAGTATGGTGTTAAATTGTCAAAGCTAAATCCAGTACCAGTTCCTTCGATTGGATTGAAGGATTGAACTGTATCACGCAAACCACCGACCTCATGAACCAATGGTAGTGTTCCATAACGCATCGCCATCATTTGAGACAAACCACATGGTTCAAAACGACTTGGCATGAGGAAGAGATCACAAGCTGCGTAGATTTCTTGAGCAAGTTTGACGTCAAAAGTGATATTTGCTGATAGCTTGTCTGGATAGACTTGTGCAAACCAAGAGAAGGAATGTTCAAAAGCCGGGTCACCTGTTCCTAAAAGGACTATTTGAACATCCTCCTGTAAGAAACGATGCAAGCTTTCTACAACAACATCAAAACCTTTTTGGCGCGTCAATCGAGAGACAATCCCAACTAGCGGAACATCTGCTCTCACAGGCAACCCAACTCTCTCTTGTAATTTTGCTTTGTTTTGAGCTTTTCCAGACAAATCTTCTTTATTAAAATGATAGTCTAAAAGTGGGTCTGTTTGAGGATTATAGAGATCTGCGTCAATACCATTGACAATACCTGAAACCTTACCTGACTCCATGCGAAGAATCTGATCCAAACCGCAACCAAACTGACTGGTCATAATTTCATGCGCATAGCTAGGAGAAACGGTTGAGACACGATCCGCGTAGAGAATTCCTGCTTTCATCCAGTTAAGGCAATCATTCCAGCGAAGGGTGCCATCAGCATAGCGTTCAAACCCAACACCGAACAAATCCCACAGCATTCCTTCAGAAAATTGACCTTGGAATTCCAAATTATGAATGGTTAAAACTGTTCTGATTCCTTGATATGCCTGAATCCAATGGTACTTTTCTTTTAACAAGAAGGGAATCATGGCTGTGTGGTAATCATGAACATGGAGAAGGTCAGGGATAAAGCCGATGCGCTCCATGGCCTCAAGAGCAGCCAGTTGGAAAAAGGCAAAGCGTTCACCATCGTCAAAATCACCGTACACATGACCACGGAAGAAATAATACTGATTATCAATGAAGTAGAAGGTTACGCCATTCAAGACCGTTTTTTTAATACCACAGTACTGTCTACGCCATCCCACACTAACTTCAAAGTGAAGAACATCCTCTATCTGGTCGCCAAACTTAGCTTCTACCATATCATAATAAGGCAAGAAAACTGCAACTTCGTGCCCCGCTTTTACAAGTGATTTGGGAAGTGCGCCAATGACATCGCCCAAACCACCTGTTTTTGAAAAGGGTGCTCCTTCTGCCGCTACAAATAAAATTTTCATGAATAAATGTCCTCTGTTACTGTTTCACCCTTCTTCACTACAACTGGATGTTCTGCTGTGCCTCGAATGACAACACCGTCCGCAACCTCAACTCCCTTGTCCAAGATAGCATATTCAACTTGGGCACCTTGCCCAATCACAACTCTAGGGAATAAAATGCTGTCCTTCACCACACTATCTTTGTGAACATAAATGTTACGAGATAGGACTGACTGAACTACTTCACCCTCAATGATACTACCAGAAGCAAACTGAGAAGTACTTACTTTTGAAGTATTCGCATAGTAGGTTGGTTCTTCATTCTTAACTTTGGTATAAATCTTTTGATTTGGTGAGAAAAGAGAGTAGAATTTTTTAGATTCAAGCATATCAATATTTGCTTGATAGTAGGATTGAACAGAGTGAATATTTGCTAAGTAACCTGTGTATTCGTAAGCAAAAGCACCTTCTTTTACAGCTAAATCGCGAAGAACATAGCGCAACTTCTCAGGATATTCTTTCTGAGCCTCTTCTTCAAGTCGTTCAATCAACCAAGGAGTGTCCACAACAAAGATATCTGTAGACATGTTGAAGAGTTCATCTGTAGATTTGTTATCAAAGAGTTTGTGCGAACGAACATGGTCAGTTTCATCGATTTCCAGAATAGCATTCACATCAGAAATGTCTTTCTTAGGAAGTTTCTTATATACAACTGTGATTGGACCATTTGTTGTATTGTGAAGGTGGAAGACTTGATTCAAGTCAATATTCACCAGCACATCGCAGTTAATCGAAACGGTTTGGTTTGAACCTGAACGTCTCAAGTAGGTAAGAAGTTGTTGGTAATACTCTTTTCCAACTGTACTGCTTTCAACACGAGTGTTGTAAATTCCCAAATAGTAGTGACTTAGAAGTGTTGACAAGCCCCATTCACGACCTGAACGGATATGGTCGAAAACTGAGCTGATATTATCTTGTTGGAAAATACCAAAGATACTACGAACACCTGCATTTGCAAGACTGGAAAGGGGGAAGTCAATCAAACGGTATTTCCCACCGAAAGGCAAGCTAGCTACCGGACGGTGTTCTGTTAACGTTGACATATCATGAAAACCAACTGTGTTTCCCAAAATGGCTGAATATTTATCAATCTTCATCTGTTGCTACCCCCACTACTTCATTGTATCCTACTACTTGTACTTCGTCAGTTCCGTCAATTTCTACGCCATCTGCAATAATGGCACCCTCACCAATAATAGCACGAGTAATCTTTGCTCCATGGCCAATAACAGCCCCACTCATGATGACAGAATCAACGACTTCAGCACCTTCACGTACTTGTGCTTCTGTTGAAAGAATCGAACGCTTAACCGTTCCATCTACAAAACAGCCATCCACGACCAATGAATCTTCAACGTGTGCATGTGCTCCAAAGTAGTTGGGTGGTGAGATCAAGTTTCTTGAGTAAATTTTCCATTGACGATTACGGCTATCCAAGGCGTTTTCTGGCGAAATGTACTCCATATTAGCTTCCCAAAGTGATTCGATGGTACCAACGTCTTTCCAGTAACCACTAAATTCATAGGCATAGACACTCTCACCTGACTCAAGGTAGTTAGGAATAACGTTCTTACCGAAGTCAGACATATCGACGTTGCTCTTTTCAGCAGCTACAAGCATATTGCGAAGTCGTTTCCAGTCAAAGATATAAATCCCCATAGAAGCCTTTGTAGACTTAGGTTGAGCAGGTTTTTCTTCGAATTCAACGATACGGTTATTGGCATCTGTATTCATGATACCAAAACGGCTAGCTTCTTTGAGAGGTACGTCTAGAACAGCTACTGTCAAACTGGCATTGTTATCCTTATGAGATTGGAGCATATCATCGTAGTCCATCTTGTAGATATGGTCACCTGAAAGGATCAAAACATACTCAGGATTAACACTATCGATGTAGTCAATGTTTTGGTAGATAGCGTGACTAGTCCCTTCAAACCAACGGTTTCCTTCGCTGGCTGAATAAGGTTGTAAAATAGAGACACCTGAATTGATACCATCCAATCCCCAGCTAGAACCATTTCCGATATGGTTATTCAAAGCAAGAGGTTGGTATTGCGTAATCACACCAACATTATGGATTCCAGAGTTTGCACAGTTGGAAAGAGCAAAGTCAATGATACGGTAGCGCCCACCGAATTGCACTGCCGGTTTGGCAATGCTTTGAGTGAGTTTTCCGAGACGTGTTCCTTGCCCACCCGCAAGGATCAAAGCTAGCATTTCATTCTTCATTTTCTACTCCTTTATAAAGACATGTGAACGTTAAAATCGAAAAAAGGTCGGAAGTCAAACTTTTATAAAAATAATAGGAAATCCATTTCTCTTGTGTTTCAAGTCCAATACAAGTACATCCGTTTTTAAAATCTAAAAAATTGTAATCAACAGCTCATTATTCTTTTTTCTTAGCTGGTTTCAAACGACGCTTGATCTTCCAGATGCTTGCTCCCATGGCAGGCAAGGTAAAGGTCAAGGTCTGCTCATAATCTTTCCATAAGCCTTCTTGAGTCTGAACTGTTTGATTGTGCTCTTTCCACACACCTCCCCATTCTTCTAGTTCTGTATTCCAAACTTCTTCGTAAATACCTGCAACAGGTAAACCAATCGTAAAGTCCTTACGTTCAACTGGTGCCATGTTAAAGACACAGACTAACATTTCGTCCTTCTTGCCCTTACGAATAAAGGAAAGGACACTCTGATCTCTATTATCAGCATCGATAATCTCGATACCATCATAACTAGTATCAATTTCCCAAAGACAGCGATGCTCTTTATAGAATTGATTGAGTTGAGAAGTAAAATGCTTCATCTTGGCATTCATCGGATCTTCTAGATTAGACCACTCCAACTGCTCCTCGGACTTCCACTCGAGGAATTGTCCGTACTCACTACCCATGAACAAGAGTTTCTTGCCTGGATGACAAATTTGATAGGTGTAGAGGTTGCGCAGACCAGCAAACTGATTGTAGCGATCGCCCCACATCTTATGCATCATACTCTTTTTGCCATGAACAACTTCATCGTGTGAGAAAGGTAAGAGATAGTTTTCATTGAAAACATACATAAAGCTGAAAGTCACAAGATTAAAGTCATACTTGCGATAAATAGGATCTTCCTCGTAGAAACGGAGAATGTCGTTCATCCAGCCCATATTCCATTTATAGTCAAACCCAAGGCCGCCCATTTCTTTCATGCCAGTAATCTTTGTTGCTGATGAACTTTCTTCTGCAATCATCATGATATCTGGATGAGCAAGCTTGATAACGGTGTTCAAACGTTGAAGGAAATAATAACCCTCGTAGTTAAGGTTTCCACCGTCTTTGTTTGGAGTCCAAGGAGCATTATCATAATCTAGATACAGCATATTGCTCACTGCATCGACCCGAATACCATCTAAGTGGTAAAAATCAATCCAGAATTTAATACTTGAGATCAGGAAAGACTGGACCTCATTTTTCCCGAGGTCAAAATTCAGTGCACCCCAACCGTAGTTATGAGCCTTGTTGTGGTCTTGGTATTCAAAAGTTGGTGTACCGTCATAATATGCCAATGCATCATCATTAATAGTGAAATGACCCGGAACCCAGTCGACGATAACACCGATATTATTTATATGACACTCTTCAACGAAATCTTGGAATTCCTCAGGTGTACCATAGGAATGTTCAAAAGCAAAGTAACCCATAAGTTGATAGCCCCAGCTCAATCCAAGTGGGTGAGCCATTAAAGGCATGAACTCAATATGTGTATAGTTCATCTCAACTAAGTATGGAATCAACTCGTCTTTCAGTTGCGAAAAAGTATAGGGACTACCATCTGGATTTCTCTTCCAAGATCCTGCATGGGCTTCATATATATTAACTGGTCTCTCGAAAAATCCCAGACGTTTACGACGTGCTAACCAAAGGCCATCTTTCCATTTCTTTTCTCGGATATTGGTCAAAACAGCTCCTGTACCCGGTCTAGCTTCAAAATAAACTGCCAACGGATCGATCTTCATAATCTGGTGACCATTTGCACGCGTGATATGATATTTATAAATCTGACCTTCCTGGGCTTGACTTGTAAAGACTTCCCAAACACCTGCTTCATTACGAACCATGGGAATCTGATTCTCAACCCAATTAGTAAAATCACCAACTAGATGAACTGCTTGTGCATTTGGGGCCCAAACCCTAAAGGTATAGCCTATTTCTCCGTTTTTCTCCTCTCTATGCGCTCCTAAATAATGCTGGAGGTGAAAGTTCTCACCTGTAGTAAAGGTTCTTAATGCTTCTTGATTATTCATTCAATCCCCTTTCTTTTGTAAGCGTTTTCTATAATTCTATTATACACTCTTTTAAGATAACTTTCAAGTAATTTACGAAGGAAATCATATTTTTTATGAAAACCTTCAAAAAATTACCTAGCATTTTAAAAAAGATATCCAGAAAATAGAACACGAAACAATTTCCATATATTTTTTTATTATAATACCAGAATATTCGTTTTTTATCAATTTTCTACTGTATTTTTTTGAAAAAAACAAAATCAGGAAGTATTTTTCCTGATTTTATAGATTATTTCACATCAAAAACAATGGATTTAACATTTGTCATCGCTTCGATACTATATTTAATTCCTTGCACTCCTGCACCAGAACCTTTTACACCAAGGAATGGGAAATTATCTGGTCCACGTTGTGTTTTATTATTAATATGAACGGTACCAACTTCAAGTTTCTCAGCAATTTCAAATGCCTTCTTAAAGTCATTTGTAAAGACTGAAGATTGAAGACCGAATTCTGATTCATTAGCAATTTCAAGTGCTTCATTGGCATCTGCAACTCGAATAATTGGGAGAACAGGTCCAAATGGTTCTTCCCAGGCTAATTTCATATCTCTTGTGACATAATCAAAAAGTCCTGGCCAAATGAGATTATTCTCACGTTTGATTGGGCTGAGCGCCTTAGCACCCTTTTCTTGAGCATCTTCAATCAATCCCCAGATGAAATCAGCTGAAGCATTATCAATAACAGGTGTGATATCTGCATTGTCAAATGGATCCCCCACTGTTAGCTTAGCAACTTCAGCTTGGAGCAATTCAGCCAATCTGTCTGCTACGCTTTCCACAACCAAAACACGTTTGATAGCAGTACAACGCTGACCAGAGTAGCTAAATGCACCACCTACGATCTGCTTAGCAGCATTTTCTAAATCTGAATCTTCTAAGACAATTGCTGCATCTTTTCCACCAAGCTCAAGCATAATCGGGCGCATACCAGCTAAACGACCGATACGCTCACCAATCGGTGTTGAACCTGTAAAGTTAATGAAGTTCACTTCCTTGTGTTCGATGATGTAGTCTCCGATTTCAGAACCACGTCCAGTGATGGTGTTAAAGACACCTGCTGGGATTCCGGCTTCGTCAAATGCTTTAGCCAACAAGAGACCAGAAATAGATCCTTGTGTTGGTGGTTTAAACATAACGACATTTCCGGCAATCAATGCCGGAGCAATCTTAGATCCAGAAAGGTTTACTGGGTAGTTAAATGGCGCGATAGCTAACACCACTCCAACTGGCTCACGACGAACAACGGCTAGTTTATTTTTACTTGCAGCTTCAAAACCGCCACCTTCCATTGCTTGTCCAGTGATACGGAGACCTTCCTCAGCAGCAAAACGAATCAATTCTGCTGTACGTACTACTTCTCCAATGGCTGCTTTAATCCCTTTTGCAACCTCTTTAGCAAGAATGGTACCAATTTTTTCTTTATCACGTTCCAAAATGTCTGCTGTCTTATGCAAATAAGCTGCACGCTCAACGGGTGCTAAATCACGCCATGCTGGGAGAGCTGCACGCGCTGCTTTCATAGCCTCATCTACTTCAGCCTGATTCATAGCTGGTACTGTCCCCAGCTTTTCCTGATTGATGGGAGAATAGATGGCAATTTCATTCTCTGATGATTTCCATTTTCCATTCACTAAATTCTGATAATTTGTCAAATTCTCTTCCTCCTGAAAATGATTAAAACTTATTTTATCAAATTTTCAGAAAATTACAACCCTTTTTTGGAAAATATTGATATTTTTTTCACAAACTTGATTCTTCAAATAGTTTGACACTTAATTCTACTCTTCATTGAAAACTTATAAATAACAAAAAGGATTAGACAATCTAGCCCTTTTTAGTTTATGAATTTAAGAGAGTACTTTTAGCACTGCGACACTAGTATTGTCGATTACATTCGACTCTTTTGAACGACTATTTGTCACAAGCATTTCCAGATTTCCTGCATTTTCAAAGTAGAAGGAAGTTCCCTTGGCATTAAATACGACCAATAGATGTTCTGGTCCCCCGTGAATCTCGTAAACAATCCATCCGCTATTTTCTGCAGCCGTGTGGACAAAGACATGACGGTAAACTTCTTCGTATGTAGGATAAGAAAAGGCGCTAGTCTGTGTTTTCAGTCGAATAATCTGACGGACAAAGTCAATGCTTTCTTGTCTTTCATTAATCAAATCCCAGTTTATTTGGTTGACACTGTCAGGAGCGTTGTAACTATTCATAGCACGTTCTCGGTCTGCTGGAGTGAGTTGTCCATCTTCACCTGTCGGAATTAACTTGGTTCGACCAAATTCTTGGCCAATTTCCATAAAGGACATTCCTTGCATGAGAAGGTTCATTGCTGTCGCTGTCTCAACCTTGCGCATAATCTGGTCAGAACTTTGATCAGGATGAAGCGTCGCCAGCAGGTCATGAAGATTGTAATTGTCATGGGCTTCAACATAGTTGAGAACTTGGTTTGGACTCAGATAAGAGCCCAACTCTCGGCTACCAAGAATAGCTTTGGCTACAATCGGTTCTGTAGCAGCACCACTAACAAATCCTGCCTTGATTGAGCCATAAACTTCTCCTCCTTTGATGGCATCTCGCTGATCATCGTTGAAAAATCCAATATTTGGCATCTGATAGGCATTGTCCTTCTTGGCCTTATCATAAGGTGCAAGACCTATTCCCATATCCCATCCTTCTCCATAAGTGATAATACGGGGGTCAACCTCATCTAGCGCCCAACGAATCGCTTGCATGGTTTTGACATCGTGAATACCCATCAAGTCAAAACGGAAACCATCAATATTGTATTCTTTCACCCAGTATAGGAGAGAATCAATCATGTACTTACGGAACATTTCATGTTCACTCGCTGTTTCATTTCCTACACCTGTTCCATTTTGGAAGGTTCCATCTGGGTTCATGCGGTAGTAATAATCTGGTACAGTTGTTTGGAAAGGCGCATCAACCGTTGAGAAGGTGTGATTATAAACCACGTCCATGATGACACCAATTCCTGCATCATGATAGGCCTGAACCATCGTTTTTAGATCACGAACGACTTGTCCTGGATCATCTGGATTACTAGAGAAAGTTGGTTCTGGAGCATTATAGTTTTGAGGATCATATCCCCAGTTATAGGTTACATTTCCATCCTCGTCGTATTCCTTATGTCGATCAAAGATAGGCTGAAGTTGAACATAGTTGCAACCAAGTTCTTTGATATAGTCAAAGACGGTTGCTTGGCCGAATTGGTTAGTCGTTCCTGTCTGCGCAGCGCCAAGGAAGGTTCCACGGAGATGCTCTGCCACTCCAGATGTTGGAGATTTGGTCAAATCTCGGATATGCATTTCACAGATAACAGCTTTACACGGATTTTCCAAACGCCAAGGAGCATCTGTTCCATGTTTGACTTCAAATCCATCTACTTGTCTCTCTTTGTGTGAGAGAATAACAGAACGTTTTCCGTCAGGACTGGTTGCAATTGTATAAGGATCTCTTGTTAAACTCTTGTGATGAGGGAATTCAATCTGATACTGATAAGCCTTGCCCGCAAGATTCTCATCTAAATCTAGACCCCAAACACCAATGGTATTGTACTTATGACTATATGAATAGCTATTCCCACGCTCTAGATTATAGGTTTTCCAAATCGGAGCATCGTTGCTGGTATTTTCATAGACAACCACCTGTACAGCTGTAGCTGTAGGAGCCCAAAGTTTAAAGCTTGTCTGATAATCTGAAAGACTGTAACCTAGTTCTCCTTGATAGCCCCAGTGGTGATCAAAGCTAGCGCTATGGATTGCTTTATCAAAGGCAAATGGATTTTGATTTTTGTAGTAAGGACTAGCAATGGCTGGATTTTCAGAATAATAAACCGTCTCGTCGTCCTCTAAAATCCAAACTTCTGTCAAAAGAGGATAGTAGTTATAATGTACAGTATATTCCTTTACCTTCCCATCAATCTCAACTGAGAATTTTAGGTTTTCTAACCTTTCTGAACTTGTAACTGTAAAGGAAAACTTTGCTCCAAAAAAGTCATTCTCATAATACAATTTTTCAACATTGTCCGCCTGTTTTCTACTGAATGAACAAGCATCATAATCCCCATTTTTTCGATGAAAATGGATGACTACTGGGTATCTATACATTTCTTTTCCTAATTTCTAATTTCTAATTTCAATTTAATTTTTTTATGTGGTGCTGATAGATTCAGCAATTTAATCTCTGACTGACAATAGACTCAATCTATGTAAAAACACTTCAGGAGAGATTATTTCTGACTATCTAAGACCTAGCTGGCTGCTATTCTTTACAAACTTTCCAACCAAGCTTCATCTCGAACTTCGATACCAAGTTCTTGTGCTTTTTGGAGCTTGCTTCCTGCATCTGCTCCTGCTACGACAAGATTCGTTTTCTTGGAAACACTGCCTGTGACTTTGGCACCGAGGCTTTCGAGTTTACTTTTGGCTTCTGAACGTGTGAGGCGTTCCAATTTCCCCGTGAGTACAACGGTCAAACCTGACAAGGCCGCATCTGCCACTAGTGTCTGTCCTTTGTAGTCCAGATTGACTCCAGCTTCTTTCAACTCGTCTAAGAGAATCTTTGATCCTTCTGTAGCAAAATAAGTCTGAAGACTTTGAGCAATCACACTACCCAAGCTTTCAATACTTGCTACTTCCTCAGGATCAGCTTGAGCTAGATTTTCAATAGAGTGGAAATGTTGGAGCAAGAGTTGGCTAGCCTTGCTTCCGACATGGCGAATTCCCAGACCAAACAAGAGCTTTTCAGCAGAGTTTTCCTTGGATGCTTGAATAGCCTGATACAGTTTAGAAGCAGACTTTTCCTTGACACCTTCTAAAAGGAGGAAATCATCTTCTTTCAAACGGTAAATATCTGCCACATCATTAACTAGATTGGCAGCAAAAAGCTTTTCAACAATAGATGGTCCAAGCCCCGTAATATTCATGGCGTCTCGAGAGGCAAAGTGAATCAGACCTTCCATGATTTGAGCAGGGCAGCGAGGATTGATACAACGAAGAGCTACTTCATCTTCAAAATGAAGCAAATGACTGTCACAACTTGGACAATTAGTCGGAATATCTAGTTTTTCTTCAGAAACACGCTTAGACTCTACCACACGCAAAACGGCAGGAATGATGTCCCCCGCCTTATAAACGATAACCGTATCATCTTTGCGGATATCCTTTTCAGCAATATAATCTACATTATGCAAGGTTGCACGGCTAACAGTTGTCCCAGCAAGCTGAACAGGTGTTAGATTTGCAGTCGGAGTCACAACACCCGTACGGCCTACCGTCCAGTCAACTGAAAGGAGCTGGGCTTCTTTTTCTTCAGCGGGAAATTTATAGGCGACTGCCCACTTAGGTGCTTTAACGGTAAAACCGAGTTCTTCTTGACCTGCTAGGTCATTGACCTTGATAACCACTCCATCAATATCATAAGGGAGCTGTTCCCGTTCTTGTCCTACTTCTTGGATAAAATTCCATATCTCATCCATGCTTTCAGCCAAGATTCGTTTAGAATTAACTACAAAGCCAAGCTGTTCAAGATGCTCCAAGACCTTTTCTTGACTATCACGAGTTGAAGGGCTGGCTTCTTGATAGAGGAAAGTGGCAAGATTGCGTTTGGCTACTACTGCCGTATCCAGCTGACGCAAAGTTCCAGCCGCCGCATTACGAGGATTGGCAAATTCAGGCTCTCCATTTTCTTGGCGAGCTTGGTTGACCAGATCAAAAGAAGCGCGTGGCATGTAACACTCCCCACGAACAGTGATATCTAGTTTTTCTGGCAAGGTCAAAGGAATATCCTTCACGCGCTTGAGGTTTTCTGTGATATTTTCACCAACAGAACCATCTCCACGCGTCGCCCCAGAGACCAAAATCCCCTTCTCATAGGTAAGAGAGATAGACAAACCATCAATTTTCAACTCACAAATATAAGTGGGATGGGGTAACTCCTTGCGAACACGCGCATCAAAAGCTTCTAACTCTTCACGTGAAAAAGCATCCTGCAAACTATAAAGAGGATACTGATGACTGTATTTTTCAAAACCATCTAAAACCTTACCACCAACACGATGGGTTGGACTGTCTGCTAAAACTTGATCTGGATAGGCAGCTTCCAACTCGACCAACTCTCGGTAGAGGCGATCGTACTCGCTATCTGAAACCGAAGGATTGTCACTCGTATAGTACTCGCTCGCATAGCGGTTGAGTAAGGCAACTAACTCATTCATTCTTTTATTCATAAAACCATTTTACCACAAACCAAGCCCTCCTCACAATGGAGAAGGGCTGAAAATATAACAAGATTATCAAAAAATAAGAAAATTTCTTACAACTGCTCCGATAATTCTTCCCACTCAAGCATAGCCGCTTCCTGACGATGGTTGATTTTGTCCAGTTCAGTCTGCAATTCCATGAGTTTTTCAGCATCGTTGGTTTCCAACATTTGTTCAGAGATAGTTTGGCTTTGACTTTCTAGCTCTTCGATTTCAGCCTCCAAGTTTTCAATTTGTCGCATGAGCTTGCGGACTTCTTTCTGACTTTCTTTCTGAGCTTGGTAGTCATTAACAGGACTTGCTTCTTTTGCTTGATTGCTAGTAAAAGGTTCCTCAGCTCGACTCACTTCTAATTCTGCCTTCTTCTCAACATAGTAGTCGTAATCTCCTAGATAGAGAGTCGAACCATTTTCAGATAATTCCAGTATATGAGTTGCTACGCGATTAATAAAGTAACGGTCATGACTGACGAAAAGAAGGGTTCCGTCAAAGTCTATCAAGGCATTTTCTAGCACTTCCTTGCTGTCAATATCCAAGTGGTTGGTCGGCTCATCAAGAATTAAAAAGTTGTTGTTTTCCATAGAAAGTTTGGCAAGTAACAAACGAGCGCGTTCACCACCAGACAGCATGCCAACTGATTTCTTAACATCATCTCCTGAGAAAAGGAAGGCTCCAAGGCGATTACGGATTTCAACCTCTGGTGTTAATTTAAAGTCATTCCAAAGTTCATCCAGAACACTATTATTAGGTGTTAACTTGCTTTGAGTCTGGTCATAGTAACCAACCTCAACATTTGCTCCAAAACGCTTCTCTCCTTTGATAAAGGGAATCTGATCCACAATAGACTTGATAAAGGTTGACTTCCCGATGCCGTTTGGTCCAACGATGGCAACAGCATTCATTTTACGAAGGTCCAGATTGATTGGCTCAGAGAGTATTTCTCCATCATAACCAATGGCTGCATTTTCAACTGTTAGGACAACATTACCAGATGTTTTTTCAGACTGGAAAGTCATATTAGCTGATTTCTTCCCAGATTCAGGCTTATCCAAGCGCTCCATTTTTTCCAGTTGTTTGCGACGAGATTGGGCTCTCTTAGTTGTCGAAGCTCTTACTAGATTGCGATTAACAAAATCTTCCAGAACAGCGATTTCCTTTTGTTGCTTTTCATAGTTTTTTGCTTCAGTAGCTAGCTTTTGCTCCTTTAACTCAACAAAGCGAGAGTAATTACCTACATAACGATCTAAGGAATGCTTGGTCAAATCCAGTGTAACCGTCGCAACCTTATCCAAAAAGTAACGGTCGTGACTGACAATAATGAGGGCGCCGCTATAGTTCACCAAGTAACTCTCTAGCCAGGCTATCGTTTCAATATCCAAGTGGTTGGTTGGCTCGTCCAAGACTAAGAGATTGGGCTTTTCGAGGAGCATTTTGGCCAGTGCCAGACGGGTATTTTGACCACCTGAAAGCTCAGCAATTTTCATCTGCCACATAGACTCGTCAAACTTGAAACCATTCAAGATAGCGCGGATATCTGCTTCGTAGGTGAAGCCACCTGCTTGACGGAAATTTTCTGACAAACGGTCATAATCCGCCATCAGTTTATCCAACTCAGCACCAGACTTTTCACCCATCTCCAACTCCATCTGACGCAGTTGTTTCTCCGTACGCCGTAAATCATCAAAGACATGGAGCATTTCGTCGTAAATGGTATTCTCAGACTCAAATCGGCTGTCTTGGGCTAGGTAGGAAAGAGAGATGTCTTTATTCTTATTGATTTCTCCTCTAGTTGGCTCCTCTTCTCCAACTAAAATCTTCAAAAGAGTAGACTTTCCTGCCCCATTTTTTCCAACGAGGGCAATCCGATCGCGTTCATCTACCTGCAGATTGATATTATCAAAAAGAACCTCTCCTGCAAAAGAACGTTCAATTTTATTGGCTTGTAAAATAATCATAACTCTATTTTACTATCTTTTTCAATTTTAGACAATTGCAATGAAAAAAGTTCGAGTTAACACTCGAACTTTTTAGCTTAATATCCAATGCCTCCACGGAATGTGCGAGCCATATCGTTTAAGTCGTAATTCTTAGAAGAGGTATCAATGGTCCATTTACCATCTTTCTTCGTCATTTTGATTTCATATCCCTCTTTTCTCATACTATCACTAGTATCTAGAGGAGTAGATTCAAATTGGCTTGGTGCGTTTTCTAAGATGTACTTCTCACCGGCTTTCATAGCCTCTGAGTAGCTACTGTACTTACCTTTGTTTTCGTCATAGAATTTACTGCTCAATTCATAGACATTCAAGTTGTCCAAGTCAATCGTTTCAGGTCTTACATAGATAACAGCGTAATCAGGCAAGTATGTTTTAACTTTGTAATCAATTTTTGCTCGTTTAGAGTTTGCTTTGATATACGCCTCAGCAAATGTACGAAGCTCGGCATCTGAAGGTTTGTAGTTATAGAAACCTTTTCCGAATGATTCTACAAATTTCTTGATAAATTCTTCTCTATCAGCCTTCACATCGTTTGTAAATTCAGCATCACCATCAGAAGATTTTTTATCATCAGCAAGGGATACGATTTGAGCCTTGTTATCAGATGTGCTTAGGTTGGTTCCGCCACCAGAGCTTTCTCCATTAAGGTAAACGGCATCAACATATTTCTTCATTACTTCTTTAGCTTCATCAATGTGATCCTCGTATTGGCTTGGATCAACTTTAATAGCTACGTCGTTATTCTTTTTAGAGTCCTCTTTGATGTCTTCGTAGAAGCTAGGTGCAAAATGAAGCTCATATTTAGCATCTTTGTCTACTTCATAAACAACATAACCAGCTACACTCTTACCTTTAGAGATACTATCTCCATAAGACATGAATTTAGTTTTGCTGTCGCTTTCATAGATTTGAATTGGTTCTAATTTTTCATCCTTTTCATTGTAAAGGGTGATATCACGGCTAGTGAAACTGAACTTTTTATCACGGTTGTTTTTGATTTCTACTTGAAGAGCAAGGTAGCTTGAAGATGAATCTTCATCTTTAGGCAATACAAACATCCCATCTTTAACAGATACTTCAAAGTTGGAGTTTGAGGCAGTACCATTGTCGCTTGCCTTCTTTGTTGATCCACAAGCAACAAGTGCTAAAGCTGATACCAGCAAAGCAGAATGCTTAAGAATTTTTTTCATAATAGAATATCTCCTTTTATTATTTACTATATTCTACCATAGCGATAATAAAATTCAAAATAGAAACCGAACCTTTTAAAAAAAACTTAAAATTATAGAATAATAGCTTAAAATTTTCCAAAAAATTATTTTAAGTATAGAAGCATCATCTTAGAGAATCAATAGGAAGTCACGTTTTTTCTTTGAAAACTTTTTCTATATATTTTTCTAAATTTATTAGGAATTCAATCTGAAACCGTTTAGTTATAAACTCTTGTTTATCCTTTTTTAGGGAATTGAAAAAAGCTCGATTCGATTAATAGCGCCTATGCTACCGTTTTACTAAAATCCTAAATCATGGTATAATGAAACCGATTAAAACAATTTACAATAAAGGAGACGCTCAATGACTTACCAAGAAAACTATCAAAAATGGCTTGATTTTGCTGAACTTCCAGACTACCTTCGTCAAGATTTGGAAAACATGGACGAAAAGACAAAGGAAGACGCCTTCTATACCAATCTTGAATTTGGTACTGCTGGTATGCGTGGATTGATTGGAGCTGGTACTAACCGTATCAATATCTATGTTGTTCGTCAAGCAACTGAAGGTTTGGCTCGTTTGATTGAATCAAAAAGTGGAAACGAAAAAGAACGTGGTGTAGCAATTGCCTACGATAGCCGTCACTTCTCACCTGAGTTCGCCTTTGAATCTGCGGCAGTTCTTGCTAAACACGGTATCAAATCTTACGTATTTGAAAGCCTCCGTCCAACTCCAGAACTCTCATTCGCTGTTCGTCACCTCAACTGTTTCGCAGGTATCATGATTACTGCCAGTCACAATCCTGCTCCATTTAACGGTTACAAGGTTTACGGTGAAGATGGTGGGCAAATGCCTCCACACGACGCGGACGCTTTGACTACTTACATCCGTGCTATCGAAAATCCATTTGCAGTGGAAATTGCCGATGTAGAAGCAGAAAAAGCTTCTGGTTTGATTGAAGTCATTGGCGAAGCTGTCGATGTTGAATATCTTAAAGAAGTTAAGGACGTAAACATCAACCCAGCCTTGATCGAAGAATTCGGTAAAGACATGAAGATTGTCTACACACCACTTCATGGTACGGGTGAAATGTTGGCTCGTCGTGCTCTTGCTCAAGCAGGATTTGATTCTGTTCAAGTTGTTGAAGCACAAGCAACTGCAGACCCTGACTTCTCAACTGTGAAATCTCCAAACCCAGAAAGCCAAGCTGCCTTTGCCCTTGCTGAAGAACTTGGTCGTCAAGTTGGTGCAGATGTGCTTGTTGCAACTGACCCTGACGCTGACCGTGTTGGTGTTGAAGTTCTTCAAAAAGATGGAAGCTACCTCAACCTTTCAGGTAACCAAATCGGCGCTATCATGGCTAAATACATCTTGGAAGCCCACAAAAATGCTGGAACTCTTCCTGACAATGCTGCTCTCTGCAAATCCATCGTATCAACTGACTTGGTAACGAAGATTGCTGAAAGCTACGGCGCAACCATGTTCAACGTTTTGACAGGTTTCAAATTTATCGCTGAGAAAATTCAAGAATTTGAAGAAAAACACAATCACACTTACATGATGGGATTTGAAGAAAGCTTCGGTTACTTGATTAAACCATTCGTACGTGATAAAGACGCTATCCAAGCTGTTCTAGTCGTTGCTGAACTTGCTGCCTACTACCGTTCACGTGGTTTGACACTTGCTGACGGTATCGAAGAAATCTACAAAGAATACGGCTACTACGCAGAAAAGACTATCTCTGTAACTCTTTCTGGTGTCGATGGTGCTGAACAAATCAAAGCAATCATGGCTAAATTCCGTAACAATGCTCCAAAAGAATGGAACACAACAGCTATCACTGTCGTAGAAGACTTCAAGGCTCAAACTGCTACTGCTGCTGATGGTACTGTTACAAACTTGACAACTCCTCCTAGTGATGTGTTGAAATATACACTTGCGGATGGTTCATGGATTGCCGTTCGCCCTTCTGGTACTGAACCAAAAATCAAATTCTACATTGCTGTTGTGGGTGAAAGCAATGAAGATTCACAAGCTAAGATTGCCAACATCGAAGCAGAAATCAATGCGTTTGTAAAATAAGAAATAATAAAAGATGAGATCAACCAGTCTCATCTTTTTTTCGTATCAAATCTAAGCATTTTTAGAAACTTTATGGCATACTAGACTTATTAATAAAAGCGAGGTAATCTCATGGAACAATTTTTAGATAATATCAAAGACCTTGAAGTC
>OBWU01000108.1_pt1 | contig 31263 bp, 41 predicted proteins | sample 1476551 | NCBI WGS metagenome assembly OBWU01 (sample SAMEA2580135, study PRJEB22360) | human gut metagenome | biome: human gut; feature: human-associated habitat; material: faeces | place: Denmark | collected 2008/2010
GGAAGAGGCGCAGATTGACTCGCAAATTTTCAAAATAGCGCTGGCCGCAATGGACGGTGAGCCAGTAGCGTATACCGACGAGCGCAACCTGGGATATATCTACCGAGGAAGGGAGACGGCGTATCTGTGGGGCAAGCAGAACTCAGAGGCGGGAGATATCCCGCTCTATCGCCACGCGCAGCCAGCGCCGGTAGTGCCGGAAGAAATGACTATCAGGGACGCCTGCAAATTTGTCCAGGATATGCGGTTGTTTGATGATGTGTCCGTGATAGTAATGCGCACCTGGAACGCCTGCCGCGCCGCCATGCTCAACCATCCATCAAGCATTCAGCCCAACACTGGTGCAGCTCCCGGCGCTGAAATCAAACACCCGTCAAGCAATTCTCAGGTAATTGGCATTGACCCAGCATCCGGTCCAGACCGCACCGTTGAGGTTCGCTATGTTGCACCTCCCGGTTACGTGATGGTGCCTAAGGAGCCGACATCAGAAATGGTAAAAAAGATGCGGTATCACGTTGGCGGGTATGACCGAAACATCAAGGAAGGATACAAAGCCATGCTCGCAGCCGCCCCGCAGGAGGTGAATCATGGCTGAGTTACGTGCAGGCGGGTTGGCGATAGTAATTTTTTCAGAAAATAAACCTGAAATTGGCAGATGCGTTGAGTTAGTCGAAAAAGTAACGAATGGATATGTATTTAATTTTCCTGGCGTGGGTAAGCATGGGTGGCGTGATGAAACCCCTGGATGGTTAGTAAAGGGAGATGTATCGATTTATACAAACACACCTTCAGGTGGTTTCTCTTATTTCTACGATGAAGAGCTCATGCCAATCGATGGAGAAGACTTCTCTCACGAAGATGAGCGACAGAAGGTGCGGGAGCATGCCTAAATAACCCGTCACCTTCATAAATAAGTCACACCTTCATGATATAGCGATTTTAGGTTTCATTGTCCGCTGTAGGGGGAGGTAAATATGGTGAGCATGCATCGTATTATGTCTGCTTTGGTTGGGGTGACAGTAGTTGCGTTGATGCTGATAGTTATGTTCGGATGGCCTTATTTTGTACGTACGACCACTGAATATATCCTCAGCATCTGGTAGTGATTACTGCCGGGCGGCCAATCGGAAAAACTGAACCGCGCCCTCTACAGAATGAGAAGCCATAAAACGCAAACACCATATTTGTTATCAACAAATCTAAGGTTTGTTATTTATGCAAATGATAACCAGAAAAAAGCCAGCCTTTACCGAGTTGTATCAAACTGGAGTTCTGACTCGTATTGTTGCGGTAAAAATCGCTGATCGCGATGGCTGGAGGCTGTTTGGATTTTGGCGAGATAAGGATATTGGCGTGTACGTAGAGGCTGCTCGTGGAGGTGTCCGGGAATGGTCCGGGTTGGATTACCTGGCCAACTTCTGCGGCAGCTGCGGGATCAGTCGCTGGGAGGTACATAGCAAGGTCGAACAAAATTCACCAAAATGATAGCTCACATGCAGCAAGCTGATTTATAATAATCACATCGGCTGAACACCGAACCGACCAACCGCTGTGCCACGGAGAATAAACCGATGGCACAGAAGAAACACCCTCAAAAGCTCCACCCCATGGCACCGGCTATAGCTGGTGTTTTCGCTCGTCCGTCGCATCCAGGCGGTGCGATATGAGCAAATCAAAAACCAAAGCTGAAAAGCTTCATCTTAGCCGCGTAGCCGCTCTTGGCTGCATAGTTTGCCGCAACCTTGATTACGGTGAATCACCCGCTGAAATACATCACTGCAGTTCTGGCACTGGCTTGTCTGTCCGCGCTGATAACTTCCATGTCATTCCTCTTTGCCACGCCCATCATCGCACTGGTGGTTACGGCGTTGCTATTCATGCCGGCCGTAAATCATGGGAAGAGAAATTCGGTACTGAAAGCGAGTTGCTGGCGCAGGTTCTTCAGGAATTAGGGGAGGTCACTGTATGACGCCGGTGGCCTACTACAACGAAATCGACCCATTTGCAGCACAGTGGCTGCGTAACCTCATAGCCGCCGGGCATATAGCCCCGGGCGAAGTTGACGAACGGAGTATTGAAGATGTCACACCTGACGACCTCAGAGGATTTACCCAGTGCCACTTTTTCGCCGGGATCGGCGTCTGGTCCCATTCCCTCCGCCGCGTCGGACGCCTGAAAGGGTACGGCAACGCCATAAACGCCCAGGCAGCAGCGGCTTTTATACGCGTTTTTATGGAGGTCGCATGACATACCAACTTATATATGTCGATCCGCCCTGGCAATATGGCAACAAAATCAGTAACGGCGCAGCCGTTAACCACTATGACACGATGAGCCTTGCTGAGCTTAAGCGTACCCCTGTATGGAGCTTGGCTGCAGAAAATGCCGTTCTGGCGATGTGGTACACCTGGACGCATACCGAAGAAGCGATCGAGCTGGCTGAAGCCTGGGGTTTTCGTATTCGCACCATGAAGGGTTTTACATGGGTAAAGCTCAACCAGCATGCCGAAAGGCGATTCAATAAGGCGCTAACTGAAGGTGAATTGGTGGATTTCAATGATCTGCTGTCGATGTTGAATAGCGAAACCCGTATGAATGGAGGCAACCACACGCGGGCCAATACTGAAGATCTGCTAATTGCCACCTGTGGCGCCGGGTTGGAAAGAGCTAGCGCGTCAATTAAACAGGTTGTTTACTCCTGTCTCGGTGAGCACAGCGAGAAACCCTGGGAGGTTCGCCGTCGGCTTGAACTGCTTTACGGCGATGTCAGCCGGGTGGAGCTTTTCGCGCGCGAATCATGGCCTGGCTGGGACCGCTGGGGAAATCAGTGCAGTAATTCCTTCGAAATTATTCCCGGACATATCATCAAAAATGAGGTGAATAAATGATTAACCCTTCTGAGGTTGGTAAATCAGGTGAAATGATTCGCCTCCGTACGCTGGAAAGCATCTGGATACAGGGAAAGCTGCGTATGTGGGGCCGCTGGTCGTATATTGGCGGCGGTAGCGGCGGCAATATGTTTAATCAGTTACTGGCATCTGGAAAGATAACTAAAACGGCTATCAATGAAGCCTTACGCCGCATGAAGAAATCAGGAATTTCGAAACCTGAGCTTGAGGCGTTCTTCCGTGAAATTTTAGAAGGGAAAAACAAAAGCGGCCTATCGTTCTGCACTGATGATGAAGGGCTTCTGATTGATCGGGTCCTGGGTGCCATCCTTATCGCGAATGAACATAAAGGCTTATACAGTGTGCTGGTGGACCATTACCGCTTGCGGAAAAGCAAGCGTCGCATAGCGGAAGAGCTCAATGAAAAGCATCCGGACTGGTGCTTTATGACCTGCAGACGAAGAGTTGATGCATGGATAAGTTTGGCTGAATCGATGCTGTACGCACCAATGTGTGATGCATTCGGCACAAATAGCGACAGATTTTACTTGCAAAGTGAGCCAGAAACTGCTTGAATTGTGTTAGGCTCGGGACGTTAAAGCGAACTGAGCAGCAAAAATCATTAGAAGCCCGAGGTTAACGCCTTGGGCTTTTTTGCTTTCCGGCGATACGACAGGGGTATTCGCGAGATGCATTGCATCAGTACCCCTGTCACATCGTCGTAGAGCATTGAAACGAGTTTCATCAGATGTTAAATTTATGGTGTGGTGAATCCCCCTATGCGGAGGGGCATTGCCAGTCTGATATGTTTTTTTGCGCATTGCGAGTCGTCTGTGGACTGGCGGCGACTTACCGGGAGGCACCCGGCACCACACCTAATAAAAAATGATGATAGCTGTAAGGCCCACTTCGGTGGGCTTTTTCTTTGGGCAAAAAAAAGCCCGCATGGTTTCATGCAGGCAAGGCAGTTACATTTAGATTTTGTCCCGGTATATGTTTTTTTGTCCGGAAGTCGAAAGATACTGTCTCGAATACATTTTGTAAATAACGGATTCAAATCACAAGGCCATGCATTTGCATGGCTTTTTTATTATTAGGTCCCGCAGGAATCATCATCGACACGCTTCGTTGTTAAATCCAGCCCGACGGGCCTGACCCTTTCAAACACACACAGCACCCGCTAACAACGCGAGGTGAGAGTATGTATCGCATGGAAAAGATAACCACTGGTGCTGCCTATGGCGCTTCAGCCGGGAGCATCCTTAACGGCATGCTAAATGCCTACAGCCCCGAGCAGTGGAATGCCATCGGCGTACTGGTGGGCATTGTCATCGCCGTACTTACGTATCTGACGAATTTGTATTTCAAGATTCGCGAAGACAACCGACGTAGCAGGAGCCGAGATGAACCCGACGCTGAGGAATAAGCTGATTGGTGCGATCGCCGGCGGTTCGGGCGCAATCGCCATTGCTTCTGTCATGCTTGGTAATGCCGACGGCCTGGAAGGAAGGCGTTATTACGCCTATCAGGATGTTGTTGGCGTCTGGACTGTTTGTGATGGTCACACTGGCGCCGATATTCGCCGCGGTCACCGCTACACTGACAGGGAATGCGACAACCTGCTGAAGGCAGATCTGCGGAAGGTGGAAAGCGCCATTGACCCGCTCATCAAAGTCCGCATTCCTGATCCTACCCGCGCCGCGCTTTACTCATTCACTTATAACGTTGGCTCTGGCGCCTTCGCCAGCTCCACGCTACTGAAGAAACTGAATGCTGGAGACGTCCCTGGCGCGTGCAAGGAACTGCAGCGCTGGACGTATGCCGGTGGCAAGCAGTGGAAGGGGCTGATCACCAGGCGCGAGATTGAGCGTGAAGTCTGCGAGTGGGGGCAGAAATGAGCCGATTAACCGCCATTATCAGCGCCGTAGTGATTTGCCTGGTGGTTTGTCTTGGGTGGCTGGCAATGCATTACCACAACGCAGCCAATCAGCAGGAAACCAGAGCTGAAACCGCTGAGCAGCAGGTAAATACCGCTGAGGCCATCACCTCCAACGTTCTGACCACCATGGACATCTTCAACACCATCGTCGAGGCCAACAAAAATGCAAAAGAGCAGATCGCACTGGACGCATCGGGAGCCTCGGCTGATATCCGGGTTGCTGTTGCGAATGATGATTGCACTAATCGCCCTGTGCCTGCTGGCGCAGTTAAGCGGCTGCAACAATTCGCGAACGGTCTACGTCAAAGTGCCGGTGGTCCCGTTGCCAGCCAGCCTGACGGCTGACACCCCTCAACCTGAAATCCCTGACAACCTCACATGGGGCCAGAGCCTCGATTTAAACGTCAGCCTGCTATCAGCGCTGGGGCAGTGCAACCGGGATAAAGCGGATATCAGGCAAGCAGAGAAAAAACGAGCCTCGCAATAGCGGGGCTTTTTATTACCAGAAGCAGGAGAAGAAAAATGTTTACTGTTAAGCAGATTATCAACAATGCCACCTCATTGTATGAGGCGAAGGAAATCACGGTTGCTCGTCCTGGGTCTGAGCAATGGCGTCAGGCTTTTGCCCTTGCTGATGAACTGGAGGTTCTGGCGCCTGACATCATTGAACATATCCCGATGTCCTATGAGGACCAAGATATGACGAAACCAGTTGGTGATGAGCATCAACTAACGGTCGATCGTACTGGAGCAAGCCGGGCTGATTGCATTGCCATTATTTGTTCAGGAATTCCTTCACCAGCTTTCCCGGATATCCCTGAGCTTGGTGGTGTTGGTTATCAGTTCCTGTACAAGGGCGATCAGATTTACATCACCAACAGTCACGGATCGACCATCGAAACAGTTAAGTAGAGTGGATGATGAATATCAATAATGTTAATGCAGCTTCAATCTTATGCGAACAGCTTAGGGAGCTCGAAGCACAACGCGCAATCGTCGTCCGTGGGGAAGGGTTAGGTGTCACGATTCAGAGTCGTTATCAGGATGATGCCTTTGTTAATGCAGTACGCAGAAGCGTCACTGGTGAGCTTAGCCGACGCATTGGCGAGGTAAAGCATCAGCTTGCTGAACTTGGTGTGACGTCATTTACCAAAGAGCAGTAGGTATTACAGGAGCCATTCTGCCGAGTGGCTTCGATAATGCTCCCCACACCGTACAGAGGTATGATATGGTCGAAATCACAGACGCCCAGCAGATTCGCCTGAACCTGCTATCCACCCTGAACTATGACACTGCCGCCGCAAAAGTCGCTGTAGAGTTTGTTCAGGATAGTCCGCTTAAGTATCAGTTATTCATCCAGCAATACAGCCGCGTCACGACAGAAACCGAAGTGGTTGCAAAGACGATGAAAGCTGTGCAGGAAGCAACTGAAGCGCTACCGCTCTTCGATACGAGCGCTGAACAGTCCAGCTAGGCATTACAGCAGGCATTCACTGAGTGTCTGTGATAATGCTCAAGGAACGAAAACATGAACAAAGAACCGCGCATATATGGCAGCAAATGGGACCGTGAGCGCCTTATATTCCTTCGTGCGCACCCCTTATGCGTCATGTGCCAGGAGCAAGGCAGGGTGACAGCGGCCACTGTGGTTGACCACATCATACCGCACAAACTGAAAGAGGCTCTGCGCTCTGGTGACAGCCAGGCAATAGCGAAAGCGCAAAAGCTTTTCTGGAGCCGGAAGAACTGGCAAGGGCTGTGTAAGCAGCACCATGACTCAACGAAGCAGCGAATGGAGAAGCGCGGCACCGTTATCGGCTGCGATGAAAACGGTATTCCGCTTGATCCAAATTCTCACTGGTTCAGATGACGTCAATTCCATAGGGGAGGGGCGGGTCAAAAGTTCAGAAGTCTGACCCGAAATGACCGCCGCCCATCCTTTTTGTGCACAACCGCGAAATGAAAAGTTTTTTTCTGGGAGGTTCCGATGGCAGGAAGACGCCCGAAACCGACCCATCTCAAAGTGGTAACCGGTAATCCGGGAAAACGAAAACTCAACGATAAAGAACCCACGCCAGCGCGAGAAATACCCAGCCCTCCGGCGCATCTCACCGACTGGGGAAAAGTAGCCTGGGGAAAACTCACCATGCTACTCGACGGAATGGGGATTCTGACCGTTGCAGATACGCTGGCGCTGGAGCGTCTTTGCGATATTTATGCCGACATTTTGCAGCTGCGCCTCACTATCGCCGATGAGGGCCGAACATATACGGTGCAGACCGATGGCGGCTTTTTGATTAAGGCAAATCCGGCTGTAGCCATGCTGGCCGACGCTGATCGCCGTTTCAAAAGTTATCTGGTTGAATTCGGTCTTACACCTGCAGCCAGGACGAAGGTGAAAGTAGATGGTGGAGAAAAAGAAGAAGACCCGCTCAACCAGTTCTTCGGTTGATCCCGCCACGCAATATGCACGGGATGTAGACTCCGGAAAAGAAATCGCCGGGCCTGATATCAGAAACTCCTGTAAACGACATCTCAAAGATTTGGAATCCTGCCATGCTCGCGGGTTGGTATGGGATGTTGCAGCGGCGCAGCGTGCTATCGACTTTTTTGCCAAAGTACTGAAGCTCAACGGCGGTGAGCATGAAGGTAAACCCTTCAACCTGCTGCCGTGGCAGTGCTTTATTGTAGGTTCGATATTCGGCTGGAAAAACTCAGACGATTATCGCCGGTACCGCATGGCTTACGTCGAGTCAGGTAAAGGCTCTGGCAAATCTCCACTTGCAGCGGGTATTGCTCTTTACTGTCTGGTTGCCGACAAAGAACCTCGCGCAGAAGTCTACGCAGCGGCGACGAAAAAAGACCAGGCCATGATCCTTTTTCGTGATGCTGTCGCAATGGTGGATCAGTCCCCTGCGTTAGCACAGCGAATAAATAAATCAGGCGGCGCGGGGAAAGAGTGGAACCTTGCGTTTCTTCAGACCGGCTCATTTTTCCGGCCTATCAGTTCGGATGATGGGCAGTCAGGGCCACGCCCACACTGTGCGCTGATTGACGAAATTCACGAGCACAAAAACAACCAGGTTGTGGAAATGATGCGCGCCGGGACGAAAGGTCGTCGCCAGGCGTTGATTTTCATGATCACTAACAGTGGCCACGACAAAACCAGCGTCTGCTATGACTATCACGAGTATGGGCGGAAAGTTGCCGAAGGCTCGATTGAGGACGACAGTTTCTTTTCTTTCATTTGCTCCCTCGACGAAGGAGAAGACCCTTTCAAGGATGAGTCCTGTTGGAAAAAAGCAAACCCCTCACTTGGTCACACTTTTACCGATCGTTACCTCCGCGAGCAGGTTACTCAGGCTCGGGGGATGCCGTCGAAGGAAAGTATTGTTCGGCGGTTAAACTTCTGTCAGTGGGTGGATGCCGATAACCCCTGGATGAGCAGCGATGTGTGGATGGGGTGTGAAGAGGACTTTGATCTGCAGGAGATGCAAGGAGAAGAATGCTATGGCGGCCTGGACCTTTCAGGAACTCGTGACCTTACGTCTCTGGCGCTCTTTTTCCCTAAAAAAAGAAAGCTGCTGGTGGAGTTCTGGACACCAAAAGATACTTTGCTGGATAGAGCGAAAACAGACCGCGTACCTTATGACGCATGGGAACGGGGAGGCCATATTCATACTACGCCCGGAAAGGCGGTGAAATATGGCTTTGTTGCTGAACGCATTGCTGATCTTTCCATGTTGTTCGATATAAAGGCGATCGCCTTCGACCAGTACCGCATCAAATATCTTGAACCGGAACTGGAGAGCGCTTCTGTGTCGGTACCGCTTATTCCTCACGGACAGGGATATTACAAGGCGCAGGATTCTGGACTGTGGATGCCTCATTCCATCGAACTTTTTGAACAGATGCTGGATGATGGCGTAATCATTATTAAAACAAACCCCTGCCTCCGATGGAACGCTGCTTCCGCCGTAACCGAAGCCGACCAAAAAGAAAACCGCATATTCGCCAAGAAAAAGAGTACTGGTCGAATAGATGGTGTGGTTGCGTCAGCGATGGCAATTGGTGCTGCAGAAGGTTATGAGCCTGATGATGGCGATATTGAGGGCTTTTTTGACGATCCGATCATAGTGGGTATCTGATGGCTAAGAATAAACAGCAACCAGGGCGTGTTAAGAGCGCTCTTTTAAACTGGCTTGGTGTTCCCATAAGCCTGACGAACGGTGAATTCTGGCGGGAGTGGTTCGGAACCAGCAGTAGCGGAAAAGTGGTTACCGCTGACAAAGTTATCCGGCTTTCTGCTGTCTGGGCGTGTGTGAGGCTCTTAAGCGAGTCGGTCTCCACGCTACCGCTAAAAATTTACGAGAGGCAGGCAGATGGATCGCGAAAGCTGGCCCAGAACAATCCCGCCTACCAGATATTGTGCAGGCGTCCGAACCCGGAAATGACACCTTCCCGCTTCATGCTGATGATTGTGGCCAGCGTTTGTCTCCGAGGTAATGCGTTTGTCGAAAAGCTGTATATCGGTAGCAAGCTGGTATCGTTGGTCCCGTTACTTCCTCAGAATATGGTTGTAAAGCGACTCGATAGCGGAAAATTGCAGTACACCTATACGGATAACGGCGTTCAGCGGATCATTCCTGTAGACAGGATGATGCACATTCGTGGGTTTGGTCTTGATGGTGTGTGCGGGATGATGCCGACAATGGCCGGGGTTGACGTTTTCGGCGCGGCCATGTCGGTTGATGAAGCCGCGGCGAAAATCTTCGAAAATGGCCTGCAAAGTACCGGGTTCCTGTCTTCAAAAACGGCGCTTAATAAGGAACAGCGAGAAAGATTGCGTAAAAACCTTCAGTCTTTTATTGGTTCTAAAAACGCCGGAAAACTGATGGTTCTGGAAAATGAGCTGACATACCAGAATGTCACCATGAACCCGGAAGCCGCGCAGTTGCTTGAAAGCCGCTCCTTCAGCATTGAGGAAATATGCCGCTGGTTTCGCGTGCCGCCATTCATGGTCGGCCATACGACAAAACAATCCAGTTGGGCGTCGAGTCTGGAGGGGATGAACATGCTGTTCCTGACCCATACTCTGCGCCCTCTGTTAGTCAATATTGAGCAGGAAATCTCGCGTTGCCTTCTGAACAGTGATGAGGATTTGTTTGCTGAGTTCTCTGTTGAGGGGCTTCTGCGAGCCGATAGTGCAGGACGTGCCGCGTACTATACCAGCGCCCTGCAGAATGGCTGGATGTCGCGCAACGATGTGCGAAGGCTGGAAAATATGCCACCAATTGAAGGCGGGGATATTTATACAGTTCAGCTCAACCTGACTCAGTTGAAGAATCTTGAAAACAGCAACCCGGCGGTTCAGGCGCTGGCTGTAAGAGAACTTCATAACCACGTATTCCCTGATATTCCTTTCGAGCAATCGCCACTTAAACAGGCTGCTTAGGAGCCAATTCCCATGACAATTAGACAACTTCCGGTTGCTCCGGCGGGGCGCCCGTGCGCGGGTGTTACCAGTGAGCCCCAGCCCTCAGCGCTTGAACGCTGGAATGGTGGGATCAGGGCTGCATCCGATAATGACAACTCGATTTCTATTTTTGATGTTGTTGGACGTGATTACTGGGATGAGGGTGTCACGGCAAAACGTATATCAGGTGCTCTACGTTCGATGAACGGTGCAGATGTGACGGTAAACATCAACTCTCCTGGCGGCGATATGTTTGAAGGACTGGCAATTTATAACCTTCTCCGCGAGTACCAGGGGAAAGTCACTGTAAAAGTGCTGGGTATCGCTGCCAGCGCCGCTTCAATTATCGCTATGGCCGGAGACGATATACAAATCGGACGCGGTGCCTTTCTGATGATCCATAACTGCTGGGTAGTAGCGATGGGCAACCGCCATGATTTTGCGGAATTATCGACTTCTCTTGAGCCATTTGATACCGCTATGGCCGATATCTATTCAGCGCGTTCAGGGCTTGATATCGCGACCGTACAGCAGCTTATGGATGCTGAAAGTTATATCGGAGGCAGTGATGCCGTAGAAAAAGGGCTGGCCGACAGTCTGCTCTCTGCTGATGCCGTAAGCGATGGTGATGACTCCCCGTCTGCAGCGCTGCGAAAACTTGATGCGCTACTGGCGAAAACAAATACCCCCCGGTCTGAGCGCCGGAAATTAATCAAAGCTTTAACAGGTAACACGCCGGGCGCTGTTACCGATTCCCATGGTAAGCCTGGCGCTGCCGAAGAAATCAAACCTGAAACCCTCAATTCACTTGAAAGCGCCCTTGCGGCGTTAGTCAAATAAGGACCCTTTATGTCTGAAGTAAACGAGATTCTGAAAAAAGTCACCGCCTCCATTGAAGAAGCAACAGGCAAATTCAACGCCAAAGCGGAAGAGGCTCTGACTGAGGCGAAGAAGAACGGTAAATTGTCAGCGGAAACTAAAGAAACCGTAGACAAAATGGCGACCGAGTTTAATGCACTCAAAGAAGCCGAAAAAACCCTGAAGGCTGCGCTGGGCGAACTGGAGCAGCATGTTGCGCAGATGCCACTTGCAAACGCAAAAACGGTTGTTGAGACTGTCGGCCAGCAGGTTATTTCTGCAGAAGCCATTAAAGTTCTTTCGTCCAGCATCGAAGGGAACAAGCGTATTTCTGTTCCTGTAAAAGCTGCGCTGATCTCCAGTGACATTCCTGAAGGTATTGTTGAGCCACAAAGACTGCCAGGTATTGATGTAGCGCCAAAGCAGCGGTTATTTATTCGAGATTTAATCGCGCCTGGGCGAACTGGATCACCGGCTATTTTCTGGGTGCAGCAGACCGGCTTTACCAATGCTGCAAAAGTGGTTCCGGAGAATACGGCCAAGCCGTACAGCAATATTGAGTTCACGCCGAAAATCACTCCTGTGACAACCATCGCGCACATGTTCAAGGCATCCAAGCAGATTCTGGACGACTTCGCTCAGTTGCAGTCCATGATTGATGCTGAAATGCGTTACGGCCTCAAGTATGTCGAAGAGCAGGAGATTTTGTTCGGCGATGGCACTGGCGCACACCTTCATGGCATCGTGCCGCAGGCAACAGCTTATAGCGCGGCATTTGCCGTTGAACAGCAGAACGGTATTGACGATCTGCGCCTGGCAATGCTTCAGGCTCAACTTGCCCGCTTCCCTGCATCCGGACATGTTCTGCACTTCATGGACTGGGCGAAAATCGAACTGACTAAAGACACTCTGGGGCGCTATATCCTGGCGAACCCGGCGGCGTTGACTGGGCCGACGCTGTGGGGGCTTCCGGTTGTTGCCACCGAAGCATCAGCTTTCCAGGGTAAGTTCCTGACTGGTGCATTTAATGCTGCGGCCCAGTTGTTCGATCGTGAAGATGCAAACGTTGTGATTTCGACTGAGAACGGCGACGACTTTGAGAAAAACATGATCTCCATTCGCTGTGAAGAGCGTCTGGCGTTAGCAGTAAAACGCCCTGAAGCATTTATTTACGGCTCCTTTACTGTACCGGCTTCCGGCGGTCAGTAATTTCTCTGGCGGCCTCCGGGCCGCAATTTTCGGGGTAATACGATGAAACTTATCGCGGTGAAACCGATTTATTTTGGTGGGGTAGTGGTGACGGAAGGCGAGTCACTGGAGACGCTGGAACAGCATGGCCGTGAGCTGGTTCAAAAAGGTTATGCACGGCTGGTGGATGTTGATAATCCTGCGCCGCCGGAACAGCCGGAACAGCCGGAACAGCCGGAACAGCCGGAAACCGTGCCAGAGAAGAAGGCTAAAAAATAATGTTAGAACTTGAAGTGGTTAAAGAGCACTGTCGCATTGAGCCTGATTTTACCGCTGACGACTCAATATTGACCCTCTACATCGGAGCTGCTTCTCGTTACGTCGAAACATGGACTCGTCGCAAAATGTATGAGTCCGAAACCAGCGAGGGGTATGTAGATGATCCTGATTCAATTCTCCCTGGCGATGATGTGAAAGCAGCGATGCTTCTGCTTATCGGTCACTGGTACGAAAACCGTGAAACGGTCTCTGTCGGTCAGGCTGCTACAGATATTCCGTTTACTGTCGAGGCACTTCTCCAGCCTTACAAAATTTATGGTATTTAAGAGGGGGGATTATGCAGGCAGGACGATTACGGCACCGGGTCACCATTCAGAACTTCACAACCTCCCGAACGCCCTCCGGCCAGCCCGTTGAAAATTGGGAAGATGGGAAAACCATCTGGGCCGAGGTTAAGGGGATAAGCGGTCGTGAGCTGTTAGCCGCTGGCGTAGAGCATGCTGATGCGACAATCCGAGTCTGGGTGCGCTTTCGCAGGGATATTTCAGCCACATCCCGATTGAAGGTTCGCACCGGCCCGTTTAAAGGCGCAGTTCTTAACGTTACCGGGCCTCCGGTTCCTGATATCAAAGGTACCCGGCTGGAAATTCTCTGCAAACAGGGGACCGAAAAATGATTGATGTGAATCTGGATTTTTCCGGTTTGCAGGATATCGCCCGAGACCTGCAAACCCTCAGCAAAGCTGAAAACAATAAAGTCCTCCGGGATTCGACCCGCGCCGGGGCCGAAGTTCTCCGGCAGGAAGTGATTGACAGGGCTCCTGAGAAAACCGGGAAGCTGAAGAAAAACGTTGTTGTCGTCACCCAGAAAAGCCGCCGTCGCGGTGAAATCTCCTCGGGGGTGCATATTCGTGGTGTTAATCCGCGAACGGGAAACAGCGACAACACCATGAAGGCCAGCAACAAGCGGAATGCTTTCTACTGGCGCTTTGTCGAGCTTGGGACCGCTACGGCTCCGGCACATCCCTTTGTACGTTCCGCGTTTGATACCCGGCAGGAAGAAGCTGCACAGGCAGCAATAAACCGAATGAACAAGGCGATCGATGAGGTGCTGGCGAAATGACAGAGGATGATATCTACGCTTTGCTTGCTCCGCTGGCAGACGGGCGGGTTTATCCGTATGTGGTGCCGCTTGGCAGCGACGATTTACCCGCTGTGGCCGCTCCTTACATCATTTTCTCTATACCGACTGATGTTGCCGGGGATGTGTTCTGTGGGCAGGCCGAATCGACGCTGCACATTCAGGTAGATGTGTGGGCAGAAACTAACGATGAGGCCAGGGCGTTGCGGCTTGAGGCCCTTTCCCGGCTGGAAGTGCTTTCACCTACCGAAGTGACCAAAATCCCTGGTTATGACACTACAACCCACTTGCATCGGGCAACGCTTGAAATAACGGTCATTGCCTGACTGGAACCAATCCAATCTGACCGCCGCTGGCGGTTTTTTCATTTATGGAGGCTGCAATGTCAGCATTGTACGAACGCGCCCAAAAAACGGTAGTAATGATTACATCAGTGCCGGTCACTGCGGAAGAGCTGGCATCGGCGACCTGGCTCAACCTGAGTTGTACCATTAAACAGGCCAGCTTTACCGCCGGTCAGAAAAACGATATTGACGTGACAACGCTATGCTCCGAAGAAACGGAGAATATCAACGGGCTCCCGGCACCGTCTGAGATGTCTCTCTCCGGTAACTTCTACCGCAACCCGGCGCAGGATACGCTGCGTACTGCTTACGATAATGACGGCGTATACGGCTTTAAGGTTGTGTTCCCTTCCGGGAATGGCTTCCTGTTCCGCGCCGAAGTTCGTCAGCATACCTGGGATTCACAGACCAACGGTGTTGTTGCTGCAACATTCTCTCTGCGTCTGAAAGGTAAGCCCAGCAATATTGATTCGACAGGTATTCTGTCATTCATCAACGATCTTTCACCTTCGCTATCAGTAGCGGCAGGAAGCGCCCTGACAATGGGTGTGGTCATCCAGGGTGGCACTGCGCCTTATACCTACGTCTGGAAAAAAGGTTCGTCAACCGTCAGCGGGCAGACCAGCGCAACGTTTAATAAGGCCAGTGCAGTTTCTGGTGATGCCGGAGTTTACTCCTGTGTAGTCACTGACTCTGCCACTCCGGCGAACGTTATCACCTCATCTGACTGCACCGTCACCATCAGTTAATGGAGCGCCGGGAAACCGGCGATAAACTTAATGTCAAAACAGAATCTTAAAGCGCTGGCACTGGCCCCGATGGCGGGTTTCCGTAAAAAAGAAGTCACCGTTCCGGAGTGGGAAAACGCCAAAGTTATCATTCGTGAACCATCGGCTGAGGCCTGGATTCGCTGGCAGGGGATTGCCAGCCCGGAACAACCAAAACTAGCGGAAGGGCAGGAAGCGCCAGAGGTGCCAGAACTGACCCCTTCAGAACGTGCTTTCCGCACGATGCGGGCAGATGTCACACTCTTCATTGATATTCTGCTGGATAGCGACCTGCAGTACGTTTTCACCGTCGATGACACCGAACAGGTTGAAGCAATTTATGGCCCTGTCCATTCCCGGTTGTTGAAACAGGCGCTTGACCTCATTCGTGATGCGGATGATGCCAAAGCAAAGTAAAAATGCCTGGCATGCAGTTCCTGATGGCGCTGGCGCTCCGGATGGGCCGCACGCTGGGCGAACTGCGACAAACCATGACGGTCGGCGAATTCAGGATGTGGGCTGAATACGACCGTATCAGCCCGATCGGTGATATCCGTGGCGATATTCTCAATGCTCAGTTGGTTTCAGCGATGTACGGGGCGCAGGGCGGTAAAGTCACCATTGAAGACGCACAGATTCAGTGGAGCGCAGAAGAGGACGAGGCAAGCGACAGCGGCGATCCTTTTGCAGGCTTAGAGGCCGCATTATTCGCTGCTGCTCAGTGACACAACTCAGTATTCATATTAATATTTTATCTATTTTGATAATATGGAGATAGTTATGTCTGAGCTTCGTTATTCTGTTTGTGCGGTTTTGTTTTTGTTTTCTTTCTCAGTGTTTTCTACAGAACTTTTAGACGAGTATTCAAATAAGTACCCATGGTTAAAGGATGATTTGTCAGATTATGAATTAAAAGGCTATCAGTTAAATATGAGTGGTGTGTGGGAAGATGATTTTCCGAAAGAGGCTGAAAAACAGAGGGTAGAGTGTAATAAGTCTTTTAAAGACTCTGATTGCGAAATACTTATGAATGCATTTAGGATTGGATACTTTGGGAAGAAATAAAGTCAATTTCTTTTATTAACCCCGCGATGCGGGGTTTTTTATTGGTGATATTATGGCTACTCTTCGTGAGCTTATTATTAAAGTTTCTGCTAACTCTCAGTCATTTCAGACAGAGATTGCCCGCGCTTCACGTATGGGAGCAGATTATTATAAGACAATGCAAAATGGCGGACGCCAGGCCGCAGCTGCGTCAAGAGATACTCGCCGGGCGATTGCAGAGTTAACTGGTCAGTTGGATTCGGCTAAGTCTTCTGCATTAGGACTAGCGGGGGCCTTTGCGGGCGCTTTTGCTACAGGACATTTAATATCACTTGCTGATGAATGGAACTCAGTAAACGCCCGATTAAAACAAGCATCACAATCAACCGACGATTTCTCTAATTCTCAACGTTTGTTGATGGACATTAGCCAGAAAACAGGCACATCATTTTCTGATAATGCTAATTTATTCTCTCGTTCAGCGGCTTCAATGAGAGAGTTTGGTTATGACTCAGCTCAAGTTCTCGACATAACTGAAGCTATTTCTACGGGATTAAAACTATCGGGTGCAAATGCTCAAGAGTCTAGTTCGGTCATAACCCAATTCAGTCAGGCTCTGGCACAGGGTGTGCTTCGCGGAGAAGAATTCAACTCTGTAAACGAAAATGGCGATCGTGTCATTCGTGCATTAGCCGCAGGGATGGGGGTTGCACGTAAAGACCTGAAGTCGATGGCAGATCAAGGCCAACTTACCATTGATAAAGTGGTTCCGGCATTAATCAGCCAGCTCGGCAAGCTCCGAAGTGAATTTGGAGAACTACCACAAACAGTATCCTCATCAACTACTAAAGTTGAAAACGCATTTATGCAATGGGTCGGTGGAGCCAATGAGGCCAGCGGAGCCACCCGAACACTCACTGGTATCCTTGACGGTGTGGCGAATAATATTGATGCCGTGGCAACGGCTGCAGGCGTTCTGGTAGCCGTAGGTGCCGCTCGCTACTTTGGGAATATGGCATTAAGCGCCAGATCAGCAACTGTTGACATTATTAATACTGCGAAAAGCGAAGTTGCGTTAGCGGAAGCACAGGTCAGGGGAACACAAATTTCTACAGCCCGTGCTCGCGCGGCAGTATATCGTGCCCAGAAAGCGCTGGAAGCAGCTCGGGGGACTGACGCACAGATAGCAGCAGAAAAACGCCTGGCGGCCGCTCAGGGTTCATTATCAAGGAACATTACGGCCAGAGCATCTGCACAGTCAGCGCTAAATTCGGTAACTTCAGTGGGTTCCCGATTGTTAGGCGGAGCATTGGGGCTTGTGGGTGGTATTCCCGGTCTTGTTCTTCTGGGGGCAGGTGCATGGTACACAATGTACCAGAATCAGGAACAGGCTCGCCTGTCAGCACAAGATTATGCCAAAACCATTGACCAGGTTCGCGAAAAAACAAAATTAATGTCTCTTCCGGAGGCTGCAGATAGCGAAGGAAAAACAAGGAAGGCATTAGATGAGCAAAATAGACTAATAGATGAGCAGAGAATCAAGGTACGTAATCTGCAACGCGATGTTGAGACACTTAATAAAGCTCGCAATCAGTATCAGGGGATGCTGGACGATTCGGATTTAATTGACGGTATAACAACAGCAACGGCGTCACTTGCGGTTGAGCAATCCAGACTCAACCAGATGCAGGAAAAGGCTCAACAGATTCAACAGGTTCTAGATGGGCTGGAAAATAGGCGGGTTATTTTAATTCGCCAGCAAGCAGCAGAGCAGAATCGGGCTTACCAGTCTTTGATAATGATGAATGGTCAGCATACAGAATTTAACCGCCTTCTGGGACTTGGTAATAATTTACTAATGGCCCGGCAAGGGTTGGTTAATGCTCCGATGCGGATTCCGCAGGCTGACTTAACATCACAACAAACAAATGCTCTTGAGAAAAGTCGCCGAGATTTAGCGTTATCGAAACTTAAGGGCGAGGCAAAAGAGTTAGCTAGACTTGGTTTTGCCGCCGACGATTTGGGATTGACTAATGATCCTCAGCACCAGACAGGAAGGCAGGAATTAATTAATAATGGAATTGCTGAGTGGAGAAATAATGAATCCAATAAACCCGCCCGGAAAGCGCCAAAAAGCGAAGAATTAAAAGCCGCTGAGAAGACAGAAGATGTTTACAAGCGTCTTATTAAACAACAGGAAGAACAAATTGCTTTGGGAAGCCAGAATACCGAACTGGCTAAAGTAAAATATCAGGTCACGCAGGGTGAGTTAGCCTCTCTTGAACAAGCTAAAAAAGAAACCCTTCTGCACAATGCTGCGCTTATCGATCAGAAAAACATTGCTGAACAGTTAAAAACGTTCCGTGAGGGGCTCGCTGACAGCAACGCTGCTGCGCGTGATCGGGGGGATATTGATTTTCTTGGTGCCGGGATGGGGGATAAGGCCCGCGACCGCATGAAGGAAATGGCAGATATTCGTACTGATTTTCTCAAACAGCAGCGCGACCTGCAGCGGGATTTCAGCAAAGGTCAGATTTCTGAGGACCTGTACAAACAGCAAACGGAAGCGCTTCAGGCTGCGCTTACTGAACGGCTCCAGATTCAGGAGGACTACAACAAGAAAACCGATGAACAGCAGTCAGACTGGCGGGCGGGGATCAGCGATTCACTGTTGAACTACGCCGATCAGGCTGCTGACCTCAGTTCAATGGCTGCCACCGCAACCAGCGAAATTCTGGATGCCACCACTAACTCTATCTCCAACAACCTGACCAGTGTTCTGACTGGTGCGACTTCTTTCAAAGAGGGGATGTCGAATATCTTCAGCTCTCTGGGTGAAACGGTGATTAAGACGCTGATCCAGATGGCAACACAGGCGTTAATCACCAAAGCGATTATGGCGTCGTTCGGCGGTGGGGCTGGTGGAATGTTCGGAAGTCTTCTTGGTGGAGGTGGTGGAGGTGGTAGCACCGGGACGGCCATTCAGAGCGCTGGTGCTAATCTTTCGTTTAATGCTCTGGGTGGTGTCTACGATTCACCTTCACTTTCCGCATACAGCGGCGGTGTATACAGCACTCCGCAGTACTTTGCGTTTGCGAAAGGGGCGGGTGTGTTCGGCGAGGCCGGTCCGGAAGCCATTATGCCACTTACCCGTAGTGCCGATGGTTCGCTGGGGGTTAAAGCTGTTGGGCGGGAATCACCTGCGGTACAGGACGCTGTGAGGCAGCAGCAGGAAAGACAACTTCTTTCAACTGGTGATATCAACGTCAATTACCACCTCACAGGTAAACCGGATGATGTAATGATGCAGACATTGGATGTCCACGGCCGCCGCCTGGCTAAACAGATAAAATCTGAACTGACGAGCGACGTAAACAATCCTCAAAATGCCTTCGGTAGAGCACTTTACTCCAACCTTCAGCCCAAAAAACCACGATAACCTGCCCGGAGGGAATATTCATGGCAGATATTTTCTACCCGGATGAATACCTGCCCATGCCGCTTATGGACGGGTACGGGTTTAAGCCCATATCACCTTTACTGCGAACGGAGATGACGTCCGGTCGCGCTCAGCAACGAAGGCGATATACCTCAACACCCACCCAGGCATCGGTTAAATGGATATTTAAAACTGATGCTCTGGCGCAGGTGTTTGAGGCGTTTTTCAGGGATGCGCTTAAAGATGGCCAGTCCTGGTTCTATCTGAAACTCCAGACTCCAATCGGGGTAAAGCCCTATAAAGCCAGGTTCGTGGATATTTACGAAGGGCCGACGCTGGTCGCGCCAAAATACTGGCAGTACAGCGCAACGCTGGAATTATGGGAGCGCCCATTACCGCCTTCAGGCTGGGGAAATTACCCGGAATGGCTGGCGGGCCAGTCGTTACTGGATATTGCGCTAAACAGAGAGTGGCCGAAGCATGACAATTCTTGAGCGACTATATGCCAGCAGCGGATCGGAGGTTATTCACGATACGTTGCAGATATCGGCAGGCGATGATAACTACTGGCTAACCAGCGGCTGGGATGACGTTTCCGTAACGCTGGAAAATGGTCAGCCGGCGACGTTTGAAGCCTGCGCGATAGAAATTGCACTGCCAGCGCGTAATGCGGATGGAACGCAGGATCTGAAATTCGCCCTGAGTAATATTGACGGTGTCGTTTCGGGAGCCATCGATAAAGTTCTGGATGAAATGAAATCAGCCACGCTGACATTCCGGCGGTACATTTCATCCGATCTGTCTGCTCCGGCATCATCACCGTATACGCTCGATATCAAATCCGGTTCCTGGACCCCGACAGCAGTGCAGGTCACGGCGGGCTATATGAATATCCTCAAAACAGCCTGGCCCCGTAAACGTTACAACCTCGCAGAGCATCCTGGCTTACGTTACTAATCTGAGGCAAACATGTTTAACGCTGATAAATACCGTTCAGTCACCTGGCTGAAAGGCGGTCGCGTATACCCGCAACTCGACTGTTTTGGCATTGTGAATGAAATCCGGCGCGATCTGAAATTACCCCTCTGGCCCGATTTCGCCGGAGTAACCAAAGACGGCGGGGGCCTCGACCGGGAAGCGAGAAAACTGATGCTTTCGCTGAAGCGTTGTGACCCCTGTGAAGGTGCCGGAGTGGCTTGCTATTCGGGCTCAACAGTTTCCCATGTCGGGATCATTGTGATGCTCGATAACCAGCTGCAGGTCGCGGAATGTAATCCAGGCTCGGGGGTTACGTTTCTGCCACTGGCGCGATTCATACGAAGGTTTAACCGCGTGGAGTTCTGGCAATGACGATAAAGTTTTTTCCGTCCCGGTTGCCGGGTGAACCTCTGGAGACGCACGAACATGGCGCGATGACCCTGCATGAGTGGATGAGCAGAAATGTCCCGAGCTATTCGCAGGACAGAAAGCATCCTGTTGCTGTCGAACTGGACGGCCGGGCTGTTCTACCTGCGGAATGGCCACTATGTTTGCTGCGGCCAGACAGCGATGTGCGGATTTATCCGATCCCGTATGGAACCGGCCTGGAAATCGCCGTGTGGGTATCGGTTGCCGTATCTATTGCCTCTACGGCCTATGCGCTGTTTTTCGCCCCGAAACCAGAGTTGGGCGGGTTTTCGTCAGGCAATTCAGCATCACTGGACCTGAACCCGGCAAAAGCGAATACAGCCAAGCTTGGCGATCCTGTCCGAGAGGTATTCGGAAGAAACAGAATTTATCCGGATTACCTGGTGCAGCCGGTCACTCGCTTTGACCCCAATGATCCCACCCGGATGACGGTCGAAATGTTTGTCTGCCTCGGGTATGGACGTTTCTCTTACACCGGCGGTGATTTTCGGGTAGGTGAAACTCCTGCTCTGCCATTAGGCGATGGCTTTTCATATACCAGCTATGGCCCTGGCGATAACGTGGCGGGGGACCGTCGCAGCGAGGTCTGGTTCAACAGTACAGAAGTTGGCGGGACATCAAGCGGGTCAGGTCTGGATATGGCTCAGACTGCCCCTGAAGCCAGTGATATCGTTGCTGATGCCATGACCGTCAGCGGTGCATCTGTTTCGTTTTCAGGTCTCGATGTCGATGATGACAACGATGATGATGAAGATGAGAACAAACTGCCTCCTGGCTGGATTGAGGGTGCAATTGTCACTCTGAAAGCGCCGGTGAATTATCAGGTATCGATTGAGGATGGTTTTAACGTTCTGACAGGTGACGTCGTGGCAGAAGTGGCGCCATATAATGGTATGCCTGTAACGCTGACATTTAGCGGTACCGATTACGATCTGCAGATTGCCACGTATACCCCCCACCAGGACGCCGTTCCGGGAACGGGTGGATCGACTGCAGCATTGCGCGCCAGTGCGTCGCCATCCACGTATGATTTTACGACAACCAGCCAGACGTTTGCTCTGACCTGGCAGGGCGTCACCTATACCCTGTCCCTGGTTGCTGACTACGGCACAATGTCCGGTTTGCTGGCGGCGATTAACGGCGGGCTGACCGGATCAGGATTGATTGCTCAGGATGACGGCGGCGTGATTCGTATCGTGGAAATCTCCAGCCCGTGGCGTGGCGGTTCCATTACGTCATCATTCCTGCCCGCGTCAGTTTTTGGCGACAGCCCTGTATTTACTGCCGGTACAGCATCCAGTGGTGGAAGCCCGGCGGTCTCAGCCAGTGTCAGGCTGGCATACGATTCCGGTACCGCATTTTCTGGCCTGCCGGACGGCACGCAGCGGATTTCCCTGGCTCACCGTGGCAACGAATACCAGATAGCATCGACTGACGGTGCGTCTGCAACCGTACAGAGGGTGGTTAATGGTGTCGTTGATAATACCTGGGCAGGTTTCCTCACCCGTACCGTCGTGGATTTTTCCGCGTCTGGTATTAACGATAATGAAACCTGGCTGGGTCCATTTCTGGCCTGTCCGCAAAACGAGGTTATCGATGCCTTTGAAATCAACTTTGCATTTCCGAACGGAATTTGTGGTTTCCAGAATAACGGGAATAAGCGGGTCCGCCATGTTGAGTACGAAATCCAGTACCGCGTTTATGGTTCCGGATCAGGGTGGACGAGTAAGCAGGGGGTGTACGCGCTTAAAAACGTTAATGGCCTCGGTTTTACAGAGCGTTTTGATCTGCCTTCTCCCGGGCTGGTGGAGGTTCGATGCCGCCGCCGCAACGAGCAGGGGAGCAACAACGCGAGAGACAGCATGTTCTGGCAGGCGCTCAGAGGTCGTTTGCTTTCCCGTCCGACCTCCTACGCAGGGATATCAACAATAGGGATCACGGTTGAAACCGGCGGCCAGCTGGCGGCGCAGTCAGACAAACGTGTGAGTGTTGTCGCCACGCGAAACTATGATGGCGGTGGTGACAGGACAATCAGCGGGGCATTCCTGCATCTGGCCCGCAGTCTGGGGTATCGCGACGACCAGATCGACATTTCCACAATTAACATGCTTGAGGCTAACTACTGGACGCCACGAGGCGAGTATTTTGACCATCAGGCAAGCAGTGACAGCACGTCCGCAAAGGATATTTTCGACAAGATTGCTGAAGCAGGCATGGGGTATTTTCTGCTGTCTGACGGCTTACTTTCCGTCGGGCGTGAAGGGGTCAAAAGCTGGACCGGAATCATCACCCCCCAGGATACTGTCGAGGATATGCAGACATCATTCAGGGTGCCTTCGGAGGACGATTTTGATGGCGTGGATGTGAAATACATCAATCCCGTTACCTGGGCGGAGGAGACCGTACAGTGCCGGACGCCTGAAAATCCGTTCCCCCGGAAAACGGAGGCTTACACCATCGATGTCGTCATGACAGCGGATCGTGCCTGGCGTATCGGGATGCGCCGGTTAATGAAATATCTTCATCAACGCCGGACGTATACGGCTACAACTGCAATGCTGGGATGGTGCCATGATTTCGGTGATCACATCATTTTGTCAGATGATATTCGAACCGGGAAAACCCAAAGTTGCCTGATTGACGCAATGACATACGACTTTCAGGAAATAACGTTACATGTCACCGAGCCCCTGGACTGGAGCTATACAAATCCCCGGTGCTGGATACAGTTTCAGAACAGTCGTCCATCGTCACGGATGCTGACGCCGCAGCGGATAGATGATTTCACTCTTACCATACCTTACAACGACGATCTGCACCCGGAAGACTGGATTATGGACGACCCTGATATTGATCCACCGCGTTTGCTGTTCTGCGACAGTGAAAAAGGTGCCCGGCATGGGATAGTCCAGGAGGTCGCCCCCTCCGGTGACAGCAACTGTCAGATTACCGCGCCGGAATATAAAGAAATTTTCTACGCCTACGACGACGCCACATACCCCGGCGACGTCGCGTAATACCCCATAAAAACCCCTTATTAACTCTTTTCGCACAAACCCTCGTTTGCGCGAACGCCTTTTTTGGAGCAAAAGACATGGCTGCAGATGAACTGAATCCGCCGCTGGGAACGACGACGCCTGAAATCTTTTTAGAGAACGTTAAGCGGGCCGATCGGTTAGTGAACGGTCCGGCCGGAACGGTTGACGACCGCGGCGGGGAACCGCTAGATACCTGGCGTCAGATGATGGCGAAAAATGATGAGGTCAGGCAGAACATCATTCCGCTGAGTAAGCAGTATATGACGCTGGCGGCAGCACAGGCGGATATCGCTAATATCCCGGAAGGTAGCTCGACGTATTACCGCAGCCCTGATGATAGCGCCCTGGCTATTGAGGTCATGAATGTCGCCGGGAATCTACAGGAAACCGGAAGGAGGATGATCTCAAAGGAGTATGTTGATGCGCTGAAAAAGCTTATCAATGTCTCATCGGATAACAATCTGACCTTTTTTAACGATGTCGATGATGCCACTGTCACAGTGCAGGATGATTTCGGAGATATGCATCTGGCGGGGATGCCAGGTTCTGTCCGGGACCGGCTGAAAACACTTCAGGCAAATAAGGCTCCGGCCATTCTCAGGCTGACGGATGCAGAAAACGCTGCCTACGCCTCTGTTGATGAGTACGGACACCTCAGGCTGTCTGGCATGACTGACAGCGTCCAGGAGCGGCTTGACACTTTAAAGAAACGGGTTGACGAGATGCGTAAGCGCCGCATGATTCTGGACGTGAGGGAATGTGGGCGGCATGGTGAGGCAAGGGAAAGCTCTACTCGCAGACTTCAGCGCGGATTTGACTGGTTGTCCGGAGAGGGCGGCGGTTTTCTCTACAATCCTCCAGGATATTTTGAGCTTTATCAGCCAGTCATCCCACGGTCGGGGGTCTCCCTGCTAGGTGCGGGTGAGGATGCAACGATATTTTTACCGATGGGTTACCTTCCTGCATTTCAGTACCGAGGGAAGCCAACCGAAGCATCGCCGGAGATTTACCTCGAGAACATTCAGTTCTTTGATTTTTCCATTGATGGCGAAAATCAGCAGCTACATCCGATAAGTGGTTATATTCCCGATATTAAAGGCATCTTCCTTCAGTATTACCGCAACGCGGTATTTGACAGAATTACTATACGTAACACCGGCGCTACGGGATTCGGTATGGATATGCATGACAGGGCATCTATCTTTCGGTGTCTGGCTGAAAATTGTGGACGACTGGCTACAGTCGGAGCACTTGGTGCATCTGGTTTTGGAATCGGAACCAGCTTCCTCAGTAGTGAGCCTTTCTTTGCCAGCCAGCTTATTGGACGAAATAACAAAAACTTTGGGATTTTCTTTGAGCCGCAGCGTGGCACCGGGACATCGCAGGATGCCATCGTGACTGACAGCACGTTCTACGGAAATTATGCCGGACTGGCAGATTGTGGTATCGAGGGGCTGATTGCATCAAATCTGAATCTTCGGGAAAACCAGTACGGTTTTGTAGCCGAGCCAGGCACCAATGGTGGAGGTAATCCAGGTTTCAGAGGGAAGCTTAATAACCTCATCATCAAGGGAAATGCAAAACACGGTATGTATTTTAATACCGGGAAGTCGGCCGAGATTATCGGAGAGTACGCGATTACTGGTGGTCACATCTCTGAAAATGGTGAGGACGGTATAAATGTCCGGTATGCCAGTGAAGTAACCAATAAAGGTCTCAGGATATCTGATGTCGATATCAGTGATAACGGACGTCATGGCGTCAACTTTGAGGCAGGGCCGGTCGTCAATGCGCATATCACTAACAGTCGTTTCTGGAATAACGGAAGACTGGCTCCCGGCAATGGAATTAACAGTATCCGTAGCGTGAAGAAAAGTCGTTTTGCGATGAACAGCTTTTACGATTTTCAGGATGTACCTACGCAGCAATATCCCGTATACATCAGCGGGGATATGGAGGATGTCGATATTTCCTTTAATCACGGCGCAGGCAATGTGCATAACGAACTGAACCTGACCGGAAATAAAACCCGCGTCACCACACTTAGCAACCCAGGAATTGATTCATGAAAATAAAACTCCGGTTTATGAATGCTAGCGTGGCTCTGCGCTCTCAAAAATCATCAGGTTGTTATTTTAGTGGGTGCACCTGTCAACAAACAAAACAATCAGCTTTTATCAGTGACTGTCTGATTGCCAATAATCGTAATGACGGACTGTTTTTCTCGGGTGAATAATAATGGCGACTATTGTACAAAGTAATATGAAGTTTAAAGGTGATGTGAAATTACCTTCAGTAAATGCCCCTCTACCGGATGGCGCTAATATATTCGCTGATTTCTCCACCGGTCGGTACGTCATAAAGCATGCCAGCGGTAACGTCATCCGTTCTGCAGCCCTGACAGATATTCTGTCATTTTCATGTGCCAGTGTAAGAAGCTACGTTGGCTCATCCGGCCTTATCGAATACCTCCAGGCAAATGAACCTGCCATAGAATATCATCCGTTATCTCTGGAATGTCTTGGATTAAGGACTGAATATTCGAGCACGAACCGCCTGGCGTGGTCGCAGGATTTTTCACAGTCTGCCACCTGGTCATCCGGAGGGCTGACGTTAACACCGGGTGACAGTACGGCGCCTGACGGGAATACCACGGCAACCCGACTTGCCGAGACCGCAAACGGGACATCGACAGTAAGAACGTTACTGGCTGCGACGACCAGCGATGCGGTGGTAGGATCGCCTTATACCTTCAGTATTTTCGCGAAGGCAAATACGGCGGGGGTTATTCAGCTTGCGGCACAGGGGGCCCAGGCAGCAACCGCATTCGCTAACTTTGACCTTAAAAACGGCAAGATTGGCAAAGTCTCTCCGGGTTCTGCAACCCTCGGCATGCTCCAGGTCACAATGGAGCCTTATCGTAATGGCTGGTACCGCCTGTCAATAACCATTACACCGGCTTCGGCAGCATCGCCTTTATTCACTATCGCCCTGGTAAATGATGATTCCAGCGCGACAGCGGTTCCGTCATACCTTCCTTCCACGCCTAAATCACTCTGGGTGTGGGGGGCGCAGGCTGAGCGCCGGGATGGTTATTCATCTTATATTCCGACTGCAGGAACAGAAGTGATGCGCGCGAGTGAGGTGTGCACAACGCCGTCAACCACGGCCTTTATCACGTCTGCCGCTGCTACTGTGCTGGTTTCAGTGGTTCATCCCCATAGCCTGCAGTCGTTAAGTGGGAAATATAACTCTCTGGCCTGTGCTGTCGTTCTGGACAACAGCGCCTCAGGTGCACATATCCGTTTCGCCTACCGGCCGCCAGCGTCGGGAACCGCTGTGGGGACGCCGCAGGGGGCTGCAGTGGGTGTGATTCCGGATCCCTCAGGCACAGCGCAAAACCTTGAGATTCCGGGTATGGCGGCGGTTCGCGATAGTGAGCAGTCCTGCATCTTTAATTTTGATGGTGCAGCCTTAACGACACGACTTTTTGATGGCTATAACTGGTATTCCCGTTCGGTGACTGCTTTCCCGCCGGCGCTTTCACGTCTGTGCATTGGTCGCTCAAACATGGATGCGAACAACTATTTCAACGGGCATATCAGGAAAATCATCTACTGGCCTGCTGCGTTAGGCGATATCGAAATGGAGCAAATTCTTTCTTATCAGTAAAAAATACAGCGTAACGCAGGGCGCTGAACATCATGGATGCCCTCTATACAGTAGGGGGCTAACTCTTCAAGTTGCGAGCAACGCAAGATGCCAGTGAGCGGGGCTAGTACGGGTAGCAAGTTAAGGAAAATCATCATAATCCCCACCAAAAAACCTACTAAAAATAGAGGTTTACAGATTTATTTCTTAACAATTTCTTTCAAAAATTGACGGGTTTTTCCTATGTGATATAGTTGCGACCAAGTATAAAATTGGGTGAGACAGACCACATTCTTGATTTATTAAATGTGATTTGTTTTTCCCTTTAATTTTGCCACTTATAAATAAAATTTAATTTTGGTGGCACTTGCGAGGGCTGCACACGGTGAGGCTTAAATTTACAGTAGACGACATAGCAATTAGATTATATCTTTTCGCTCTTTTAATAATTACACTTGTGCCATTTGGGAGGGGCAGTTTTTCTGGTTTAGAACCAGCGGTTCCATTTATTATCTTATCCTTTATTATATTCTCACTTAAAAAGAAGTATATTGACAAGAAAAAATGGCTTGTTATTTTTATGTTTTTCCTTTGGGCTGTGTGGATAATATCCGGAATAGCATTTAGCTACATCACTTATGATAAATTAGCAGATCATGAGTCATCCTTTCTGAGATATGTACGACTCCTGGAAATGTATTTTCCTGCACTTCTTGTTTTTGTCTTCATCAATGAACTAAGCCCTGAGCAAAAGAAAACCGTTTACAGATTCTTTATATTCCTTTTTTTCGCGGTTACCATTCAGGCTGCATGGGGCTGGTTTATGCAGGTTGAAAACCTGGTGGCAACGCAGAGGTTTAGCTATCCTGGTATGGGCTATATCTACAGGGCCGGTGGTGTGGCGAATGACTCAAGCGCATATGGCAATCTTGCGATGATTCTTGGCGTGGCATCCCTGATAGGGCTGAGACATACAAGTCGTAGCAAATTCCTTTACCTGTTGATAATTCTTGCTCTGGCGTTCAACGTATACATATCCCTGACCAGGACGGTAGTCTTTGCTCTGGCTGTTTATGTATTCCTGGACCTTATAAGAACCAGAAGCCTGAGTGTTTTCAAAATGTTGTTCTTCGCTGCTGTGATATCAGGTATTGTTTTTTATGGAATTAGTAATGAGTATGTTGCGGCATTACTGGACAGAATTACTGGGTCTGGGCAGATAGATATTACATCAGGGCGCCTTGCTACGTGGGCTGCAGTTCCGGATATCCTGGGGGAGAATCCTATTTTTGGCGTTGGTTATCGAATGGCAACTGAAAAATACGGGATTGTTACTGACAATGTTTTTATTTCAACAATGCTTGAGACTGGTATTATTGGGATGATTTTGTATCTTGGCATGTTGGCTTCTATATGTTACAATGCCGCAATGCCGCAATGCCGCAATGCCGCAATGCCGAGAGCATTCCTTTGCTAATAGCTTTTATCTCTTCCGGAATGTTCGTTGATATATCAACGTTTTGGGTTAGTATCCCGGCGCTAATTTTCTTTGTAGCGGTAAACAGTCAACGCGATGATCATTGTTCTGTCCACCGCGCTAGAGAATAGCTATTCTATTTTATTAAGCTTCATCAATGTATTGATTGGTGATTTTCCTGGGGTGGAAATATCCGCCTCAGGAGCGCTGATCACATTGCGTGTTGCATTGGTGTTCATCAAGGCGATTACTCTTCCTGAGTTTTTCCCTTGTATGTTTTTTATAATGTTAAACTTTGAATAGATAGATAATACAATTTCGCAATTTGAACCTTTGATATTCTTAATGAGGTTTGGCTTGAATTCTTTTTGTGTATCCTTGAATTTAAAAAATGTGGAAACTGCTTTTTTTGCGTTTCCAATATTTATATTCTGAATTAAACAACCTGATGAATTGTTTATAAGAACCCCTTCTGATGTTTGAGTTCTTCCCAAATCAGGAATATCAATATCTGAAACAATGCAATCTTCGCAAAAATTCAGAGCCACGCCACTACCGTTCTTACTTCCTTCAGTCATGGGCTTTAGTTGTTTAGCATTCTGAATGGTGCAATTGCTTGAGTTTGCCATAAATCCTATAGAGTAATATGTCCTGACCATATCAGGCTCGAGAACATACAAATTTTTTGCGCTGCAATTATGGTTTGATGGTGTTTCAGGAGGGGTATCAGAACCCATTCCGATAAGTTGGGTCCATCCTTTACCCCAGATATTACTGGCATGGCAGTTAATGGCGTTTACGAAGTTGATTCCATATCCTCCCCAGTTACTCTCAGAGCCAGCAGTGAATCTGGCTTCCAGGTAAATATCATGCAAGCTGCTACCATTCGCCTGAGCAAGCTCTGGTGTATCGCGTATATAATGCCGCTGAACGGGATTTCTGAAGTTATTGTTTATCGTAGTGGACAGGGAGCGGTTATTGAACCGGGTTAACGCCAGCTCTCTGTTTGCCTCCAGGCTTGAACCGATAACGAATCCTCCGCGGCCCTTACTGAAAACCGGATTCTCGAAAACAATGCGAGTATCCTTTCCATCCCCGTAAGCTTCAGTATTGTTAAAGATAAATACTGGAAACTTAAGCAGGTATTCCTTTTGAGGTGGTGGAAAGTACACAGTACCGCCACCGGCCTCATTTGCCTTTAGAAAGGCCTTCTGAAAAGCAAAAGAGTCATCAGTTACCCCGTCACCCTTCGCCCCAAAATCAGCGACACTTAACTTCAATGAGCCTGCAGCGACCGCCATCCTTGGGATTGAGGCCATTAAAGCGGCACCTATTCCGAATTTAACCGCCATGTCTATGGCATCACGCCTGCTGTACCCTTTCATGACCACCCTCATTAAGAAAAATACGATAACTGCACATTACATGCATGAGCACATGAATCAATAAGAAAACGTATAGGAATCAGTATGGGCATTCTCAGATGAAAAGATGATCTTGATCTTTACTATTTGTAAAACTACTGTGTGTATAAACAGTATTTATATGAAGGACGATCATGCTTCGACAAACAGACATTAACAAGGCATTTCGTGAGTCAGTTTTACGCAACTCGAAGGGATATCAATACTTGCACACACGAGATTTCGTTTCATCATTACAGCAGCGCGGCATTCACTTCTCACACTCTGATGCTAATCGGTGGATAGAGCGCTATCAAAGCTGCTTCGCTGACAAAACTCCGGACCACACCGAAAACAGGCTTTGGATTTTAAGGAATATGGGGAGGATCATGTAATGATGGTAAGTTCGTTTCCTTCACCTGCTGCCGACTATGTTGAGCAGAGACTGACTGTCACGGCTGCGTGCAACATTGGCGCGAACTCTCAGGTTATAGAGACTGATCGCGGCTATGTCGTTCTCGATTTATCGCTGAAAGTGACGCAGGGAAGCGTTGTGCTTATCCGTTCTGCAGGTGAGCTGCAATTTGCCAAACTTATGGGCAGCTCATTTATCACGGTAGAAGGGGAGAGCATAGAAGGTGAGGCGCTGGAAGACGTGGAAGTACTCGGAGTCGCAACCCATGCGATTAACGATTTGAGGCAGAATGCAAGTCCTGTTTGATGACGTTAAAATGGGGCAGATTTTGGGGCAAAATGGCTTTTGGGGCACGATTTGGGGCATTCAAATGTCTGTATTTGGCCGCATTTGTCCAAAAGCTGAGAGCGCTATGATATTGAAAATAATGCAGAACGTTGAATTTGCTAAACTATTTTTTTGCATGCCATAATAAAGTTAATATTTAGGCAACCGCGATCAAAAAAATTG
>OBWU01000112.1_pt1 | contig 30285 bp, 29 predicted proteins | sample 1476551 | NCBI WGS metagenome assembly OBWU01 (sample SAMEA2580135, study PRJEB22360) | human gut metagenome | biome: human gut; feature: human-associated habitat; material: faeces | place: Denmark | collected 2008/2010
CGCAAAGTAGCTGACGGGAATCGGGAAGGGACGAGTGGCAGCCTGCGCTGAGGGAGTAGAAGAAGCCGGTAAAAGCTGAGTCATGAATAGATCCTTAAGGTCTGCTTGAGCCCGCGCATCAGGCAGGCGGAACTAGGATGATAAGAACGAAGTGTGTGCTGTTTATTCTAACGAGCTTGCCGCAGATATATTCCAGAACATACAGATAACATACAGATAGAGCGGCAGGAGAGCAGGCATAAAAATCGCCCCCGACGCCTAAACGTCGGGGGCGACTACTAGCTAAATGCTAGAAGCTACAGGTGCATACCTTAGGCAGCAACGGCAGCCGGATCAACGGGGATGCCGGGGCCGAAGGTGGTAGCAACAGTTGCCTTGGAGATGTAACGACCCTTAGCCGAAGAGGGCTTCAGGCGGTTAACCTCTTCCAGAGCTGCCTGGAAGTTCTCCTCCAGCTGCTCAGCGGTGAAGGAAGCCTTACCGATGATGAAGTGCAGGTTGGAGTTACGGTCAACGCGGAAGTCGATCTTACCGCCCTTGATGTCTGCAACAGCCTTTGCGACATCCATGGTCACGGTACCGGTCTTGGGGTTCGGCATCAGGTTACGGGGACCCAGGATCTTACCCAGGCGGCCGACCTTGCCCATCATGTCGGGGGTTGCAACCGCTGCGTCGAAGTCGGTCCAGCCGCCAGCGATCTTTGCGATCAGCTCGTCGGAACCAACGTAGTCAGCGCCAGCTGCCTCAGCCTCAGCAGCCTTGGGGCCTGCTGCGATAACGACCACGCGAGCGGTCTTACCGGTGCCGTGGGGCAGGTTCACGGTACCGCGAACCATCTGGTCTGCCTTACGAGGGTCAACGGACAGACGCATTGCAACCTCAACGGTTGCGTCGGTCTTGGTGGAAGAGGTTTCCTTCGCCAGGGCAACTGCCTCGGCGGGGGTGTAGAGCTTACCCTCTTCAATCTTGGCTACAGCTGCCTTGTACGCCTTGCTGCGCTTTGCCATCTGCTTTTCTCCTTATGCAGTTGTGGTCTCGTGAGCCGCGCTCGGCTCTGCCACATCCCGTCCATACGACGGGCATTTACAAGTTCTGTGTAGAAAATCTACGGTGCCGATTACTCGGCTATTCGGCGAACCGAAATTACTCGACGGTGATACCCATGGAACGAGCGGTACCTGCGATGATCTTGGAAGCAGCATCCAGGTCGTTTGCGTTCAGGTCGGGCATCTTGGTCTCAGCGATCTCGCGCACCTGAGCCTCGGTCAGCGAACCAACCTTGGTGGTGTGAGGAACAGCGGAGCCCTTAGCAACGCCAGCAGCCTTCTTGATCAGCTGGGAAGCCGGAGGAGTCTTGGTGATGAAGGTGAAGGAGCGATCCTCGTAGACGGTAATCTCAACGGGGATGATGTTACCGCGCTGCGACTCAGTTGCAGCGTTGTATGCCTTGCAGAACTCCATGATGTTAACACCGTGCGAGCCCAGTGCGGGGCCGACGGGGGGAGCCGGGTTAGCGGCGCCTGCCTGGATCTGCAGCTTGATGAGGCCAGTGACCTTCTTCTTGGGAGCCAATGTAGGGTCCTTTTCTTAGCTGGGAACCGACGCACAGGAGCGTACGCCGGCAAGACGGTGACCGTGGCGCGGTCACCCGTGCATCCACATGAAAGCGTGACATGCGCATACACAAACCAAAATTCTAGCGTTAATCAGCGACTTAATCCAGCGCCAGCTAGCAGAAAGATTAAACCCCGCCCGCACAGCCGCCGCCGGCTATACAGCCCAATACAAAATATGAGCCCCGCACCAACAGTGCGAGGCTCATATTCACACGCTAAAAACGTTAAATCTTTTCAATCTCAGTGAAGCTCAAGGTCACCGGGGTGTCGCGACCGAAGACGGAAATCATCACGACAATCTGCTGGGATTCGCCCTTGATCTCCGAAACGGTAGCGTCCATACCTTCGAAGGCACCGGACTTCACGCGGACGTTCTCGCCCACGGTGTAGTCGGACTCGATAACGGGCTTGGAAACGGGCAGGCCCTGGCTCTGCTGCTGCTCTTCGAAGACCGGCAGGAGCATGTCGAAAACCTCGTCCATGCGCAGCGGGACCGGGTTGTACGCATCCTGACCCACGAAGCCAGTCACACCGGGGGTGTGGCGGACAACGCCCCACGAGTGGTCGGTCAGTTCCATACGAACCAGAACGTAACCGGGAACACGCACGCGGCGGATGGTCTTCTTCACGGTGTTCTTGAACTCAACCACGGTCTCCATGGGGACCTGAACCTCGAAGATCTCATCTTCAGCTTCCAGGTTCTGGATACGGGTCTCGATACCGGTCTTCACCTTGTTCTCGTAACCGGAGTAGGTGTGAACCACGTACCAGTCGCCCATCTGACGGCGCAGCTTGGACTTGAATTCTTCCAGAGCGTCGACTTCCTCAGCCGCCTCAGCAGCTGCTTCAGCCACCTCGACAGCCTCGGTAGCTTCCTCAGCCTGCTGCTCAATAGCTGCAGACTCCTCAGTAGCCTCAGCAGCGGCTAGTGGTGATGCCTCGACCTCTTCAATCTCGGATACCAGTTCCTGCTCGGACACGTCGCTCCTACTTTCTATCGTTAATCATCTAGAGGGGACTTCCACTCGCCAATGCGCTGAGGGAAATCACTGATGGGGCACCCCAGATAAGGATGCAGCCTGTACTAGTTACGCTGAATGGTTCCGTTACCGAAAATCCAGAATGCTCCCTGGCCGAAAAGATAATCCAGACCAGAAATAAGAAGGAGCATCACCACGACGAAGAACAGAACTCCGAAGAAGTAACCAACCAGTTCACGTCCGGTGGGAGTAGTAACCTTCTTCAACTCCGCAAAAACTTCACGGAGGAATGCAAAAATACGGCCGAAGAAACCGAGCTTCTTATCGTTCTTCGACGATGCGCCGGGCTGGACAGCCTTCTCGGCGGTAGCAGACGATGCCATTTCTTCTGCCCCTTTCTGAGTCTAAAAAAGTACGCCCGGGGTGCGGGCGTACAAATTATTTATTGAGGCAATAAAAGCAGGGCGGACAGGACTCGAACCTGCAACCTGCGGTTTTGGAGACCGCTGCTCTACCAATTGAGCCACCACCCTTTGAAGCGTTAACTTCAGGTGTGAGAGTTGCTTCTCACTTGTCTACTCCTCTATTGCCTCGCAAGCCGTGGGCTTTAGAGGGGCAAACAATTACACCCTTGCGGGTGCAGAACTAACTGTAAACCATCTTTCGGGGCCGATGCAACTTCAAAATGTAATATTTTTCGAAAAACCTCTTGAGATACCTTGACGAAGGGTTCCGCATCGCTACTAGTGGACCGTATCCTATTACAAGGAACGCCGCACACACCCGCGCCCATCACGCGCGGATTGGTCCCACACGTGCATTCCCATCACCTATTTCCTTGTCGACTTCACGCCGGCAGCGCACAAGAAGAAAGAGAAGAGAGCCCCATGGCGCGTATTTCAAGCCGCATCGGTGCCATCGCACCCTCCGCAACCCTTGCCGTCGACGCAAAGGCAAAAGCACTCAAGGCTCAGGGACGCCCCGTCATCGGTTTCGGCGCAGGCGAACCGGACTTCCCCACCCCCGCGCACATTGTGGACGCCGCACGCGAAGCGCTCAACGACCCCAAGAACTTCCGCTACTCCCCCGCCTCCGGTCTTCCCGAGCTGAAGAAGGCAATCGCGGAAAAGACCCTGCGCGACTCCGGCGTAGAGATTGACCCCTCCCAGGTTGTCATCACCAACGGCGGCAAGCAGGCGGTCTACCAGGCATTCGCAACCGTCATTGACGAAGGCGACGACGTCCTGTTGCCCGCACCCTACTGGACCACCTACCCCGAGTGCATCCGCCTGGCAGGCGGCAACCCCATCGAGGTATTCGCCGGTAGCGACCAGCACTACAAGGTCACCGTCGAGCAGCTCGAAGCAGCCTACACCCCCGCCACCAAGGCGCTCATCTTCGTCTCCCCTTCCAACCCGACCGGTGCCGTCTACACCGAAGAGGAAACCCGCGCCATCGGCGAATGGGCTCTGTCCAAGGGCATTTTCGTTCTGACCGACGAAATCTACGAGCACCTCACCTATGACGGTGTTCAGGCAGTCTCCATCCTGAAGGCAGTACCCGAGCTCGCTGACCTGTGCGTCATCCTCAACGGCGTGGCAAAGACCTACGCCATGACCGGTTGGCGTGTAGGCTGGATGATTGGCCCGCGCGACGTCATCGCCGCAGCCTCCAACCTGCAGTCCCACATGACCTCCAACGTCAACAACATCGCCCAGCGCGCAGCCCTTGCCGCTCTGACCGGTCCGCAGGAGGACGTGGAAATCATGCACGCCGCCTTCGACCGCCGCCGCCGCACCATCGTAGATGGCCTGAACGCTATTGAAGGCGTGCACTGCCCCGTACCCACCGGTGCGTTCTACGCATACCCGGACGTACGCGAACTGCTCGGCAAGGAAATTGAAGGCGTACGCCCGCAGACCACCGCAGAGCTGGCCGAGCTCATCCTCGAAAAGGCTGAGGTCGCCGTAGTTCCCGGCGAGGCATTCGGCCCCAGTGGCTACCTGCGCCTCTCCTACGCCCTGAGCGATGAGGACCTGGCAGAGGGCCTGGCACGCCTGCAGAAGTTCCTCGGTCAGGCACGCGACTAGTTCCGTCCCCCTCTGAGCGCGCCTGCTAAACCTGCAACTCACCCTGTGGGAAGCGGTTCAGACGTGGGATAAACCGGTGCGAAACGATCAATCACAGGGCTATTGACCGTTTTTTGTCCTAAAAACGGAGAATCCCACAAATATTTAAAAATATTTTTAAAACGAATGAGACTTCCCGCATCTTTACAGATGTGAGGAAGCCTCATTCGCCTCTTCGGTGCCATAGGTGGGAAAGGGCGGCTATTTGTGTTTCAAACCCAAACATACAGGTACTAAAAACCTGAACTTTTCAGCATCAAAACGGGCGTTCCCACGGCTTTCCACCACTACCCACATAACCCAAACATCGCTAAAATAGAGACCAAGAGAACGACCTCCCGACCGGCGAACATTCGCGTGCCGAATTCGTGGAGGTCATAGTTATATACACGCGCGCACAACACCTAAAACGCGCAGACATTAGGAGCCAACCATGAAGATCGGTCTGCTTACTTCCGGCGGCGACTGCCCCGGCCTGAACGCTGTCATCCGCGGCGCTGTCCTCAACGGCGTCAAGAAGTACGGCTACGAGTTCGTCGGCTTCCGTGATGGCTGGCGCGGCGTCGTTGAAGGCGACTACATGGACCTGCCCCGTCAGAAGGTCCGCGGCCTGGCAGCCCAGGGCGGCACCATCATCGGTACCTCCCGCACCAACCCCTTCGACGGCCCCAACGGTGGCCCCGAGAACATCGAAATCATGATGGAACGCCACGGCATCGACGCAATCGTCGCTATCGGTGGTGAAGGCACCCTCGCAGGCGCAAAGCGTCTGGCAGACGCAGGCCTGCCCGTCATCGGTGTGCCCAAGACCATTGACAACGACCTGCGCGCAACCGACTACACCTTCGGTTTCGACACCGCAGTGTCCATCGCGACCGAGGCAATGGACCGCATCCGCACCACCGGTGAATCGCACCACCGTTGCATGGTTGCCGAGGTCATGGGCCGCCACGTCGGCTGGATCGCACTGCACTCCGGTATGGCTGCAGGCGCACACGCAATCCTGATCCCCGAGGTCAAGGTCTCCATGGAGCAGGTTGCTGAATGGGTCAAGGAAGTACACGACCGCGGCCGCTCTCCCCTGGTTGTTGTTGCTGAGGGCTTCATCCCCGAAGGCTTCGACGACGTCATGGCAAACAAGGGTACCGAGAAGGACGGTCGTCCCCGCCTCGGTGGTATCGGTGAGTACATCACCCACGAAATCGAGAAGATGACCGGCGTCGAAACCCGTAACACCATCCTGGGTCACATCCAGCGCGGTGGCGCACCCACCGGCTACGACCGCGTGCTCGCAACCCGCCTGGGCATGGGCGCAGTCGACATGGTCGCACAGAAGCAGTGGGGCAAGATGGTCTCCGTTCAGGGCACCGAAATCAAGTACGTACCCCTCGAAGAGGCACTGGACGGCCTGAAGTCCGTACCTCAGGAACGTTGGGAAGAAGCAGCCGTCCTCTTCGGCCGCTAAACCCCGCAGGCTCGGCAAGACCGCTGAGCACACATACTAAAACCGCGGAGGCGGGCACTCGTAACGGGTGCTAGCCTCCGCGGTTTTTATTTCTAGTTCAGGCGGTTTTGGGCTGGGAAGCGCCTAACGCTTCAGGAAGTCCTGACCCGCCAAAGAACGACGCGCCACCTCACCGGACTCCGGCGAAACCACCGTCGTCTGAGCCACCGCGTACTCGGTCGCCGGCGCCGGCGAACCATCGGGCAGGAAATCGCCGCCATCAACCGCACGCAAAGGCGCCTGCGGATCAACGCCACGCTTAATGACCGCAAGGATCAACGCCACGCTTAATGACCGCAAGGGCGATAGGCCCGGCCTCGTGGTGCAGCGCCACCGAGGTAATGCGACCGACCGGGCGGGACTTGCCTTCCACGAATAGCTCACTACCTGCCGCGGGCAGGGTGTGCTCCGAACCGTCAATATCCAAGAACACCAGGCGGCGCGGCGGACGACCCAGGTTATGAACGCGAGCCCCCGTCTCCTGCCGTGTAATCCAGCTCCTGAGGAATGGTCTTATCGTCAGCCTCGGTACCGTAGCGCGGGCGCCACGCCTCAATACGCAGAGCCTCCGCAGCCCACAGGCCCGCAAAACGCGCATCCGCAGATTCAGCCAGGGCGGGCAGGACAGAGCGCGGCACAATGCTCAAGAACCGCACGTAGTCCGCGCCAGGGTGAGCGTCACCCGCCTCATCGTAACGGTAGCTGCCAGGTGCCGGAGTGTGCCAAGGGTCCTCCCACACCAGCGGCTTAGTCTCGGCGAGCGCCGGATGCACCGAACCGTCCTGCAGAATCGGGTTGCGGGCGCTCTCCAGCACGGCGTACTCGTCGCTGAGGTTCTGTACCTCAACACGCATCATGAACTTCATGCGGTTCAGGTAATCGGTCAGCGGCTGAGCCTGGTCGCCCTCCACGATGAGCCAGAGCGCCTCGCCATCTTCGATAGCAGCCGGGGCATACTCCACGCGGCCCTGAGGCGAAAGCAGCAGGAACTCGCGGCTCTCCCCGGCGGTCATGCCGGTCAGAATCTGAGAAGCGATGGAAGTCAGCCAAGTCTGGCGGTCCGGACCCGCAACACGCACTACGCCCAGGGAGGAGCGGTCCACTAACACTAGCGGCTCATCCGCACCGGCGGAGCGGTCAATGCTGAGGGCGCGCTGCTCCAGCATGGGGTTGCCGTAGTGTGCGGCGACGCCGGCATCCAACCCGGAGGCGGCAAAAGCGCCGTGCAGGCTCAGCAGGGGGCTCACCGGGCGGGCGGCATCGGCCTGGGGTACCTCAGTCTGAGGGGCTTCAAGCGAAGAATCAGTCACAGAAGGTGCACCTTTCACGCAAAGAGTCTGCCCCGCCATTCAGCGGGGCAGACATAAGTAATTTATTAGGCGGTGGGCTCGGAGCCGGGCTCGCCGGTGGGCTCTTCGCCGTCTAGGGAACCGAACATCGAAGTGCCCAGGGAATCGCCGGTCATCGAGGAAGTCTTGCGCAGTTCAGCGGAGGCGTGCTTGTGCAGCTTACCCTCGGCATCTGCGACCTCCCAGTCCCACATGAGGTTGCCGTTGACCAGGCCCCATAGGCGCACGGAGCCTGCGTATTCGTGGGAAATGTCGTCGCGCAGTAGGTTGCCGGTCTGCATGCGGATGACCGGACCCTTAACCATGCCCACGTAGTTTTCGCTAATACCGCCGGGGTGCGCAATGGTTGCCAGCAGGGAGAAGCCGTCGTCGGCGTTGCGGAGAGTCTCTACGCTTGCCGCGTCAGCGAAGGCGGGAACAACGTCCTTGGGGACGATACCGAAGCCGCCGTCAGCGTCGGTGAGGGGGCGGTCAATCTGCCAGAAACCGGTTTCAACGGTGATGGGGCGCAGCTTCTGACCCTCGTCATCGAGCAGGAAAGACTCAGCGCGGTATTCAATGAAGGGCAGACCATCCTGCTCAAAAGTAATAATCTGGCCGAAAGGGGTGTTTTCCTGGCCTTCGTACCACATGGTTCCGGTGCCTTCCCAGGTGCCGAGCAACCATGCGAAGGGAACAAGTTCAGGGGTTAGGTTGGTAGGGATTTCAATAGCCATACCTTCCATTTTAGTATCCTGCGTACAACAGTAGCCTGTTCGTTCGCTCACGGCACGGGGTAGCACCGCCGTCTGCAGAGTAAACGGTACGGCGGGCAGCATAAAGAAAACCCCCAACCGGAGGGGACCGGGTGGGGGTTCACGCCGCCATTGGCGAGGCGGTACGAACCGTACGACCGCCTAAAGCCCTGTGTGGGCGATGCTTCTGCTCTGTGCGGGAAGACTACTTCTGTCCGCTGAAGAGGCCACGCAACACTGCGAATGCACCGATACCGATGCACACGGAGATGATAGCCATCAGCGACATGAAGAGAGCTTCAAGAGCCATAAGATTGTTTTCCATGCCTTAAACCTACCATAGACCCGCCCCGAAAGGGCGAGAATCAGCGGCAGAAACATAGTGAACAGCACGATTCTCAACAGGCATACGCCCCACCCGGCGCCAGCAAGATATTAGCCCCGCAGAATCCGGGTAGGTGCCCCATCATAGCCAGCTGAGAAGCCTGTACGAACAGTCCGGAATACGATATTCGGCCCGGTCTACACCGGCGCCCACAGCCGCGTCACAGCCTGGCGAGTACACTAGAAAGAGCCTAATATTTTACCGGGAAAGGAGAGGGTGTGTACCGTATTGCGCTTCTGAGCGATACCGCCGCGCAGGATATGATCCCCTCGCTGAGTCTACTCAGCCACAAGGTACACGTTTTCCCCCTCGACACCGCCCATACCACCCTTGAAACCGAGACATTCGACCTGCTCATGGTCGATGCCCGCACCGCCCTCGTCAAAGCACGCCACTGCGCCCAGCTACTGCGCGCCGCAGGTGTGCAACTGCCGCTCATCGCACTCCTGAACGAAGGTGGCATGGCGGCTGTTGCCGCCTCCTGGCAGGTGGACGATATTGTCTCTGACCAGGCCTCCCCTTCCGAAATGGATGCGCGTCTGCGTCTTGCCATCAAAAGGGAAGCAACCGCTGAAGAAGAAAACCAGCAGGAACGAGTGGTACGCGCAGGCAACCTCGTGATTGACGCCCAGGCGTACTCCGCGCATCTTTCCGGTACCGCACTGAACCTGACCTTCAAAGAGTTTGAACTGCTCAAATTCATGGCGCAGCACCCCGGACGGGTCTTCTCCCGCGCCCAGTTGCTCTCCGAAGTGTGGGGTTACGACTCCTACTACGGCGGCACCCGTACCGTGGATGTGCACGTGCGGCACGTGCGTCGTCTGCGTTCCAAGCTCGGCACCGAGTACGAGCAGATGATTTCGACCGTGCGTAATGTGGGGTATTCCTTCAATAGCACCCGCTAAATTTCGCGGCGCCAACCACTCAATTGGTGTACCCACTCTGCCAGTTGCCCCGGTACTGCACCGAGTACCAGAATGCGTAAATGTTCCGGTTCTTGTCATATTCGCCCAGGACGGAGAACAAACTCTCCAAAGAGCAACTATCCCCGGTAGAGTTGAATCAGAAGGCTACGAAAGAAGGCGATGATGGTACACAACCAGACACCCGATTCCTCCACCCTGTCCACTGCAAGCACCCCGGTCTACGCAGAACCGCAGCTCACCGAAGAGCTGCTGGAACGCTTCGATTCCTTCGCGCAGAAGGTTGCCCGCCATGACGGCGTCAGGCACTCCGCGAAAGCACCCTGACCCCTCCGCGTTTCTTTGTCGCCGAGGATAACGGCACCCTCGCTGCCGTCTTTGTGGCGCTCACCCCCGCCAACGACGAAGACACCGGCGTGATTGAGGCAGCCGTCGCCCCCGAATACCGCGGACAAGGCGTAGGTAGCGCATTCTTCGACCACGCCGTCCGCCAGCTGGGCGATGACGCGACCCGCTACCGCCTCTGGGTTCACGGTAGCGCCACCGACACCGGTATTGAAAGCCCCGCCCACGCGTTTGCAACCCTGCACGGTTTCGAGCCGGTGCGTGTGCTGTACAAGATGGTTCTGCCCCTGGACGCGCAGACCCGCGAAGAGCTTGTGGAACGCTCCGATGCGCGCACTCTGCCGGAGAACCTGCGCATGCGCACCTTCACCGGCGCAGACGAATTCCCCTGGCTTCGCGTGAACGCCGCCGCTTTTGCGCACCACCCGGAGCAGGGCAAGCTCACCCTTGCCGATTTGCGCGAGCGCACCGGCTCCCCCTGGTTCCGTCCCGAGGGTTTCTTCATCGCCTCCGAGGTTGAGGATGACTCCGCCATTGCGGCGTTCACCTGGACGAAGATCCCGACCGGTCAGGAGCAGAGCGAGCTGTCACCCTCCGGCGAGATTTACGTGGTGGGTGTGAACCCACAGGCTCAGGGAGGCGGCCTGGGCCGCACCCTCACTCTGCGTGCGCTGGCATACCTGGCATGCGCTGAGGATGAGAACGGCGAGCCGCTGCGAGCCATTGACCTGTACGTGGACGCCGACAACACCGCTGCGTACTCCCTCTACACTTCCCTGGGCTTTGGTGTGGCGACGGTTGATCGCATGTACGCTCCCGCCCAGCAGGATGAGCCTGCCGCATAGTTTCTGTACGCCGTCTTTGACGTGCTTCTTCACGACTTATCCCCGATCAGAAAGGCAAGTACAGTATGGTACCCGCCCCCAATGGCCTGAATAAGGCGCCTAAGCCCAAGCCGTCTGAGCCTGCGCCCATGACCGGTGTCATTCACATTGGCCACGATATTTCGAAGATTGAGCGCGCCGAATCTCGCGGTGACCGCATTGAGAAGGGTGAGAAGCGCTCCTACTTCAGCTTGGAAGAGGAGTTCGGTCCAGATCGTTTCTTTGACCGTGAGAGCAGCTGGCTGGATTTCAACACCCGCGTGCTGGAGCTCGCGGAGGACCCGAACCTGTTCCTGCTGGAGCGTCTGAACTTCCTGGCGATTGTGGCATCTAACCTGGACGAGTTCTTCATGGTGCGTGTGGCGGGTCTGAAGCGTCGCATTGCGACCGGTCTGGCGGTTCCTTCGGCTGCCGGTCTGAGCCCCGAGGAGCAGATGGAAGAGATCGCTGAACGCGCCCACCAGCTGCAGGCTCGTCACGCTGATGTGTTCCACAACCAGGTTCTTCCGGCTCTGGAGGAGCAGAACATCCGCATTGTGGGTTGGAACGACCTGGATGCGGATGCTAAGCAGCGTCTGCGTCAGGATTTCATGCGCGACATTTTCCCGATTCTGACTCCGCTGGCGGTTGACCCGGCGCATCCCTTCCCCTACATTTCGGGTCTGTCGCTGAACCTTGCGGTGCTGGTGCGTAACCCGCAGACCGGCAAGGAGCTGTTCGCGCGCGTGAAGGTGCCCGATCAGCTGGACCGTATGGTCTCTGTGGATGGTTCGCGCGCCGCCAACACTGCGGGCCGCGAGAGCCGCTACATTGCTCTGGAAGACATCATTGCTGAGCACCTGGATACCCTCTTCCCGGGCATGGAGGTTGTGGAGCACCACGTCTTCCGCGTGACCCGTAACGAGGATCTTGAGGTGGAAGAGGACGATGCAGAGAACCTGCTGAAGGCTCTGGAGAAGGAGCTTCTGCGCCGTCGTTTCGGTCCGCCGGTCCGACTGGAGGTTGAGGACACCATCAACCCGACCATCCTGGATCTGCTGATTTCTGAGCTGAACATCGACGAGTCCGAGGTGTACCGCCTGCCGGCTCCGCTTGATCTGCGCGGCATGAGTGCGATTGTTCGCGCGAACCGCCCGGCTCTGCACTACCCCAAGCACATTGCGCACACTTCCCGCTGGCTCAATGCTACCGAGACTGCGAAGGCTGCAGACGTTTTCGCTGCCGCCCGCGACCACGATGTGCTGCTGCACCACCCGTACGATTCTTTCGCGACCAGTGTGCAGGCGTTCTTGGCGCAGGCTGCCGCCGACCCGCGTGTTCAGGCGATTAAGCAGACTCTGTACCGCACCAGTGGCGACTCCCCCATCGTGGATGCGCTGATTGAGGCAGCTGAGGCGGGCAAGCAGGTTGTGGCACTGGTCGAGATCAAGGCTCGCTTTGATGAGGAAGCCAACATCTCGTGGGCTCGTAAGCTGGAGCGCGCCGGCGTGCACGTGGTGTACGGCATCGTGGGTCTGAAGACTCACTGCAAGCTGTCGCTGGTGGTGCGCCGCGAGGGTAACCACCTGCGCCGTTACGCTCATATTGGTACCGGTAACTACCACCCGTCGACGGCTCGTTTCTACGAGGATTTGGGCATCATCACCTGCGATGAGCAGATTTGTGAGGATGTCTCGCGCCTGTTCAACCAGCTGTCTGGCTACGCGCCGAAAACCAACTACCAGTCGTTGCTGGTGGCGCCGCGTACTCTGCGTAGCGGCCTGATTGAGTGCATCGATCAGGAGATTGAGAACCATAAGGCGGGCCGTCCGGCGAAGATTCAGTTCAAGTGCAACTCCATGGTGGATGAGGCCATCATCGATTCGCTGTACCGCGCATCGCAGGCTGGTGTGCCGGTGGATGTGGTGGTTCGCGGTATTTGCGCTCTACGCCCGGGCGTTAAGGGTCTGAGCGAGAATATTCGCGTCCGTTCTGTGCTGGGTCGTTTCTTGGAGCACTCGCGCGTGTTTGCTTTTGAGAATGGTGGCGATCCGATTGTCTACATTGGCTCTGCCGACATGATGCACCGTAACCTTGACCGCCGTATTGAGGCTCTGGTACCGGTGAAGGATCCGCGCCACGTGAAGTATCTGCGTGATATGTTCACCATCTACATGAGTGATTCTTCGCGTACTTGGCACCTGGATTCTGAGGGTAACTGGACCCGCCACGACACCGACGACCAGGGCAACCCGCTGCAGGATGTGCAGTCGTACTACCTGAGCTCGCGTTCCCGTAAGAACGTGGTGGATAAGGTCTAAGGAAGTACCGCTGACCTACCGGTGATTTCTGGTTGTGAACCCCGTCTGTTCTCGCGCTTTATGGCGTGGGGCAGGCGGGGTTTGCCGCGTGTCGTGCAAAATCTTGGGGCGGACTAGTGCACTTAGCGCAAAAGTGAACAACAGGTTACGTTGAGATTACAACTTGACGCTTCTCTCCCCTACAATTAGACGCGGAGCATGGTGCCCGTTGGCATTGTGCGCAGCCTAGCGAAGAGGATCAGAGAGAGATATGGCACCGCTGGATTCCCCCTCCATCTACTACTCGGCACGACGTTTTGACGCGGTCAACAGCATTGACCGCGCCCCCGCGAACACCGCGGATATTGTTGCTTCTGGCGCACTGATTTGGCGTATGCGCGACGGTGCGCTTGAGGTCCTCATCATTCACCGCCCCCGCTACGATGACTGGTCCTGGCCTAAGGGCAAGCAGGATCCGGGCGAGTCCCTGGCTGAGACCGCTATTCGTGAGATTCGCGAAGAGGTCGGCCTGCAGGTTGTTCTGGGTGTGCCCCTGGCGGTGACTTCCTACCCGGTGGGCGGCCGTCCCAAGGATGTTTTCTACTGGTCTGCGGAGCTTCCCGGGGGCGCCCGCGCCCTGGCGGATGAGGGTGAAGTGGATGAGCTGCGCTGGGTGACCACCGATGTGGCTCGCGCTCTGCTGACTAACCAGGATGACCTGGCACCCCTGGAATCTCTGGAGGCTCTGGCTGAGGCGGATGCGCTGCGCACCCGCCCGATTCTCATTGCCCGCCACGCGAAGGCTAAGCCGCGTTCGAACTGGGCTGCTGCTGAGGATGACCGCCCGCTCGCGGCGACCGGCAAGCGTCAGGCGTTGGCTTCTAGCCGCCTCTTTGCGGCGTGGGCTCCGAGCCGTATTATTTCTTCCCCGTGGCTGCGTTGCGTTCAGACCGTGACCCCGTACTCGGTGGATTACGGTGTGTCAGTGAAGGAGAAGAAGTCCCTGTCTGAGGCTGGCGCTCAGCGTCACCCGGCGCGTGTTGCCCGCACCGTGGCCTCGCTGTTCGATAAGGATTCTTCCTCGTTGCTGTGCACTCACCGCCCGGTTCTACCCCAGGTGATGGATGTTCTGCGTGAGTACCTGTTTGAGGGTTCCGCGGAGGTTCTTCCGACTGAGAACCCGTACCTGGAGCCTGGCGATGCCCTGGTTCTGCAGGTGACTGAGGGCGATAACCCGCGTATTGTCTCGGTGGAGCGTGTACGCGCGGCTCTGGACTAACACCCATATACTTTGATCTTCTAACGGCGAGCGCGCTGGGCTTTATGCTCAGCGCGTTTGCTCTACCTGCGCCCGTTCGGGGGTTTACAATAGAGGGGCGGTTGATTTGTGGCCGTCTCTCACGTCTACTGACAGGATTCAAGGTTTTTCTTATGACTCACGCAATCCCCACTCCCTATGAAGATCTTCTGCGCGAAATCCTCGAGGAGAACAAGGAAGCCATCGCGGCGGATGCGCAGCGTTCCGACCGTACCGGCACCGGCACCTTCGGCGTGTTTGGCCGTCAGATGCGTTTTGACCTGCGTGAGTCGTTCCCGCTGATTACCACCAAGCGCGTGCACTTCAAGTCTGTTGCCATTGAGCTGCTGTGGTTCTTGCGCGGTTCCTCAAATGTGCGCTGGTTGCAAGAGCGCGGCGTGACCATTTGGGATGAGTGGGCTGACGAGAACGGTGACTTGGGTCCGGTGTACGGCGTGCAGTGGCGTTCCTGGCCGACCCCCGACGGAGGCACAATCGATCAGATTGCCAAGGTCATCGACTCGCTCAAGAACAACCCCGCCTCGCGCCGCCACATCGTTTCGGCGTGGAACCCGGTCGAGGTGGACAACATGGCGCTTCCGCCCTGTCACGCGCTCTTCCAGTTCTACGTGCACGAGCGCCCGGACGGCGTGAAGGAGCTCTCCTGCCAGCTGTACCAGCGTAGCGCGGACATGTTCCTGGGCGTGCCCTTCAATATCGCCTCGTACGCGCTGCTGACCTACCTGATTGCGCAGGAGGTAGGCATGGAGCCGGGCGAGTTCGTGTGGACCGGCGGCGACTGCCACATCTACTCGAACCACCTGGAGCAGGTGAAGAAGCAGCTAGGCTACGGCACCGACCCGGAGGGTAACCCCTACCCGCCGCGCGAACCTTACCCCTACCCGAAGCTGGTTATTAAGACGAAGAAGCCTTCTATTTTCGATTACGAGTATGAAGACTTTGAGCTGGTGGATTACAAGCACCACCCCGGTATTGCCGCCCCGATTGCGGTCTAACTGCAGGTTGTAAGGAGGCATGATGTATCGTCTGGGCGCTATTTGGACTCAAACTGATGCCGGCATCATCGGTCGTGACGGGGATATGCCCTGGTACGCGCCGGAGGATTTGGCGCACTTCAAGAAGGTGACGCTGGGTGCTCCGGTGATTATGGGCCGCCGCACCTGGGAGTCGCTCCCGCCGCGTTTCCGCCCGCTACCGGGCCGTACGAATATTGTGATTAGCCGTTCGGTCACCGAGGCAGAAGAACGCGATGGTGCACTGTGGGTTCCCTCGCTGGATGCGGCACTGTACGCGGCGCGTGACGCCGCGGGTGCGCCGGTCGAAGCTACCCCCGCAGATACCACCGCGGTTGATGCTTGGATTATTGGCGGCGGTTCCGTGTACGCGGAGGCGCTCTCCCGCACCAATCTGCCCGCCTTCGGTCGGGTGGAGACGGTGGAGCGTACCCTCTTCTACTGCCAGGAAGGCAACGAGATTACCGGCGATACGCGAGCGCCCGAACTGCAGCTTGCAAATTCTGCGGGTAACTGCGAGGTCAGCTCCCCGAACGGGTGCTGGCGGGTCGCCTCCGAAAGTGCTTGGGAGAATAGCGAGAAGGGCTACCTGCTCGATGAGTCGGGCACGAAGAACCCCATGTACTTCTCGTTCCAGCGGCTCGAACGTATCTAGTTCAAGCTTCCCTCGTTCACTCGCTGATATAGACATGCATTTCAAGCCTGCGGCTGCTCCACCCGGAGTACCGCGGGCTTGAGTGTTTAATGCGGCTCCCAGTGCCCCGGTAATAAGCCCCGCCTCTTCACACGGTATTCCGTTCCGAATATCAAATTTTTTGTACGGTGTTAGTCCGCACCCGCCAGCCTGAGAGTACACTGGGAACCATGAACTTTAATCCCGGTGACTCTGTAGGTTTTGTTGGCTGGCGCGGCATGGTGGGCTCCGTCCTCATGAAGCGCATGGTTGAGGAAGGCGACTTCGAGGGCATTACCCCCGTCTTCTTCACTACCTCTAATGTTGGTGGCGCTGCGCCCACCTTCGACGGCGTAATTGAGCCGTCCGAGCTCAAGGACGCATACGACATTGATGAGTTGCGTAAGCACTCGATTATTGTGACCGCTCAGGGCGGTGGCTACACCGAGGCTGTACACCCGAAGCTGCGTGCAGCCGGCTGGGACGGCCTGTGGATTGATGCCGCTTCCACCCTGCGCATGAACGATGACTCCATCATCGTGCTGGACCCCATTAACCGCGACGTCATCGACCGCGGCCTGGCATCCGGCGTGAAGGACTTCGTCGGCGGTAACTGCACCGTTTCCTGCCTGCTGATGGGCCTGGGCGGCCTCTTCAAGAACGACCTGGTCGAGTGGGCTACCTCCATGACCTACCAGGCTGCATCCGGCGGCGGTGCCCGCCACATGCGTGAGGTGCTCGCACAGTTCCGCGACCTGGGCAATGAGGTCTCCGAGGAGCTGAACGACCCCGCATCCGCAATTCTGGACATCGACCGCAAGATCCTTGCTAAGCAGCGTTCCGGTGAGCTGGATTCTTCCCAGTTCGGTGTGCCGCTCGCCGGCTCCCTGATTCCCTGGATCGACTCGGATCTGGGTAACGGCCAGTCCCGCGAAGAGTGGAAGGCTGAGGTTGAGACCAACAAGATCCTGGGCCGCTCCGAAGATGACAAGATCACCATGGACGGTCTGTGCGTCCGTATCGCTGCGATGCGCTCGCACTCTCAGGCGCTGACCATCAAGCTCAAGAAGGACCTGCCGCTCGAAGAGATCGAGCGCATCATCGCTGAGGACAACCCCTGGGTTCGCTTCGTGCCGAACCAGCGTGAGGAGTCCATGGAGCAGCTGACCCCCGTGGCTGCTTCCGGTTCTCTGGAGATTCCGGTTGGTCGCGTGCGTAAGCTCGCGATGGGCCCCGAGTACATTAGCGCGTTCACCGTGGGTGACCAGCTGCTCTGGGGTGCTGCTGAGCCGATTCGCCGCATGTTGCAGATTGCTGTTGGCAAGCTCTAAAGCTCACTGACAAGCTATAAGAAAGCCCTCGCTACCGTTCTTTTCGGATGGGAGCGAGGGCTTTTTGTGCCTGCGTATAGCGCGTGTGGGGTTAGCGCGAGCTGGTCTAGCGCTGGTTTGCGGCGGCGGCTTTGCGTTCTGCCTTGCGTGCGGCTTTGCGTTCCTTGCGCTGCTGCCGCCAGGCGCGGTAGCGGTACCAGGCGGTGAGCACCACGTGCTTCATGAAAATATTGGCGCGGCGTGCCCAGGTGAATTCGGTACCCCAAATGCCCAGGCCGATGAAGATGAACAGCCAGCCGGGGCCGGGGGTGACGAGCATAATCAGTCCGGCGATAAAGCAGAAGGCGCCCACGCCGATGACGAGGGGCTTGTAGAGATGACGCATGACCGGATGCGCGTGCATACGCTCCTTGCGGGCTTCGAGCCAGCGGTGAAAGCGGCTGGTCTCGCTTTCCTTGACTTCATCTTCAATGGTTTTCAGGGGTGGTCCTTCCAAACGTGCCGTAGGTGAGTTTCACCGGGCGGCGGTGGTTAGAGAATAGCACCTACCGCTGGATGGGTGCTGTGAAAGATTTCTTCATGTTGAGATTTTTCCGTCATCTTCAAAATTTTTTCGTTTCAATAGTGTTCAAGTCGAAAGTACCTTTATACACTGTAAGGGAACAATTCGCCCGGCACTACGCCTAAACACTAAGGAAGCGACCCACTACCGTGTCCTCCCCCCGTCCCGTATCAACGGACTCATCCCGCACCAACGCTGTTGCACCCGCTGGTACCTCTGCACCCGCTGCTGAACGCAACGCCGCACCGACCCTCAACGAACGCCTCGAAAACCTGCCCTTCACCCGCGCCCACGGCAAACTCCTGGGGCGTACTGCTCGTCTTCCGTTTCTTGGTCGGTCTGGGTCTGGGAGCGGAACTTCCCGTGGCATCCACCCTGATTTCTGAGTTCTCGCCGCGCGCTATTCGCGGCCGCGTCGTGGTCGCTTTGGAGGCTTTCTGGGCTCTCGGTTGGATTCTCGCCGCTCTCATCGGCACCTTCATCGTTCCGCAGGCGAACGGCTGGCGCTGGGCACTTGCTATCGGTCTGATTCCCGCCATCTACTCGCTCGTGATCCGTATGGGCACCCCCGAGTCGGTGCGCTTCCTGGAGTCAGTCGGCAAGCACGATCAGGCACGCCAGATTGTTGAACGTTTCGAGGCGTCCCCTGCGCTCTTCTCCCGAACCAATAAGAAGCAGACCGAAGACACTTCCGTACACGGCGCGGCTGAAAGCGCCGACAACGCAGAATCCGCGAAGATTCACTCTATCTGGGCGGCAGGTCAGCGCCGTAAGACCATCGCCCTGTGCGTCATCTGGTTCTGCATCAACCTCTCCTACTACGGCGCGTTCATCTGGATTCCGGCACTATTGAACGCCCAGGGATTCAGCCTCGTGAAGTCCTTCGCGTTCACGCTCATCATGACCCTTGCCCAGCTGCCCGGCTACGCGGTCGCCGCCTACCTCATCGAAAAGTGGGGCCGACGCACAACCCTGGCGACCTTCCTGCTTGGCTCCGCGCTGGCGGCGGCTGGCTACGGCATGGCGCACGCCGAGGTATTCATCATCCTCGCCGGATGCATGCTCTCCTTCTTCAACCTGGGTGCGTGGGGTGCCCTCTACGCCCTGAGCCCGGAAATCTTCCCGACCCACCTGCGCGGAACCGGCACCGGTGCCGCCGCCGGTATCGGTCGTATCGCCTCCATCGCGGCACCGCTCATTGTGCCGCCGCTGGTCGCATTCGGTGGAACCCCGCTACTCTTTGCGCTCTTCTCCACCGCGTTCCTGGTAGCGGCAACCACCGTGTTCTTCCTCCCTGAACGCCGCGGCGAATCCCTCTAAACGAGCGGCACGCCATACAATATGAGCTGTCCCTCCTGAACGCTCTTTCCGAGCAATCAGAAGGGACAGCCCATTTGTCATTTAAGCCCTCTAACCGTGCGCCACAACCTCAAACTATGAGAGGATACGTTCTATGCTCGATTCCTTCCTCTCCAACCCCTACCGCACAGAGTTCAGCCCCTGGCCCGTGAGCGAACACTACGCCACAGAACGCGCCGGCGGCGTGCCCGAAGCCATGCTGCTACCGGGCGAACTCACCGTGCACCGTGGCGACGGGGCAAAAATGAGCTACTACTTGGACTGGCCCGAGGAATTCAACGAATATACCCGCGCAATCACCCTGCGCCCGCGCACTAAGAACGGCTACCCGCAGGACTTTATGTTCACCGTCGCCGTACGCGACGGCCAAGCTGTCTTCACCGCAACCGCCCTCAGCTTCTGGGAGCAGCGCGACGGCCGCCCCTACGACCGTGAGCCCATCGCCCGCGGCTACGTGGACGTCGCCTCCTACGAATCCTGCGAGGAATACGCCGGCATTTCCGCCGCGCCCACCCTCATCGGCTGGGATATCGCAGACCCCTACCCGGCACGCATGGCGCTCATCCGCGCCCTCTGCGAAGGAGTCGCCAGCAGCATCACGATGGGCACCCGAATCCTCGCGGACGGGCAGGTACAGATCGACCACAAGGACGGGGACCTACTCGCCCTGCACGTGAACGCGGTCAGCACCGTAGGCGGCATGGTCCGCGCCCTCATCATCGAGCAAGACCGCGTACCCAGCGGCGTATCTACCGGCACCTCCGAGCGTGCCGACCTGCAGACGCGCGCCTACTACGCCAACGTGCTCTCCCCCGTTCCTAGCGAGTTTGGAAATCTCGTCTGGTCCCACAGCGAGGACGCGGAATACTACCCGTACCGTCCCACGCGCCACAAGCCGATTTTCCACGCCCCCTGCCCGCCTCAGAAGCTTCCCCTGGCGATTCAGGTGCTGATGGAGTTATTCTGAAGCGTTTATTCTATGCGTCCTAGCGCTACGAAAGGCGAGAAGTTAAGCGTTTAGATTTCGCCGTTGACCACGACAGGCTCAGGCACCAGGGTCACGCCGAAACGTTCACGCACGCCGTCACGCACAGCGCGGGCGATAGCGAAGATGTCCTCAGCGGATGCGCCGCCGCGGTTCGTAATCGCCAGGGTGTGCTTGGTCGACAGGCTTGCACGACCCTGAGCGATCTCGCGAGACTCACCCTCCAGGCCGAAGCCCTTCTCGAAACCGGCGTGCTGAATCAGCCAAGCAGCCGAAAGCTTCACGTGATCGGGGTCCTCGACGCCCGCGGTGAACGGGGAAGTCTTCACGACCACCGGGAAGTTCGGGGCGCCCTCGGGCAGGGAATCCAGGGTCGAGCGCGGAACGATCGGGTTGGTGAAGAAGGAACCGGTGGAGAAGGTGTCACGGTCCTCGGGGTTGAGCACCATGCCCTTGGAGCCGCGCAGCTCCAGCACCTTTTCGCGCACCAGGGCGGATTCGGCGCGCTGACCGGGCTCAACGCCCAGGCTCTTCGCCAGCTCGGCGTAACGAATCGGGGAGGACAGGCTGCCGAGGGTGAACTGGAAATCAACGGTCAGCACCACGTAGCGGGGCGAGCCGTTGACGGTTGCGCGCTTGAGCACCGAGTCGCGGTAGCCGAAGCGCAAGTCTGCGCTTGCGAAGGTCTTCCGAGTGTTCTTTTCGCGGTCCCAGGTGCGTACGGAGGCGATGAACTCGCCCACTTCAACGCCGTATGCGCCGACGTTCTGCACGGGAGTTGCACCCACGGTGCCGGGAATGCCGGAGAGAGCCGCGGGGCCAACCCATTCATTCTCGATGCTGAGCTTCACGAAGTCGTCCCAGATGGTGCCTGCCTGCACGCGCACGTTCGCGCCGCCGCATGCGGGGATGGGCAGAACCTCTACGCCTTCGGAGGCGATGTGCACGACGGTTCCGTTGAAGCCTTCGTCGGAAACCAGCAGGTTGGAGCCGCCGCCCACGATGAGGACGGGTTCGCCTGCGGCGTCTGCAGCGGAGACTGCTTCGATAATTTCTGCTTCGGAGGTGGCGCGGACGTAGGTCTTAGCGGGGCCGCCTACCTGGGCGGTGGTCAGTTCGCTCAACAGCTTTTCAGTCATAGGTTAAGAATACCGGTCGTTGTGCGGGGTCAACACCCACCACACGTTAAAGTCACGAAAACCTTATGGTGATTTTGCCTTCATTTTCCGGCGAGCCTCCCACGAAAAAGAAGCACCACCACCCGCCGGCGAGCGCGCAGCCGAACACACAGCCGAGCGTACAAAAGCCCCGGCACCACCGCATCGCGATAGCGCCAGGGCTTTCACATGGTTGCTTTCACAGGCTATCTGCAAGCACAGAAACTCTATGCCGAGAGACGAACCACAGCCTGGCTCTTCATCAGAACCTTCTGCTCCTTGCCTTCCTCATCACGAGCGGTGACGGTCAGGTCAATGCGGGCGGTGCGCTCTTCCTCGTTCAGGGCACCCACCTTACCGCTGATGGTCAGGGCGTTCGTGGGGGTGTCGGGGTTTTCGCCGCCGGGTGCATCCGCCACGGGAACGGGCTTGGTGAATCGAGTCTGGTAGTCCACAATCGCGCCGGGGTCGCCCACCCAGTCACTCACGATCTGTACTGCGGTACCCATGGTCAGCATGCCGTGAGCGATCACGCCGGACAGGCCCACAGACTGAGCGAAACGCTCGTTCCAGTGAATCGGGTTGAAGTCACCGGATGCGCCAGCGTAACGCACCAGCGAGGCGCGGGAGAGCTCCACGGTACGCGAACCGATGCCCTGGCCCTTTTCAAGATCTTCAAAACGCACCATTAGTTTTCCTCCTCAGCACGAACCAGCAGGGAAGAGATGCAGGTGGTGACCGGCTCGCCCTGCGCGTCAACGATTTCTTCGCGGGTGGTCAGCATTGCGCCAGCACCTATGACGCGTACGGAGTCCACGTGAACTTCGGTGCGCAGCTCATCACCGGCAACGATGGGGCGGTGGTGGGTGAAGCGCTGGTCGGCGTGCACCACGCGGGAGAAATCAATACCGGCGGAATCGTCGTTGATGAGTGCCGCGTCAGCTGCCTGCGCCAGGATAATGGCGAAGGTCGGCGGGGCAATCACATCTGCGTACCCTGCCGCGCGGGCTGCCTCAACGTCGTGGTGGAGGGGGTTTTCTGCGTGAACTGCTCGGGCAAATTCGCGGATCTTTTCACGGCCGACAACGTAGGTGTTCTCGGACGGGTAGACCCTGCCCACAATCTCAGGGTTAATGCTCATGGTTTCAGTCTACCGTTCTTATGCACAGTGTTCAGCTCGAACGCGCAGAGTGGACGCATCAGCAAACAGCCAGCATGGATGCACGCAGTATTTCTTAGCATTGTTTACCTTCTAGCGAAGGCGCCCGGCGCGCCCCTACCCGTACAGCCCAAGCAGGCGTAGACTGAATGGGTACCCGCAATCAATCAAGAAGGAAAAGTTGTGTCTTCCAACGTAAAAATTTCGGTGCTTGACCTGATGCCGCACCGCCCCGATCAGCGTCAGCACCAGACCATGCTCAACACCATCGATGCCGCCCGCGCGGCTGAGTCCTACGGCTACGAGCGTTTCTGGGTCGCTGAGCACCACAATGCCGGTTCCCTGCTGTCCTCGGCGACCGTCGTGGTCATGGCGGAGATTGCCGCCGCAACCGAGCGTATTCGCGTGGGTTCGGGAGGCATTATGCTCCCCAACCACGCACCTTACGTGGTAGCGGAGCAGTTCGGTACCCTCAACGCGTTCCATCCCGGTCGTATTGACCTGGGTGTGGGCCGTGCGCCCGGCACTGACCCGATGACCGCCGCCGCTCTACGCCGCGACGATTCTGCCGCCATGAGCTTCCCCGCCGAGGTGCAGCAGCTGCAGCGTTTCCTGGGCGAGCCCTCCCCCATGCACCGCGTGCACGCCATTCCCGGTCAGGGCTCGAAGGTGCCCCTGTACATTCTGGGTTCTTCCCTGTTCGGTGCGCAGCTTGCCGCACAGCTGGGTCTGCCCTACGCATTCGCTTCGCATTTTGCGCCCGCAATGCTGCAGGAGGCAGTGGACACCTACCGCGCGAACTTCAAGCCCTCGGAGCATCTGGAACAGCCCTACGTCATGGTGGGTGCAACCGCGATGCTCGCCGATACCGACGAGCGAGCACGCTACCTGTACACGACGCAGCAGCAGCATTTCCTGGGTGTGGTGCGCGGCAATTTGTCTTTCGCACCTCCCGTGGAAGATATGGACGCCGTCTGGACCGACGCGGAGAAGATGCACGTTGAACGCATGACCACCGAAGCAATCGTAGGCTCTCCCGCCACCGCGCAGGCTCGTATTGAGGATCTGGTGGCACGCACGGGTGCTGACGAGCTTATCGTCATGACCGAGGCGTGGGAGCACGAGGACCGCCTGCGCTCCTACGAGCTGCTGTCCCAGCTGCCGGTGGTGCGCCGCGCCTCCTAACGCTTAGATCAGAGCATAAAGACGAAGCCCCCGAGTTTTTCTCGGGGGCTTTGCTATACCCGGCATGCTCTACCCGGCATCGAGCCGTTCGCTAAGCGCCTGCAGACCAGGCTTTAGGCAAACAAATAGGTAAACAAAAAAGCCTGCCTCCGAAGAGACAGGCTTATCTGAGCCCCGACCGGGAATCGATCCCGGGACCTCCATCTTACCAAGATGGCGCTCTACCACTGAGCTATCGGGGCGTAGCGGTGGACGGGCTCGATCCGTCGACCTCACGATTATGAGTCGTGCGCTCTAACCAGCTGAGCTACACCGCCACATCATTAATACGTGCTCTCGCATGAATTAATGAGAGAGCCCCGACCGGGAATCGATCCCGGGACCTCCATCTTACCAAGATGGCGCTCTACCACTGAGCTATCGGGGCAACAGGTAAAACTATACAGGTCTTCACGAATGCTCGCAAGCGGAGAAGCTATGGCATACGCCACATTTATGCTTATCCGCTCTCCACACTGCCGCATGAGAGCCCAGCATTGACCAGGTATCACCACAACAGCTGATGCAAACACATCAACACACAAATACATAAAGACCGGCAGGAGAGCTCATCACTCCCCTGCCGGTCTTTGAATCATATGCGGATGACAAGGCTGCTAGCCGATAGCCTCAGCAAGCCCCTCGTACCGCAAATCCAGGCTTAGCCGAAATTTTAGTAGCGCTTGCCGCGGCCGCCAAAGTCGACGCTTGAAGTCGCGGTCGCCACCGAAGTCGCGGCCACCGTCACGGTTACCGCGGTAGCCGCCCTCGCGACGGTTATCGCGACCGCCAAAATCGCGGCCACCCTCACGGTTGCCACGGTAGCCGCCCTCGCGACGGCCGCCACCGAAGCCGCGGGCACCCCGTATGGTCAACACCGCCGCCACCCTTGGGACCGTTGTCCTTGCGGATGTTGATGAACTCGCCAGCAATCTTGGTGTCACGCAGACGGTCGAAGAAGTCGCGGGGCAGGTCCTCGGGCAGGCCAACAATGGTGAAGTGCTGGCGAATGTCGATGGAGCCAATCTGGGAGCCCTTAATGCCACCCTCGTTAGCCAATGCACCCACAATAGCGCCTGCGGTCACGCGGGAGGAACGGCCAACGTTCAGCTTGTAGTTGACCATACCCTCATCGTTGTGCGCGCGCTTTGCCTTGCGGCCGCCGCGATCCGAATCTTCGTCAGAGAAGGGGCGGGACTTGTGGGCGATATCTTCGCTCTCATCGAGGAAGAAGGGGCGACCCTGCTGGGCGATAACAGCCAGTGCGGCCGCAATGTCCTCAGCGGTGGTGTCGTGCTCGTTCTCGTAGTCCTCGATAATCTGGCGGAAGAAGCTCAGGTCCTCAGACTCGATGGTCTCGGTAATCTGCTGTGCGAAGCGCTGCTTACGGGTCTCGTTCACTGCCTCTGCGGTGGGCATGTGCATCGGCTCGACCTTCTGGCGGGTTGCCTTCTCGATCTGACGCAGCATGTACTTCTCACGCGGGGTGACGAAGAGGATTGCGGCACCTTCGCGACCTGCACGACCGGTACGACCGATGCGGTGCACGTAGGACTCGGTGTCGTGGGGGATGTCGTAGTTGACGACCAGGGAGATGCGCTCAACGTCCAGGCCGCGTGCCGCCACGTCGGTTGCCACGAGGATGTCGATGCGGCCGTCACGCAGGGCGTCAACGGTGCGCTCACGCAGCTGCTGGGGGATGTCACCGTTAATCGCTGCCGCCGCGAAACCGCGTGCCTTCAACTTGTCGGCAACTTCCTCGGTTTCCTTCTTGGTGCGCACGAAGACAATGATGCCGTCGTAGTTTTCAACCTCGAGCACGCGGGTCATTGCGTCCAGCTTGTGGGAGTGCATGACCTGCATGTAGCGCTGGGAGATGTTTGAGCTGGTGGTGGTCTTAGCCTTGACGCGAACCTCGCGGGGGTCGTTCAGGTACTGCTGAGCGATCTTGCGGATCGAGTTGGGCATGGTTGCGGAGAAGAGGGCAACCTGCTTGCTGTCGGGGGTGCCTTCGAGGATCTTTTCCACGTCTTCGGCGAAGCCCATGCGCAGCATTTCGTCTGCTTCATCGAGTACCAGGTACTGCAGGTTGGACAGGTCCAGGGACCCCTTTTCCAGGTGGTCAATCACGCGGCCGGGGGTACCGACGACGACCTGCGCACCGCGGCGCAGACCAGCCAGCTGCGGGCCGTAGGGGGAGCCACCGTAGATGGGCAGGACGGTGAAGTCCTCCATGTGGGTTGCGTAGGAGGAGAAGGCTTCTGCAACCTGCAGAGCCAGCTCGCGGGTGGGTGCCAGGACCAGAACCTGGGTGTCGCGGGAGACGCCGTTGATGTCGGCGAGTTCAGCCATGCGGGACAGTGCCGGCAGCGCGAATGCTGCGGTCTTACCGGTACCGGTCTGTGCCAGACCAACCACGTCGTGGCCCTCAAGCAACAGGGGGATGGTCTGTTCCTGAATGGGGGACGGCTTCTCGTAGCCTACCTCTTCCAGGGCTGCCAGGACGCGTGCGTCCAGGCCCAGGTCGGTGAAGCGTACGCCTTCTTCTTCAGCCTTGTCGGCGGTTTCTTCGGCGGGTGCTTCTGCAGTAGCTTCTGCGATGGTTTCTTCTGCTTCTACAGCAGGGCTCTCAACGGTGTTCTCGGTGATGTTCTCAGTGGTCACAACGGTCTCTGCCTCGGCGTTCAGTTCGGCCGGGGTAGCAGTATTCTCAGTCAATTTTTCCTCTATACGGTAGGGGTGGATAGCGCACGCTTTTCGGCGCTTACCGGGTGTCCCCTTCACGGCCCAGCCACACATCATCCCCTGGGGAGTAGAGTCCAGGGGTCCTCCGTTACCGGCACATTCTGCAGAGGTGTTCTGCGGATGCTATGGGTAGCGGCTCTTTGCTGGGGGTGGTCTTGAATTTCTCGGCACATTATCCGCACGCTTGTTCGTACTCTACGCTCAACGCACAGTAGTTCCTGTGAATCAGGGTGTACAGGGTGGGTAATGCTCACATGCAATGTCACGTATTCCTGGTGGTTCGCCTTCCCGCTCTACGGCGGTGGTGTGTCTGTTACAGCAGACGCAGCAAAGACGCTGGACCAGAGATCGTTAAGAGAAGCCCTCGTGTACGGTGTAAACCGCAAATTTATGGGGCGTATCAATCGGTGATGGTGAGTACGGCGCACCTACAATTCCAGCACCACCTTGGGTGCCGGGTGCGCACAAGACCTTCATCGGGGGTTCCCGTATTCTACCTAGTCTACCTTAGCGGCGTCCATTTAACCCCAAAAAGTGCTTAAAACCTCATCTCTTAACGGCGAGCGCCCACCCTCACAGCCGGAGGGCGGGCGCTTTTCAGGCACGCATCATGCCTATGCAGTCCTGGGATTAATCCACGCGACGCACAATATCAATCGTGCCGACAGTCGCATACTTAGCGTAGGAGCTGCCGTAGCGGTCAGCCGCATACTGTGCGGCGTTGGTCGGCGGGTTGCCGCCCCAGGAGTTGCTCATGCGGTCGATGACCACGTAGTCGGGCGCTGGCTTACCGGTGTGTCCAATCCAGTAGACGGTACGACCGGGAATCAGCTGGGTCAGAATCGACAGGTCAGATGCGACCGATACCCCTTCAGGTACCTTCTGGACGGCGTCCCGCTTCATCTGGTCAGTCGTAGTCAGCGCGGAGGCGGTGAACTGCGCATTACCCAGGGACGCGAGGGGCTGCTGGGATCCGGGCACGAAAATCGGGGACGCGGCTAGGAAGAGCGCCACGGCAGGCAGAACCCACACGGGCATGCGGCGCGCCGTGGCGGTCAGGCGGCCGGGCTCGGTATTGGTCTGAGGTTCCTGCGCGGAGGCGCTATCGGCTGCGCGCGCGCCCAAACGCGCCGGAATCGCAGCGGGAACCACTCCGTAGCGTATCCGCATGACAGCGTCGAGCAGGGCGAAGAAGACGACGGGCATGAGCACGAGCGAGTAGTGCCAGGTGCTTGCCCAGTAGGATTCCATGGTGGAGAGTAGACGCCAGGCAAGGGTCGGCAGGGCAATTGCCGCGAGCGGAGAAATCACCCAGAGGACTGCTCCGGTAATGAGCAGCAGGCCGAGGGTTGCCAGCTTGGTGTTGTTGCTGAGCATCTGCAGTGCCGAGCCGAAGGGGTCGCCCAGAGCCGCAGATAAGTTCACCTTGTCGGCATAGTCGAAGTTTCCGCCGCTATTGAAGTAGGGCAGAATCACGTAGATGGCGACGGCGGACCAGAATACGCCCCAAATCATGACCATGGTGGATTCGGCGACGGCGGGGGTGCGCGCCCAGGAGGAGTAGAGCTGATGCACGCGGATTCGCATGGGGGCGGGGGTGCCCGCGGAGAGGCGCGGCATCAGAATGTCTACGGCGGTGCTCAGCCAGCCGGTGCGAATAAAGATAATGAGGCCGATGGCTGCGACAGTAATGCCCATATCTTCTTTAACGAAGGCAATGGGTAGAGCCCACCAGCAGGCGTAGGCGAGGTAGCGTGCGCGTTCGGTGCCGCTCACTCGTGAGGCGAGCACCAGGTAGCCGAGGCTCATGGCCAGTAGCGGCACGGCGAAGGCTACTTCGTGGAATTGGGCGGCGATAGCTTGCTGAACGCCGAAGCTGAGGGCGAATCCGGCGCCGAGTAGCAGACCGGTGATGGTCGGGATAACGCCCTGAAGTTTTGCGGATTGAGCGTTCTGCGCGGGTTCACTCTTCTGCGCATCTTCAGTTTTTTGGGCGAGCGCGAAGGCACGCTGAGTGAAGCGCACAATGGCGAAGCTTGCGAAGGCGACCAGGGCGTTCTGCACGACCAGTAGCGTGGTCGGTGAGGGGAACAGCGCGTAGATGGGTCCCAGGAGCACCAGAATCGGGTGGAAGTGGTCACCCCAGAGGTTAAAGTCGGGCCCCTTAATGGGCACGATGGGCACGGAGAAGTGCGAGTACGCCTGAGCCATCTGGGTGAAAATCGCCAGGTCCCAGGAGGGCGTAATCCAGTGCTTCATCTGTTGCAGCGAGTAGTAGGTGTACAGTGCCATGACGGCGGCGGCAAGCAGCAGGCCGGGTAGTAGTTCGAGGGGGCGGATGCTTTTGACGCGCTCGGTGAGGGACTGACGCGGCTGTTTCTTGGCGCGCTGAGTACTGCCCGCGCTGGTGGCGGTACTGTTCTTCTGTTCAGGTGCGTCAGTATTCGAGGATGCTTCGTGTGCTTCCGCTGCCATAGGCGTCCTTCTCTCGGGGTGTGTGTCCGGGCTACAGGCGCCCACAGAACGGGTGGAACGCGTCGCCTTTGTCGTTGCCGGTGGCGGAGTTTGCGTTCGTTCTCGCTCTACCCTTTAGGGTATCGCATTAGCGCTGTGCCTGCCCTTCCTGCGCTTTTTGTATCTTGTCCCTCAAATATCTGCCCCGGATGTTGTTGCCCGGTTTGGGCGCATAGACTGGTGTGGTGAGTACGATTCCTTCCTCAACCTCCGGCGGTGTCACCCCTAACTGTGCGGCCCTTGACAGCCACCCGGTAGCGGGTGCTCGGCGCATCCGGCATCCTTTAGCGGCAGCTGGTGTGCCCTATGCGCCAGCGCTTGCGGATGTTCTTCAGGAGCCTACCGTTCTTCACCAGCCGCGCGTTCAGGTTCGTACTCTCTCCTCCGCCGCTTCGCCCCTTCCGGGTGTCCTGGCTCCTGAGGTGTGCGAGGTTGTGATTGAGCCGCATGTTCCGGTGCAGTTGTCGCAGACGTTGGGGTCGTTGCGCCGCGGTGCTCAGGATCTTTCGTATCGTGCGCTGAGCCGCGCGGATGGTGCCGAGAGAATCTGGTTGACGGCTCGCACGCCGGTTCCTGCGGTCCCGGGGGGGTGAACACGCGCTGCTGATGCGCCCGGTGCGTATTCGTATCTGGGTTTCTTATAGTGCCGCTGATCAGCAGATGCAGGCGCGAGCCGACCTTCAGGCGCTAGCGCAGGAAATGACGTACTGGCTGGGGTTGCACGACCCCGCCGAACAGTTCGGTGCTCTGTCTTCTTTTGAGTCTCTTCCGCCGCGTGTTCAGCAGGCGTGGCGGCAGAATCCGGGGCTCCGCCTCAGCGCTTCGGGGCAGCTGGACCGGCAGATGCTCAACGCCATTGTGGAGCAGCGCATCACCCAGACCGAAGCGTTCAGGACCTTAGGCTGGGTTCTGCGAAAGTACGGCTCCCCCGCCCCTTCGACCGGGCTGGGGCATCAGCCGGAGGGGATGCGCGTCTACCCAAACGCCCGGACCCTGGCGACGATTCCTACCTGGGATTGGCATCGGGCTGGCGTTGATAAAAGCCGCTACGATGCCGTGTACGCTTACGCTCGTTCCGCAGAGTCTCTAAAAAACATTGCAGCCGAAGGCGACGGGG